>Ga0326513_10004043_pt1 | contig 10547 bp, 21 predicted proteins | sample 2_2465_0518_D_FD_203654 | JGI IMG/M metagenome (GOLD analysis project Ga0326513, IMG submission 203654) | Bovine rumen microbial communities from UC Davis, California, United States - 2_2465_0518 | ecosystem: Host-associated > Mammals > Digestive system > Stomach > Rumen | place: USA... | reverse complement strand
ATCATACTGGCCATCAAGTTCTTCAATATCTTTAGGAGTGATTGAATTAAAATCAAGTTCATCCATGTGGACAGTAAATGTATTATATCCATTCTTTTCGACAGAATATGGAAGATATACATTAAGTGGTAATTTAAATTTCAATATATCCATATTAAAGTGTCAATAACCAATCAATATATTCATTAAAACCTTCAATTACATCTGTATAATCAGTATCTTCATCTGAAGGAATATCATCAAAAAACTGTTCTACATTATCTGCAAAATATGCTTTAATATCATCTGCATTATTTTCTAATGAATAATCAGGATCTTCATGTTCTATAAGAATTTGATTAAAAAATCCATCAAAATCGTTATCATTATAACCATAACAAGTTTTCCCTATTGTAATATATCTATTCATAATTAATACTTATTAAATACAATTCGTGAAATTTCATTACGATGTAATGTAATATACTTGTTTTCTACATGGTGACGATTTGAAAATGCAACTTCTGATGTAACTTCAATTTTCAAATCAACAGTATTTCCGTTGAACTTTGCTGAAAGAATTTTGAATGGTAAGTAACTAACAAGCGTACCACCAACATATTTCTTTACTTTTCCATCATGTGTTTCATAAGAACACCAACCATAAATGTTTTTTGTTTCACCAATTCGATTTCGCCAATCGGCCCAAAATTTCTTTGTCATAATCTCTCTTAATTTATATTTTGAAATTACAACTTGGAACTTTTCCAAGAGGCCGCCACCTGAATTTTAGGTTTTCAGGAAACCATAAATTAAATATCTACAGAAAAATATTCATCACCAATAATTTGCATTCTGTTCAGCCAATCATTTCTGAATACATTATCAACAGAATAATCTTTCTTTATTGACTTCTTTTTCTTTTTCATATATTATTTAATTTTGTTACAATAATAATATAGAACTTATTATAAATATTTCAAAGAACGACATAAAAAAATCAGAGAAATTTCATATTTGAACTTTCCCTGACTGCTGTTATATTGATGTTTAGTTTGTGATATCTTACTAAAGTTTATTCATAACAACTTAGGGCAAGTTCTTTAACTTGTCGTCTGTTTCGTCTTGTTATGAATGTTACCTTTGTCATTGTCACTTATTTGTTTTGTTATTTAATAATAAAATAATTATAGCAAATAGAATTTATTTTTTCAATAATATCTTATCAATTTCCATTTCTAAACCTTCAACACTTAATGCTCTTAATTCATTTAATGGAAATTCCTCAGTAAATTCTGCGTTGTGTTCTTCTTCAATTAATTTACGAATTTCAATTTCTCTTCTAAAATTTTCTAAGTTGATTTTATCTTCTCTAGACATTTCTTTATCTTTTCATATATTATAATACAAAATACAATTGGCCAGAATATAGTCAAAAACAAAAGAAATAAGCATACTGCTGCATCATCTGTTTCTTTAATACTTTTTGCTAAATTATATTCTTTAGCATAATGTATTTCCCAATACCAATAGCCTACAAGTAATCCAGCTATTATATATAATATTCCGCCCCACATATATTTAATAATATAATTTATTTTCAGTTATAAAATTTTGAACTCGTTCGTTTGTTTCTTCAATAATTGATTGACCATTTTTTATTTTTTCTCTTAATTGTGTTGAATGATAATCTACTTCATCAATTAATTTAACAGAAACAGCGCACATTTTATTTTGTTTAATTAATTGAATTGCATCATATAGACAATCATTTTCTCCGTAGACAATAATAAAATTATTATCATATAAAAGTTCTGACCAACGAAACCACTTACCATCAATTATTTCTTGAAGAGTTTCAGCAGTAATAATCCACCAGAAACCATCTTTAATCATTTTATCATTTCCATAATTGAAATACTGAAGTAAATCAAAAGTATATTCAGGAGCAATTTCATTTTCAATATCATCAATTACAACTTTACCAGATGTAATTAAATCACTAAACATTGATTCACACATCTTATATCTAGCAACAAATGATGTATGAAACTTTGCTTTATTAGGATTTTGACGACATGGTATAATATGAATCTTATCAATTCCCAAATGTTCTAATTGACCAGATTCAATTACACTTTTAATACAATTATAATGTCCTTTATGAGGAGGATTAAAACTCCCAAGAAATATTGCCTTACTCATTATCTTAAATTAATTGAATTACTCTTTGCATCATATTGCACAACATTAACAGGTACTTTATTATTTGCAAATGTTACTTCACAATCAGGATAAATCTCTGCATAAGTTGTCATTAATTTCGCTACATCTTTAATATTCATAATTATTATAATTTCTCCAAATAAAATTTTCAATGAATTTAATAATCTTCTCTATTATATTCATCTATTCCTTCTTCAATCAATTTATGTGCTTGTTGTTTTAATTTGAATCTACGTTTTGCATTAGCTACTTGTTCACACGATTTACGCTGACGTCTTTGATTAATATCACCCCAACGATAATCAAACCCAAGAAATGTCTGTCCTGTATAACTAACTCCAGTTTCTCTAAATTCTTTTAATAAACGACGATTTCGTTTTTTATTTGGATGCCGACTATTGAGACGTGTCAAATAATGCAAATCACAATTGTCACCATCAGTTGTATTGGTACAATCATATTTCTTTGTTGTACCTGCTTTAATATATTTGCCAGTCCAATCATTTACAATATCTTGTTCATATTCAATGATTGGTTTTGAATCTCTTATTGTTCTTCTGCTAAAATATGGTTTACTCATAATCTTTTTTCTGAATATCATCCGAATCGGTGTACATCAGATTATAATTATGAAATTGATTATAAAAGAACTCAATCAATCTACGCTTCCATTTTGCAGGAGCATAAAGCTCAATAGTCTTGCGATGATTGAATGCCCATTTATAATTATCAATATCATCAATTGGAATCCACTTTACACTATCGACTTCGTTTTCCTCACCACCTTCTTTTGTTACATATTGAGGAATAATCTTACCAAGAAATGCACGGTGGCGAATTGTTACATTTCCATTGTTGCATTCCTCAGGTTCAGTCTCAACATGAACAACTTTCAAATCATCAGTATCAATAATAAATCCACATTCCTCAAAAATCTCGCGTTGAATACCTTCCTTTGAATTTTCAAAACACTCAAGGAATCCGCATACAGCATTCCAATGATTCTGATAATCAGGAGTACCTTCACCACGAAGATTTGCAAGTATTGAATACTTACCATTTACAATTGCAAATACAAATCCAGAAACAGCAACAAAACGTCCACTGAATACCGTCTTTGGTTTGCCTGTACACTTATAAACAATATCCTTTGATTTGTTTGTTACAAGTTGTTCAGTATTTTCAGGAAGCCATGCCTTCCATGGAAAATTACGACCGTACTTTTTGATACTCTCTTCAATATCTGCAATTAATGCATCTCTCTGTAATTCTAAATTCTTCTTCTTCATATTGTTTAATTTAATTTCAAATTATATATAGTAATTAACATTACGGTTTTTCAATTATCATAAAATAGAAATCACCTCTTTTTGCCATTGTACCCCAACCCATCCAAGTTGTTGTATCTACTAATATATTTGAAGTTCCATATTCATTTTTCTGACAGACTATTGTCTGACAATTTGGAAATTCCTCAGGATAATCTTCTGCCCAATAAGTTTCATCTGTTACTGGGTACCATTTATAATTCTGATAATCTTTTCTTTTCATGATTTTCTAATATCTTCAAAATACATTATTTCTGCTTGATGAAGCCAACCAGTAATTTTCTTTCCAATATTTTCTTTAGAAACTGATTGTGCTTGCTTACGTTCAGATTTAGTTAAAGCCACCCAACGTTCCATTAATGAAAGATAATCTTTTGGGATATATGATAAAATTGATCTTCCTGTTATTTTATTATTTCTACCATATTTAAACCAAAAATTAGTTTCTCTCTGTGAAGGAGGCTTTGGTCTACCTTCATCCATAATAAGCCAGGTCTGATATTGCATATCATTCCATGCATTAGCCATAGCTCGATTAAATCCATACTTTCGATATGGTGAATACTTCTTAGGTTTGATATTTTTCTTACTCATACTGTTGCTTTTACTTTTTTAAGTTGTATTCGATAATCCTTTTTAGGCTTATAATGATTTTTTACATCTTTTATAATTTCATTAATTTCTTCTTTGCTAACATCTGAATAATCAATTGCTTCCCATATATTATCTGAGATTTCAATTTCTGTATCAGCATATTTACTAACATAGAAATCTTCGTGTGATGTTTGCCAATAGATAAAATCTTCAACACAATCTCTCATGTCTTCAGGAAAATCATCCTTAAAATGACATTCCTTCATGCGTTCAGTATAATGACGAACTCGAATTACATATTTTTCATACGTTATTTTCATAATTACATTCCCCAAACATTATCGGGAAGCTTTTCTACTTCAATATCAAACTTCTTAATACGGTCATCGAACTCATAAGTAATTCCATGAATACCTGAATATCCATTCAAATGAACATAAACATTACGATACCAATCAAACATAAACTCCATCAAATCATGGAGCAAAGCATCTTTCCAATCCTTTTCCATAAATGGAGTTGAAAACAAAGGAGTAATCTCAATAGGAGCTCCCAGCAAATCAGTATGCTTACAGAAGAATCTGAAGTTCTCACAATACTTCTGAATTGGCATCTTACGATCCTCGTCTGAAAGAATACCCTTAAAAAATGGGTTCCATCCAAACAAAAGCAAATCGTTATCTTTCAAATATTTTTCAACATCTGTCATAATTATCTCTTTTCAATAAAAATTACTTTTCCTTCAATAATACCTGCTCTTGAACTTTCCTTAAGAGTCTTTTGTTTTGGGATATAATCTGAATCCATTGGTTCAACAAGATACCAAATATCGTCACCTTTCCATGTTGCTTCGACAAGTTTCTCTCCAGGTTCCAATTCAATCTTCATTGTTCCACCAAAAGAACGAATCATTGACTGCTCACATGAACACAAACAAAGCATTGTAAATACGATAAACAAAATCTTTTTCATAAATATTATTGTTTAGTAACTAAAAAATAAATCTGTTCCTCTCCAGTACGTTCATCTTCTTGCCATTTACTTTCAACATTCCAACCAGATTCGGAACAATCAAAAAGCAATTTATTAAGATTCTCATAACTTACCAAATTCTTAGGAAGCTTAAGCCAAATTTGAAATGAAGTAGATGGCATATACTTACCAGTTACTCGTCCCTCATCATTAAATGGATCTTTAAAGAACTCATCCTTTTCTTTTCGCCATTCCGAAATTTCTCTTTGAAGGGCTCTATTAAACATATCTTCTAAATTCTGATATGAAATTTGTAATTCCGAAGATGAAATAATCATAATTTTAATTTTTAATAAACATTAATATTTGCATAATCCTGCCAATCATAATGATGACCACAAGCAATACGAATCCTCTGCCACCAGCATTTTACTCGCCACAATTGCAATACATAAACCTTAAACCACAACCATTTAGGAGTATTGACATAATTAGCAATTTTGCGAAACAACTTTCCGTATTCATAACATGGCTGTCGATAATCAATCCAATAAGCATCAAGTGGTTTGCTATCATTAATAAAACCAAGAACATAAAGCTTATTTACAGTATCTTGCCCTACTGCATTTACAAAATCTTCCTTTGGGTGTCTGAACTCACAACCTTTCTTTTCAAGTTTTTGACAAATATCCTTAATCTCAGACCATGTAAAATACTTAAATAACTTCATATTATATTTCTTATTTATTATAATTCTACTTTATATTACCGATACATGTGAGTTCCGTAAGCCTCATCATTAAGCTTTGTAATCTCATCTTCTACATTATCACCCCAATCATTGTAAGGACCTTTTACAACTTCGACATCATTGCATGCAATTTCCATTTCAATGTCGCAACCCCATACTCCATAATGAGAAGTACCATCAAATACAATGTAAACTTTGTTAGGATTATATTTCATATTGTAAATAATTATTCGTTAGTCATATCCATGATTACAATATTGTTCTTGAACTTCGACTGAAGCCAAGTAATACCCATTATCTCGTACAACTGCTCATTGGGAAGATTCTTAATAATTGGGAAGAAAACAAAATCAAGAACCACCGTAATCAGCATCCATTTTGAAATAGGATTCTGCATTGCGATGATATTCATTACAACCAAAAGGTAGAAATTAAATGAAATCCAAATTTTCTTCATATTGTTCATTGTTTATTAATTACAAATATAATATAGTACATTCATTAAAAATTTCAAATATTATATAAATTTTTTCTAAAATTATTTCCTCTAGCACTATATTATTTCTCTTAATATATTGTTAATAGATTTTAATATTTAATGATGATAGAGGATCCTCTGGATATCATCTAGAAGACATTTATGACTATTTTAACTGTTAATAAAATTAAATATCTGTTAATGACTATAAATTATTTTTAATAAACATATAGTTAATATGATTAAGAAACATCTTACTAAATTTAATAATGATACGGAATATAACAATTTTATATTTTCAAAGGACATTATTGAGCCTAATGTATCATCAGTAAATCATCAGATTCATTTTGGCTTTGATTTTTCAGAAAATTTATATACAATAGATGACATAAAAAACAATTCAGAATTATTTGCAAACTGTGAATTTTTCTATGAAGATATTAATAAGGAAATAATTTTGAATTTTAAGTCTTTGAATTATAATGAAATAGTTTCATTCAATGAATATAACATTGCTCCATATTTAGCAAAATACATTGGATTATATATTAACAACATTCGAGTAGGAGAACTTAATATTGATTTTCTTTTACAAGAATTTGGAGAACGTAAATATAGAATAGGATTAATGTCGGATGTTCATTATAATGATGGTACATTAGATACTGATATTGGTACAATAGAATATGATGGTACTGAATATGAAATTGATTTACCTAATGCATTGTCAGTATATCAAAATAAAGAAGATGTTGATTTTGTATGTGCTGCTGGTGATATATCTTCAAATTATATTGTTCACATGCTTAATTTCAAAAAAGCTTTAGAAACATATTCACCAACAACAAAGTTTTATTCATGTTATGGTAATCATGATTTTGCAAGTGCAAAAAATGAATATATTCCTGAAAATGAATTATATGATACAACAAATATGAATGGCGCACAAGCATGGAATGAAATAATGATACCTAAAAATTCTGATTATGAGATTCATTATCAAGATGAAACAACAGATTTAGGAAAATCTTCATTTTGGTTTGAAGTACCTATTAAAGGAACAAATAAATCAGATATTTATATATTCTTATCTGTAAACTATGATAATAATGAATCTTATGCAAATAAAATTTTAACTACAGAAAGTCCAAATATACAACCATTAATTGATTATGTGGGATTTATGCCATCACAATACAACATACAATTATATGATAATTTAACATTAATTTGGTTTAAGAATTTATTAGAACAATTTGCAAGTAAACGTATCTTTATATTTACACATTTATTCTTAATACATAAAGCAGGTTCAAATAATATAGATAATGGATATTATCATTATGGAGGTATTGGAGATAGATGGAAAATACAAACTGTATCAGCATATTGTCCTTGTGGTATTCAATTTGAATTTTTGAACAAATTAAATAATGAATATAAAAATACAATTTGGTTCGGTGGTCATTCTCATTCAAAATGGAATTGGCAAACCGTAGATCCTCATATTAATATAAATGATAATGAATATAATATATATAGACCTGATGATAATGATTTTATTGAAGATATGCCTTATCTTAGAAAATCAAATGAGCCAATATCAAAATCAGGATTTAATGTTCATATACCAAGTACTTGTAGACCGTTGAGAATAGGCCAATGGTATGATATTGCAGGACAAGATTCTGAAGGTGCAATACTTGATATTTATGAGGATTATGTTGATGTTAGAGGTATTGTATTCAAAGAAGAATCAGATACATATATTAATAAATATTATCCTCTTGCTCAATATAGAATAAACATAAAGGCTGCTTAATTAGCAGCCTTTTTAAATCTTTCCTTTTTATGCTTGAATTTACTTAATGTTCCTTTATCAGTTATTGTCCATGCTGATGCAGTATCAATACAAGCAAGATGACGTCGTTTGTCAATATCTGCTTCTTCAGGATCTGGTTTTGACCATCTTGAATGCCCAAATATTTGCCATAACCCTTTTATTTCCATTCCTTTGTATTTGAACTCAGACCAGTCTTCCCATAAACAACTACCACTTTGATATTCTCCTCCACGAGCCCATGATACCATCCATAAATTTGCCTGACCCTGGAAATTTAATTTCATTTTATTTAATTTCTCTGCATCAGGTGTCATTGTTTCAAGCATCTGCGCAAATGGTAATTGTTCATCAGATAATTTTTTGACTTTATTTCCAAATTGGTCAATTCTATATTGTTTATTATTTTGAACACTTAACTTACCAATAAATTGTAAATGTCTCAACCAAAATGAACTTACGCCAGCATGTGTATATAAATATTTTTTATTATTTATTGTTTCTTCATAAGCAATATTGAATAATGTAAAATTCTTCAAAAACAAGTCTTTTATTTTATCATAGTTTTTGTGATCTACTCGTGATTTATAACTTGCATCATACCAATAATGCATATCATGGTTTCCAATTAATAAATGTACTCTATTATCTTCTTTTGCTAATTTTATTATTTCCTTAAAATTATCAATAGCATCCTTTCTTGTTATACCTTCAAAATCATAAGGATCTACATAGTCACCAAGAAATACAATTACTAAATTTGGGTATTTTTCTTTAGAATAATATTCAATTGCTTCTTTCCAAAAAATACGTCCATGTATGTCTGGAATTAATAATGTATGTATATTTTTCATGTTTGTTATTTTTATTTAATCAATTATTTATATTAAATATAGTAATATATGATTATTTTTATATATAATTAATATTAATGAATTATGGCTAATGAAATAAAAATAAGAGCAAAGAAAATTTCTGATTTAAATCAAGATACAAGTTTTGATTTTGAAACTAAAGGTGGAGAAACTTTTTTAATTGTTGCATATAAACCAACTGCAGAAACTGGAGGTACTGCTCAAAATTTTAGAATTTCTATTAAATCAATTATAGATAAATTAAAAGAGTCAATATCTGGAATGTCAAATGATGAATTTAAGACTCAATTAATTGCAGTATTACAACAATACGATGAAGTAAAAAATGCATTAGTTACAAAATCAGTTTTAGAATGGGCACGTGAACATGGGTTTGAAGGATCTGATGCAGAACTTTGGCAAATGTTTAAATCTGGTTCAGGTGGTAGTGGCGATGATTCAGGAGATACACCAGGAGGAGATACACCAGGAGGAGATACACCATCAAGTGATACAACGTCATATTTATTTACTTATGCATCAGAATTACAAGAAGGTATATTTACAAAAGATGTAAATGATACGATTATTGGTGTTAATGTAAATGCATTGAAAGCATTATCATATACTCAAGAAGTTGTTGGTAAAGTTCCAACAACAAATAAAAATGGTTATGGATTCTGTTTAAAAGATTTTAATACTACATTTACCGCATCATATGCATGGGACAGTAGTGTTTCTAATGGAAGGGTTTGGATCATTTTACCAGCAAAATTTTATAATATATCACAAAATAATTTCATTGATGAAAAAGGTGGTAAATGGAAATTTATAGATCCTACTGGGAAAGATCCAATGAATACTGCATTAGATCCAATTACAATAACAGGATTATATAATAATACTGATTATGTATTAGTTTGTTTTTCAGAAGAAGGTAATGTTAATGAACAATATTTTAAGAAAATAGGATAATAAAATAAAGGCAGTACTTAAGTACTGCCTATTTTATATATCCAATATGTTGCATTATATTCCAAGCTCCAACTGTTTTGCTGACACCTTTTCATTATATTCTGGAAGTTTTCCTCTGTCTCGTAAATAAGTAAGTCGAGAGCAGAACTCTTGTTTTGTAAGTACCGTTTCGGAACACTTAGATTTTCCAATAGAATGCTCGAGAGTCGCTCCATTTGTAGAGCACAAAGCTTTATAGAAGCCTCCGTTTTCGTAAAGTCTGTTGTAAGCTCTGTTAAGGAGGTTTTGATATTCGTCGGAGTCTCTTTTATATATTTTTCCATTCCAATAAAGTTCTTGTTTTTGTTTCCAGTTTTTCTTATGTCCTTTTTTCTTGGCAGCCTTGCCTACCAATGTACAAACATATCTTTGCATATCAACAGATTCAAATTTAAGACTTTGTAAAAATCCTTCCATTGATGCACATTCTACTCCATCAATAACAAATGGATGTGGAGCAAAATTTGATAAAGCTGCACTTGGATAACCGTTTCCACTTCCTATGTCC
>Ga0326513_10004041_pt1 | contig 10548 bp, 14 predicted proteins | sample 2_2465_0518_D_FD_203654 | JGI IMG/M metagenome (GOLD analysis project Ga0326513, IMG submission 203654) | Bovine rumen microbial communities from UC Davis, California, United States - 2_2465_0518 | ecosystem: Host-associated > Mammals > Digestive system > Stomach > Rumen | place: USA... | reverse complement strand
CTAAGTCTTCTAAGTGTTTTTTCACCTCAGCATTTCCCCCAAGTTTTTTTACAATCTGAACCTGGTTTAAATCTGCAAAATTTAATGGCATCATTTTATCTCCTTTTAAAAATGCATATCCTTTTGTTAGATAAGGCTAACATATTTTAGTTATTTCTGTCAATAGTTTATTCTATTTTTTTTTAGACATGTCTATATATTGTTAGAAATCAGGAATTATGCTATATTATTCTAAATTCTACTTAGGAGGTAAATATGCAAATACAACAATCATCCGAAGATTATTTAGAAACTATTCTTTTATTAAGCAAAAAGCTGCCAGTTGTCAGAGCAGTTGACATAGCCGAAGAAACCGGACACAAGAACTCTAGCATCAGTGTCGCAATGAAAAAATTGAAATCTCTTGAATTAATAAGCGTTACAGATGCAGGTTTTATCTATCTTACCGAGCAAGGTTCGAAAATTGCCAATAATGTTTACGAGCGCCATACTCTCTTTAAAGAATGGTTATGTGCTCTTGGAATCAATCCACAAACGGCTGAAGATGATGCATGTCGCATAGAACATGTTATCAGCGATGAAAGTTTTGAAGCTATTAAAAAATACCTCAAGAAGGTTGAAAAGAAGAAATAAAAAAATAAATATGCGGCAAATGTTTTCTGAGTAGTCAACTCAATTAAACATTTGCCGCATATTATTATGCTTCTTTATTTTACTGTTCAAAATAGTAGAGATAACTATCTTTGTCCCTCTTAACATTGTCCGTGATAAGATTTATTAAAGTGCTCTTTCCAGCGCCAACCTTTTTAAATCTATTCATAGTAGTTAATCCTTTTATTTTTTTACAGCATTCCTTATCATATTTGCCATATTAAGGAAATCCTTTGCTTTTATGATAGCCATCCCCTGAGACTCATCACCTAATACAACCAGTTGGTCACCGGGTGATATATCAAAAAGTTTCCTAGCCCTTGCAGGTATGACTATCTGTCCCTTATCGCCAACTGTAACCATTCCAAAGAGATGCTTTCCCTTCGGAGGAACATCCAGTCCCATATTATCCTCTGGTTCATAGTTTGCCAGATCATCAAGAGACACACCGAAGAGCTCAGCCAGTAGCTTACATTTCTCTAGATCAGGAATTGTTTCACCGCTTTCCCACTTGGCAACTGCTTGTCTGGATACACCAACCGCCTCGGCTATATCCTCCTGTGTCATCTGATTTAACTTTCTAAGTCGAACAATATTTTCATTAAACATATATTTACTCCTTATTTTTCTGAACCTTCTTCTTACTGATTCCTAGTACTGCCCATCTGAAGAATGGAATCCTACTGATGATTGCATATAATCCATATCCGAATGCAAATCCTGCTACTAGACTAAGAAGGTAGCAAAGAGGTGCAGGCAGAATAGCATTCTTTGCGAAAACAAGTGCAACAGTAGATATTCCAAGATAATGGAATACGTAGAGTCCAAAGCTATGACTACTCATCCACTTTGTAAAGCCGTTACTAAAGTCTCCAAATCTTGCCATACCTGAAAGCATTGCAAGGGAACCAAAATATGCACATGCTGCGTAGAGTGGTCCCCTATTGACCGGCTTATCAGCATAGTTAGTTCCACCACGAAGGATGAAGTTAAATACTGCAAATGTAATGGAGAGCGCTACTCCGATCAAGATACACGCCACTGCATACTTCTTCAACTTATCCATTACTTCTTCATTTGAAAATACATAGTAGCCCAGCATGAAGAATACAAAATATAAAGCAACTCTATATACCGCAATAATGGGTGCATTAAGTATCTGCGCAGCTCCCCAGATAGGGAAGAAGAAAAGAACTATCAGCCAAAGCGGTGTCTTAGAACCAGCCTCAAGAAGTTTTCCCTTCTCTATCTTTCTTACAAGCACAAGCACCACGCTATATATCCAAAGAAGATGAACGAACCATAGTACTCCACTTCCTGATGCGACCATAATAAGGTAGATAACAAACTTAGGAACGCCCATAGATACTAGTTCAGCTGCTCCATCAGACAGATGCATACTTACATATCCCTGTATAAACTGAAATACGAAAAGTCCGATTGTGGAAGGAACAAGAAGCTTAGTTGTTCTGCTCTTTATAAATTCCTTATTCGTATGCTTATCCAGATACAGTCTTGAGCTTATACCTGCCACTAAAAATAGCACCGGCATAAACCATGGATATACAAGATACATGAAGATATCGTACGGCTGAACAGTCAGATTGGTAATCTGACCAATTCCTCCCAGAATACCTTCGGCATTGTACATATAAAATACATGGTATATAACAACGATCACAACTGTAATCCATCTAATGTTGTCTAAGTAATACTTTCTCATAAACATCCCACCTTTGCAATAATTATTAACATTTCGTTAATAATATTTTACAAACAAATAAGGAAATGTCTACCAAGTAAAGTGAACATTTCCTTATATCTTATGTTATATTTAGTTGCGTAAAAATAATGAACATACAAAGGGTTGCACACTTCATTCAGGTAGAGGAACACAGTATACCAGCGAACTCTATCGCAAAGAGCTAAGTAAAGATGGAATCATACAAAGTATGAACAGTGATGGCGGTAGATGCCACGATAATGCTCGCTGTGAAAACATGTAGGCCAGAATGAAATCTGAACTCCTCGCGCCCTACTCTGTCAAGAGTAAAGCGGAAGCGTTCACTCGGCTTGGCATTTGCCTCAAAGAAACCGATAGCTGCATCGCAGACACCGGGCTCGACGCCGCCTTCTGCAAGCGCATCCTTTACCTCGTCGATCTGATCGAGCTTGATGAACGGTATCTCGATGCTCTGCCGGGAGGTCAGATGATGACGGTCTCTTCACGAATTGCATTATTTTTCAGCAGCCGGACTGTATTCCCCTGAGTTATAAAGAGACGGAAGATGAACACATCTACCTTCTCTCCTATCTCGACTGCCGGCTCGTCAAGACCTCGCCTTGCACTGAATCTGCTGTTGTTGCAGTTCACGGTCAGCTCGTAGCTGTTTCCTCGGAACTGAAGGTCAGTGACCACTCCCTCGACAGCGGATTTTTCATATTTTTGATTTTCGTTCTTTTTTGTAACCCTGACAAACTCTGGCCTGATGATCGCCTTGTCGTATTCCCCGACATCGTCAAAGGAATTGAACAATTTGTAATCTGTCAGCTCGGATGTCGTCCCGAAGAAGGACGAAGTGAATGCGGTCGTAGGATTGATATATATATCCGCCGGAGTGCCTGTCTGTTCGATACGTCCATGATTTGTAACGATTATTTCGTCGGAGACTTCAATAGCTTCGTCCTGATCGTGAGTCACAAAGATACCTGTCACACCCAGCTGATGTATCATATCTCTCAGCCACTTGCGAAGCTCCGAACGCACCTTAGCGTCGATGGCTGCAAACGGCTCATCGAGGAGAAGCACCTGCGGATTGGGCGCAAGGGCTCTTGCAAATGCGACTCTCTGTCGCTGACCGCCGGAAAGCTGTGACGGATAGCGCTTCTCAAAACCTTTGAGCCCGATAAGTTCAATAAGCTCGGTCACCCTTTCCTTTATCTCTTTTTTGTTCTGCTTGCGGACTGTCAGACCAAATGCTATGTTGTCATACACCGTCATATAGCGAAACAGCGCATAGCTCTGGAAAACGAAGCCGATCCCGCGTTCGCTTGCGGGAACATTGTTGACGACTTTTCCGTCAATGATTATCTCGCCGCTATCGGGTCTTTCAAGCCCTGCTATCATACGCAGGATAGTCGTCTTTCCGCTTCCGGAGGGACCGAGCAGAGCCACGAGCTTGCCCTTTTCTATCCCGAATCCCACATTGTCCGAGGCTTTGAAGCTGCCGTAGGATTTATTTATGTTTTTCAGTTCGATATACATTATTCTTCTCCTTTTCGTCTGCCGATAAATTCGACAATGCTTCTGACTATCAGTATCACGACAGCCATTATCATAAGAATAGAGGACACTGCAAATGCAGGCATATACTTGTTATCGCCGAACAGTATCTCTACCTGGAGCGGGAGTGTTACGGTCTTACCTCTCAGATGTCCGGAAAGTACCGAGACCGCTCCGAATTCACCCATTGCACGGGCAGCGCAGAGTACAATGCCGTAGATCAGAGCCCACTTTATATGAGGAAGTGTGATCTTTCTGAATATCGTGAAGCTGCGTGCTCCCATAAGTGCAGCAGCCTCTTCTTCATCGGTACCCTGTGCCTCAAGGACGGGTAGTATCTCTCTCGAAATGAATGGGAACGTCACGAACACCGTAGCAAGAATGATACCCGGCACCGCATAAACTATCATAAAATCTATCTCTTCAAGATAGGAATAGAGAAAGCTTTGTCTTCCGAAAGTGAGAACAAAGATAAGTCCGGCGATTATCGGAGATACGGTTACGGGAAGGTCGATAAGCGTAACAAGGAACTTTTTGCCCCTGAATCTGAACTTGGAGATTGCCCACGCCGCAAACAGTCCGAACACGGTGTTTATGATCACAGCGATGACCGTTGCTTCAAGTGTCAGAAGCAAGGCGCCGACAGTCTCATCATCAGTGACAGCTTTCAGATATTCACCGAAGCCCTTTCGGAAAGACTCATATATAACGGTGATAAGGGGCATAACAAGCATAATGAACAGGAACAGCACGCTCAGCGTAATAAGAATGATCCTGACCGCCTTTGAGCCTTTGGTATCGGCATGGATCTCTGTGCTGCCCTCGCGGGGCATTACACGTTCAGTCTTTTCAGCTGCCATTTCAGTTTCCCCCTTTCAGTATCTTTGTGTTGCGTATCTGTATCAGGTTCACAATGAACAGGATGATAAAAGCAGCAAGCAGCATAACGAGAGCTATCGCTGTCGCGCTGGAATAATCGTATTCCTGAAGCTCCGACATGATTATCAGAGGCGTGATCTCGGTCTCGTAGGGCTGGTTGCCTGCGATGAACACAACGCTGCCGTATTCACCGAGACATCTTCCGAAGGCAAGCCCGAAGCCCGTGAATATCGCCGGATAAAGCTCGGGAAGTATCACCTTGCGAAATGTTCTGGCTCTGCTTGCACCGAGTATGCCTGCGGCTTCTTCGTACAATGGGTCTATCTTCTCAAGCACGGGCTGAACGGCGCGTACAACGAACGGTATGCCTATGAATATCAGGGCTATCGTGATCCCGACGCGAGTATAAGCGATCTTTATTCCGAATTTTGCGAAAATGCTCCCTATCCAGCCCGAATCGGAATAGAGAGATGTGAGTGCTATTCCAGCGACTGCCGTAGGCAGAGCAAACGGAAGCTCTATCATGCCGTCAAGGATGCGCTTGCCGGGGAATTTGTATCTCACCAGCACCCATGCAAGTATCACTCCCATAACAGCGTTTATCAGCGATGCTATAAGTGCCGTCAGCAGGCTCACGCGAAAGCTCACAAGAACTCTCGGTCGTGTAATGACGTTCCATATTTCCGAAAAACTCATTTTTGATGTGAACACCACAAGAGACGCAAGAGGAATGAGCACTATCAGACTCAGAAGTGTAAACGTAATTCCCATAGATATGCCGAATCCTGGGATGATCCTTTTTTTTCTTTTCATACAAACACCTTTTTATAGTATTTATCCCCGCCGTGAGGGACGGGGATATACTTTTTCAGCGAGATATATTTCCTGTATCAATTCTGTTTATAGATCTGGTCGAAGAGACCGCCGTTAGCAAAATGTTTCTTGAAGGCTTCGTCCCAGCCGCCGAAATCTTTGATCGTAACGAGGTTGATATTGAGATCGAAGGTATCGGAAAACTCTGCAAGTATCTTTTCGTTTGAAGGACGGTAGAAGTTCTTTCCTGCGATCCTCTGAGCTTCCTCGGAGTAGAGATAGTTGAGATACTCGGTAGCTACCTCGCGGGTGCCGTTCTTTTCAACTACCTTGTCAACTACTGCAACGGAGGGCTGTGCAAGGATGCTTATGCTCGGTGTAACGATCTCATAATCGTTGGGGTATTCCTTGAGGGAGAGGAATGCTTCGTTCTCCCAAGCAAGAAGGACATCGCCCTGCTTGTTCTCAACAAAGGAGTTAGTAGCTCCTCTTGCGCCGGAATCAAGCACCAGCACATTTCCGTAGAGCTTCTTGATGTAGTCGATTATCTTGCTCTCGTCGTTATTGTATTCCCTCTGCGCCCATGCCCAGGCAGCGAGATGGTTCCAGCGCGCACCGCCCGAGGTCTTGGGGTTCGGTGTGATGACACCGACTCCCTCTCTTGCAAGATCGCCCCAGTCCTTGATGTTCTTGGGATTTCCCTTGCGTACAAGGAATACAATAGTCGAAGTGTAGGGCGAGCTGTCCAGCGGGAATTCTTTTACCCAGCCGTCTTCTATAAGTCCTGCATCCTGGACCGCCTTTACATCGTATTCAAGTGCGAGAGTTACTACGTCTGCGGGGTTGCCGTTGGCGACTTCAAGAGCCTGCTTTCCCGATCCTCCGTGAGACTGTTTTATTTCAACCTTTGAATCGTGCTCTGCTTCCCAGTGCTTCTTGAATGCCTCATTATACTCGGCGTAAAGCTCTCTTGTGGGGTCATAAGAAACATTGACTATGGAAAAGCTCTTTGTGTCTGCGCCCTCAGTCTTTGCGCAGGATGTTGCTGTGACCATAGATGTTACAAGTGCGAGTGAAATTGCTGCTAATCTTAAAAATCTTTTTTTCATATTGAACACCTCATTTCATAATTATGTGACTGTGCTTTTTCCGTACCGTGTATCCAACTGATCAACAGCGTACTATTCCTCCTGCGGTTTTGAAATCCTTTTTCATAAACTCTCCTTTCCTGATCCCGATATCGGGATCGAGTGTTTTTTTGTCTTCGTCTTAACATGAATACACTATAGCCTCAAAAGATTTAGCTGTCCAATACGATTTAGTGAGAACAAGCTATAAGAAAAGCCTATATCCCCAAAAAGTTTACAATTGCATCTCAGAATTGAATAGAAATATTGGAGGAAAAAGCATATAATCATAGAAAATCCATAGAATAGATATGAAAAGCATACAGTAAAAAGCCAAAAAATAATTATTTTTTTACAGGTGATCAAATGACTTTACAACAGATGAACTATTTACTGACTATCGCAGAATCCGGTTCAATGAATAAAACAACGGAAAAATTGTTCATCTCACAGCCGACTTTGACGAGCGTTGTCAGAGATGTGGAAAGCGAGATAGGCATTATTTTTATCTGTGAGATCAATCAGAAAATGATAGGGAATTTTGTCGATATAATCATACTAATAAAATAGGCTTAATATGTTATTAACAGTTCTGACATTTAAACTGACGGGACAATAGTGTATAATACTATAATACTATAATACTATAATACAGAATAAAGCATTTACCCGAATGAAATTACCGAAAGGTGTGCATAGTAATGATAACAAGAGATGCGGCTTTTGAGCTTCTGAAAAAGTACAACAAGGATCACTTCCATTTGCAGCACGCGCTGACTGTTGAGGCTGTGATGAAGTGGTATGCAAACGAACTTGGCTACGGCAGCGATGCCGAATACTGGGGGATAGTCGGGCTGCTGCACGACATTGATTTTGAACTTTACCCCGAAGAGCACTGCCTTAAAGCTCCCAAGCTGCTCCGCGAGGGCGGTGTGAGCGAGGACATCATTCACGCAGTATGCTCTCACGGCTATGGTATAACCGTGGGCTGCGGCGTGACGATAGATGTTGAGCCTGTTCACGAAATGGAGAAAGTGCTTTTTGCCGCAGACGAGCTTACCGGACTTATCGGTGCGGCGGCTTTAATGCGCCCTTCGAAAAGCACAAAGGATATGGAACTGAAATCTCTGAAAAAGAAATACAAGAGCAAGGGTTTTGCGGCGGGCTGCTCGCGTGAGGTCATCGAGCGCGGCGCAGAACAACTTGGCTGGGAGCTGGACAAGCTTCTGACGCTGACCTTGCAGGCTATGGCAGCCACCGAAGATACCGTTAATGCTGAGGTAAGTGAGTATGCTTGAACTCAGGGAAATGACATCAGCTGATGACAAATCAGTCGCAGCGCTTATCAGACACAGCCTGAAACAGCACGGCCTCGATATCCCCGGGACAGTATATTTTGATAAGGAGCTCGATTACCTGAGCAGATTCTACGGTCATAGAGGGCGCAAATATTTTGTGCTGGAGAGTGGTTATTCCCTGAAATGCGAGTTGTACCTCCGTGCGATCCATATCCTTGCAAATCAGGAGTCCGATTGAAGGATTATCGCTATCCCGCTTTACAAATTCGTTAACCGCATTCACATAGAAGTTGAGTTTACCCGCGAACTCAGGATCAAATGGTTTCACCTTAAGTTCCAAAACCACATAACATCGAAGGTAAATATGATAAAACAGCAGGTCGATTTTCCGGGTCTTTCCGGCAATAATAATTTCCTTCTGTCGTCCCACAAATGCCCAGCCCTCGCCGAGCTCCAACAGGAATCGCGTCATACGCTGCTCTAACACACTTTCTAAAGCATCTTCATCAAAACCATCTGGAAGACTGACAAATCCAAAATCATAATTGCTTTTTAAGATTTCTTTCGCTACTCAGCTTGATAGCCATCAGTTCTCGGTAGATGTCCTGCCAAAAGAGATCAGCGATGCTCTGATAAAAGAAGAAAAGAAAAAGTCGAAATCCACGAAGAAATAAAAAGAAAGACCTTACCGATTCTCCATCCAATATGAATCAGTAAGGTCTTTTATTATTGTGGTATGAGTCGAACTGCCAGCTCAAGGATTTCATCCTTGTCACTGGTTGCTTGTCATTGCAAAATCGTTTATTTTTGGGGATTTCCCCCGTGTCTTTCTATTTCATTTTCGTGAATTTCAAGAAAAAAGGTATCAAAAAGGTATCAATTTTCAAAATACGTGATACCTGCTACTCCTTTGTTTTTCCTCCTTTACACCTCTATTCACACGAGTAAGTTTATTCTTAAAGGCCTCGGATAATACTTAAATAATCCTGTCTCTGGTCTACAACAGCATATACTGTCACAACCTTTTTGTCATCATCAACCTTGTAAAAGACAAGATCCTTTTCAAGTATAAGTACTAAGTATCCTTGGCGCTTTAATACATTGTATCTTGGTTGCACACCGATGTATGGATTATCTCCCAGATTCATAATTGACTCTTCCAAATAATCCAATTTTTCAAGTGCCACATCACTTCCAAAGTTCTCTGCTATATAAAGAACAATCTTACGAATAAGGGAATCGGCTGTATCCGTTCTTTCAACTTTATACTTCAAGCCTAGCCCTCCTTAAGCATCTTTCGTAAATCATCGAATGTATCCTTCATCGGAGCGACTCTTCCACACTTAACATCCTCATCAGCTTCTGCCAAAATCTCTAAAAGTTCTATTCTGGCCTTCATTCTCTTGTATTCTTCATATCCCAAAGAAACTGTATCACCTCTGCCATTTACAGTGATAATTACGGCCTCATTATTTTCACGACATTGTTTAGATACTTCGTTATAATGATTTCTCAGATCCGCTGATGGGCGAATTGTTTCCTGCAGTGCATACATCAGAATCACCTCCGTTCTTTATAGACAAATTATATCATAATACGTCTATTTTTTTCAAGTATATCCTTTTTTATCCTTATATGAAATACTTATGAAAGAAAGGCAACCCAGGCATTCTGGAGCTCTACGAAAAATGGCATGACGCATCATATCGCAACTGGGCCATCATTCGAAATCAGCTCATTCTCATCGATGACCTCGGAGAACGAATTCAGCATCTCGAACAATTCGAATAGTCAAAACTCATAGGTTTTGACCTTTGTTCCTTGACAACCGATTGATGGGGCTTTGGCCCCGGTCAATTCTTATATTCATTAAAAGGAGGCCGAAATGATATGTGGTTATGCACGTGTCAGCACTCGAATTCAGGAACGCGACGGTAACTCTTTGGATGCTCAGGAAGAGCAACTCAAGGCTGCTGGAGCTCGAATTGTATTCAGAGAATCTTTTACCGGAGCTACACTGGACTTTCCGCAGCTTAACGAGCTTCGGAAAGTCCTCGAAGCTGGCGACACACTTATGATAACGAAGCTCGACCGATTAGCCAGATCTGCTTCACAGGGAATCTTCTTCATTGATGATCTCCTTACACACGGAATCAGCGTACATGTGCTAAACATGGGACTTATGGACAGTACTCCAACCGGTCGTCTCATTCGAAGTATACTGCTTGCTTTCTCTGAGTTTGAACGTGACATGATAGTGGAACGAACACAGGAAGGGAGGCGATTATCAGGCAACTACGGAGGACGCCCAAAAAAGTACAAAAAAGAACAGCTGGAACATGCAGTTCAACTGCTAAACAGCTACTCTTACAACCAGGTTTCAAACCTGACCGGAATATCCATCAGCACACTCTACAGAGCTAAGCTACAAAACACAAAGGAAAAAGAGAACTTACACACTTAACTTGACAAACCCTTTTGTTGGCTTTGATGAGAG
>Ga0326513_10004040_pt1 | contig 10551 bp, 15 predicted proteins | sample 2_2465_0518_D_FD_203654 | JGI IMG/M metagenome (GOLD analysis project Ga0326513, IMG submission 203654) | Bovine rumen microbial communities from UC Davis, California, United States - 2_2465_0518 | ecosystem: Host-associated > Mammals > Digestive system > Stomach > Rumen | place: USA... | reverse complement strand
TGGTGACGCCACGAGGATTTGAACCTACGCTCTGCTGCTTGAGAGGCAGCCGTCTTAGCCACTTGACTATGGCGCCATACACGCGGTTTTTAGGGAGCCATCCCAAGGACTAACCGCAAACCTAACCTTACCAGTTACTACCGCTCCACCCAGTTACTACGGGGAACTGGGAACCACACGCTCGTCGGTCCTTGCCATTCATCAGCTCCACCAAGTTTTTAGAGAACTTGGAAACTCAGTGGTGACGCACCCAGGATTTGAACCCGAGATTTGTTGGTGGAGAACCAACCGTCCTAACCATTAGACCAGTGCGCCATATGGTGACCCGCCCGAGACTCGAACTCGAAGTTTGCTGATGGAGAATCAGCCGTCCTAACCACTAGACCAGCGGGCCATACTTGGCGCCTTATGGGCGGCGCCGCGCCCCTCGTGGGTTTTAAGGGTTTTCCTTCCCTCAACCTTACATATATATTATATCAAAATTTTTTGAGTTTTTCAAGTAGTTTGCAGGAGGGTTTAGATCTTACGGATTCGCAGCCATCTCATCCCAGTGCCCACGACCAGGCTCGAAGTCCTCATAGCCGGCGGCCCAGTCGTCATCGAAGTCTCGGTAAGCTTCTTCTCGGAACTCTTGCATTTCACGATCCCACTCTTCATCCCACATCTGCTCCAAATTCTTAGTGTTCTTTTCCATGAAATCACTTTCCTCTCTCAATCTTGTATATATATTATACAATATTTTTTTGAGTTTTTCAAGTGATCAATCGGTTTGTTTAGTCGAGATATTCAATAGGGGTAATGAAACCATCTTCTTCGATTTCAGCAAGGGAAGTACAATACTCTTCCCATTCATCATCTTCGAAGTGTTCAGGAATGAACTCATCACTCTGCGAACCCACAACGAAATCATCCAAGAAATCCATGCTTATCTACCTCCGATCTTGATAAAAAGCGAATCATTAGAACCGCCGCTGGTGATCTTGTTGATCTTGTAGGCTTGTGCTTCTATTTCATCAATCGGTTGTTCCACATAGACTTCAGCATCCAAATCTGGACTTTCCAGAACCAAAGTCTGGATCAATTCTCTTACTGTCATTCTTACAACCCCTCTCTTCATCTTACATATATATTATAATATATTTTTTTAAGATTTTCAAGTAGTTTGTAAGCTTAACTAGACACTGTTTCACAAGATAAGAATTACAAGACAAATTCTCTTTGTTAAAGTAATATCGCTGCTTGTGTCTAAAACAATTGGTGGGCCACCTGGGGCTCGAACCCAGAATCCCCTGATTAAGAGTCAGGTGCATTAGCCAGTTGTGCTAGTGGCCCAAATAGCCGGATCTTTTGTTTGCGGTACATTATCTCCGGACACCCGTGCTTTATTATAGTGTGGCGCCTTACACACTTGCCCATTCCGCAAGGGATGGTGGAGTAGAGGGGAGTTGAACCCCTGTCCAAATCGTAAAACATACTAAGAATTACTTACGCGATAGCTGAATTTAGGCATTCAGCAGCCAGGACCGCACTTGGTTGCGCGGGCTTCCACCACCTATTTTTTTAGCAAAATAGGAAACTCAATCCTGGTTCATTCTCTGATCCGCAAGTGGTTACCAGCCAGGAAGCCCACTATTTAGGATGCCAGCCAAATCAGGCTACGGCAGGAAGATAATCGTAGTTATCGTTTCTTTTGGTTGCTGCGTAAGGTGCTCCGCCTACCCGCGTTCTTAATACTCTTCACGACCTGTCGAAACCTTTACTACCCCATAAAGATACTCTGGCAGCTGGGTTCCTTGCCACCTCTTAAACGGCCCGAGTCAGGCGTATTGCCAGTGTTGTACAGTCGGCACGCTGTGAAGCATGTTGATTATACTCCCTGCTACCTGGGAGTAGTGGAGCCACCACTGGGACTTGAACCCAGGACCTCGAACTTACCAAGTTCGCGCTCTACCTGCTGAGCTATGACGGCACGCGTTGCAACTTTTTTAGCTTAACGTGGGGAGTTGCAGAACACACACGGCACGGTTTTGTGCTGATCAGGCACTTCTGGCGGTCGGCGCCGCCACTGGTCGGAAAGACAGGATTTGAACCTGCGGCCTCTCGGACCCTAACCGAGCGCTCTACCAAACTGAGCTACTTTCCGATATGGTGCCGCTTGAGAGACTTGAACTCCCGACCGCTCGGATGTAAGCCGAGTGCTCTACCAACTGAGCTAAGGCGGCATAATGCGCTTTTGTTCACAGAAGGGTGCGCTAACCCCACCTGGTCTTACAACAGTTCAGTTTAAAGTCCTAACTGGGATGACAGCAAACTGTAAAGGACTGCCGCATTTAATGGCGAGCGACGGCCACTTCCACGTTGCCAAGTATTATAACCGCTTAGCATCCGGTATTGGCACCCCGAGAGGGATTCGAACCCCCGCTCTGCGGTTCGTAGCCGCATGGTCTATCCATTAGCCTACCGGGGCATAATTGAGAACCACTCGCGTCCCACCGTCCTGTTGGTCAACCATTGGTGGTTATCGACTTACGTCTCCCACTTCTTGATCTTCCTCATACGCCAAAGCCTTGTCCGTTCTCGTTGGTGGACCTGAAGGGAATCGAACCCTCAACCTTCAGCTTGCAAAGCTGCTGCGCTACCGTTGCGCCACAAGCCCATGTGGTGGATCGACGGGGAATCGGACCCCGACTTTCTGCTTGCGAAGCAAATGTGCTACCATTATCACTATCAACCCATATGTACCAGCTCTTTTGCTTTTGATGAAGCAGAACTTGAAAAACTGGAGAAGATTTCTGCTGTACCTTTTATGGAAAGCAGGTACCATACTTTATCGGAAGTTGTCCTTACGAGAGAGATTCATACATTTCGCGCAGATCTGCTCCATCGAGGGTAGTTCCAAACAGCTGACCGAAGTAGTAAGCTGCAGCACTCCAGTCATTAGCTCCGTCTTTATGGCACCGCAGGTTCCCAGCAGCACGCTTGGCTTCGCATTTCCTGTCAGCTTCTACCGCCTTATAGATGGTGTTCGCACACAGCATCAAGCGCTCCAGCTTGATCTTATTCGTCATCTTTTTGTTTTCCCCTCTCTCAACCTTGTATATATATTATATCAAAATTTTTTGAGTTTTTCAAGTAGTTTGCGGTTTTACTTGACTTCGTACTTCTCTTTGTAGAAGTCCCATGCCTCACGTGCGCCAGGCATCTCAACAGCCTTACCCAGTCGAACCGCTCGACCAAAGCGCTTTGCCGCACGCAGGACGATGCGAGGATGACGATACGAATTGCGGAAAAACCGCTCCACTTGCTCGATGCACATTGAACCACCGTTGACATATCCGATCATTCGTTCGCCCATCGCTCGTGCTTGCGCAGACCAAGACTTAGGACGCCATGCTCGCATCTTCATTTCCCCTCTCTCATTTTGTATATATATTATATAATAATTTTTTTAGTTTTTCAAGTAGTTTGTACTTTTGATAGCTTATATGCGGTAATTTTTCATCTTTACCACCGACCCTCTTCCTCACCGATTATGTAGATACAACTACCTGCGAAAATAACAAGGAGTACGATCAGAAGACCAATCAGCCAACTTATCATTTTCTTCCCTCACTTCCTCTATGACTATTATATAATATTTTGTAGTCTACAACTCTTGATAGCCATAATGGGTAAGCAGTTGTCGCATATTCGCCACACCAACAGGGTTCATGCTGTGAATATGGAAACCAACAAGAGGGATATGGTTCTCCACAATCCACTTGCAGATCTCATAACCACTGGGCTCCAGTTCATTCTCATTGCCTTCACCCAAATCATGATCCAGATCCAGAATGAAAGCCGCACTCTCACCGCTCAGGAGGATGGCGCGAATCAGATCTACGGTATGCTGAAAGGTACGGCTGATATGCGGCACCCACTCGCTACGCCGCAGGTGAGCGTTGAACCACTGATCATCTTCACGAATATCATCCACATAGATGTAATGGTTCATTTTCCATCCTCCCTTCATCTTACATATATATTATATAATATTTTTTTTAGTTTTTCAAGTAGTTTGCTGTTTCAACTTGGTAATCAATTCATCGCGGCTCATCGTATCATAACCCCATTCCCAAATAGGATTACCATTATCTCTGAACCAATCTTGAATTACCGAACGTTCGCTGCATATATTACCTGGCGCTTCATGAACCATAAGCGCAAAGTCAGGATCAAATCCTTCCTTATCTTTTATCCTCTTGGCGAGTTCAATAAACTTACCCCAAACCCAACAGAAATCAAGACTATCCAATTGTTTACGATAAAAGTATTTGAATGGACAATTATCTCCTGCTATTGTTACCTTTATTTCATTGGTACACTGAAGGCAATGGCTATCTACAGGCGCGAAAATCCTGGCTTCGATACCATTGATAACCCCACGGTCATCTTTGTATTGTCTCTTGTTTTTCTTATACCATTTTGGCGCCCAAACAGCAGTAGATAAAGGAACCAGATTAGGAGGAAAATTCCTAATCTGGTAAAAGTACGATGTATATATCCTCATACTGCGAACCTCGCAGGGCCATAGTCTGGACACTTCTTGAGTACAATGCGTTCGAACTCATTCGCATTTTCCGCGGCTGCGGCAGCTTGACGCTTATCTTCTGGCAAATCCCAGAAATCATCTTCGTCGAAATGAGGCATAGTAATGCGCTCATTGATGATGTATTCGCCGCCAATCATATGTGCCATAGTGGGATAAAAAGTAATTCCAATCTCCCTTTTGGCATCATAATTGCGCACACGCACCCACTTGGAATCATGATCGGAAAGATCTAAAGTAACACTCCAGGCTTCGTAGATTTCACCATTCTTACGATAAGCCTTAATGTCGAACTTGACCTTATCGGTGCGAGTAATATTGAGATCGTTCAGTGTCTCTTTGAGACTATAGCCTCTGTTGATTTCAAACGCAATTGCGCGCAAAAAATCATAAGGCATATCGAAAGTACCAGCCAGCACAACCACATCATTGATGCAGTCATGATACTCCGGCTTAATTTTATCAGTTAGGTATTCGCGCACTTCATCCTGCGTAGGAGCAGCAAGAGAGAAGTGATAATGGAAACGACCAGGGCGATTGAGCATATAATTATTCACTTTGCTCAAATCATTGCAGGTAATGACAAACAGCTTATGCCCACCATCCATGCCGTCGAAAAGAGTAAGCAAATCATCCTGAGGATTCCAATCCTCTTGTTTACAAAACACCTTTTCGAACTCATCGAAAATGACCATAATGTCTTGGTCGATAGACGCAATGAAATCAGGCAATCCGGGAACAGCCTGAGTTACGAGAATCACAGGGATCTGATATTTGTCAATGGCTTCTCGCGCCAACAGGCGTACAAAAAGAGATTTTCCAATTCCCTTTTCACCGGAAAGCAATACACCGAAATTGCGACCAGATTCAGCGTAGCCGCCCATCACCTTATCAATACGGTGCTGCTGATTGCCATAGATCTTATCTTCGATAACAGTAATGTCATTCCTCTTAGTAAGGAAAAATCCGGTCATCTTATTGAAAGATACATCGAAAGTTCCGACAGGCAGTTCTTTATAAGTCTGCACATCTTCGCCATATACGATATATCTACTCCCAGCATTGACTATATTCATTACTGCACTCCTTTGCTGAAAAATAAATGGTCGGGCAGCTGGGACTCGAACCCAGGACCAGCAGTTTTATTCGTCCATGCCTCACATATGTTTTAATTGCTCTTCTGCGAGATAGCTTTGTGCGAATGTAATACCTTTAACTTGATTGTTTTTTGGTTTAACAAATCGCAGCACCTTCTCGTGAGAACTAGTTTCAGCCAATGGAATAAGATAACATTGATTATTAATAAATGTTGCAAAATAATCTACATCATCTACTGTATAACCCGCTATTCTATTTCCTTGACTGTTGATATATGTACTTCGTGTTGGAAACTTATAAACCCCATCTTCAATTTGATGTGCAGTTTTTACTTGAATTTTATACAATTTATGGTTCACATCTAACACAAAGTCATATCTTGCATTATCGCCCCACGGAATACTAATATCATAACCAAGACCATGAAGGTATGTCAAACATTGTAATTCCGTTTGAGCACCAAGAGCTTTTGTACTTAACATATAGGTTAGACAAATAAGACTGCCACTCTAACCGACTGAGTTACTGCCCGAAGCGCTTGCTGGGTTCACGTACCAGCGATAGGACTCTCCGCGGGAATCCTATATGACGGAAGGAAGCACCATCTTCTAACGGGAATTTTATGTAAGGTTGCGGCCCCATCTTCCGGATAGAGGGAGGATTTTTATTCGCGCTTATTATATCGCTCCCTCAACCTTACATATATATTATATAATATTTTTTATTAAAAATCAATTAGTTACTTTACAGGGTTACAACATTTGCAATTATGAACGCGATTCCATGCACTTGTATTCCACCAAGGTTTACATCGAGGACAATTTTGATCAAACGTACGATAATGAGTATTGTCTGATAAAAATTCATGTATATGAATTGTATCAGCTATTGTTGGATAACTTTTATGCGCTTTAATTGCTGCGGTTTTATCTTGTTCAAACTTTTGGGGGTCTGTGTCAATCTACCAATAAACAGTAAATTTAGTGTTACAGCGTTTGCAAATATAAGTTCGAGAATCTAATGTAACTCGATTTACACACACAGGACAATTATTCGCCATTGTTATTACCTCGCTTTAATGGTTTTAATAATTCTGGATGTCGCTTTGCTGTATTATAAAGATCCTGTTCACGTAAACATCTACGACAATGAAACCCTTCTAAGAAACAAGTTTGACGGCAATTAATTCTTTTGCGCATCCATTCTTCCGTTACAAAATTACCAATCATTTTACAATCCATATTTTTAAAGAATAAATCTATACCGAGCAAAAATTCTTTTTCTTCTACGTAATAATGCACTAATTGTTTTTCGCGCAAAATATCAGAATCCACTAAATCTAATATATCAATATAGCCTTCAAATAATTTAACATGTTGTGGTAAAATCCAAAAATGATTTATACCACTATCATTTTTATTATAATTAAATTGAGAAGGACGGCCTATTGCTGGATAGCAACGTAATGTAATTAAACGTGCATCATCATAATGAACAGTATAATAAACTTCTTTTAAATCAAACGTTAATGGTTCTCCTATTGTAATACCATAACATCCTGGAAAAGATAATAAAAAATGTAATTCAGCATAAGTAGTGATTGGCATATGGTATAAAAAACGAGGGGTATCTATTGTAATATTTTCATTTATATCAATAAAATCTTGCCAACGATAAATATCATAATATAAATTAGGATTTTCTTCTAATAAAGATTGCATTGATTCATATGAAAAATGTTCAATATTTTCTAAATTAGTAATCTCAATGATATGTTTATGAAATAAATCTTCAGTTGCTCTTTCAATAGCAAATGACATTAATCCAAATGGGTATCTAATTTCATCAACTTTAGACAATAATTCTGGATCCTATCTCATTGATGTACAGTATTGCATTATATCCCTCCAATAAAAAAGAGCCACAAGGTGGCTCTTATAAATCCAATTCTTTCATTAGTCGCTCCAAGGTTGCTTTTTCTTCAGCATCCATTTGCGTTCTCTTTGATGCTCCAACAATAGAGGTAGGAACATCATCATCTTCAAAATTTAGATCTCCACCATTACCCTGTACAGCCACAGGAGTCTTTGGACAAGTCAGTGCAATAGCCAACTGAATCCGCTCTCCATTTTCAGTTGACCATACATAAAACTTCTTATCAACTTCACCAATATAATCCGCGCCAAGCGCAGTACTCAAACGCTTTATGAAATTAGCCTTAGCTTCCGCTCCTCGAGCCATTTGTTTCTTCCTCTCTTGATTTTATATATTTATTATACCAAAAATTTTTTACATAGTCAATCAAATGGATTAACCCAATGCCAATGTACCTGTTTAGAAGATAATAAACCAGTTTTTCTTGCGCAATAGCGGCAATAAAATAATCCATTATCATCTTTATATAATTTTCCTGGACTACATAATACGCCACATTTTGAACAAGATCGCGGCTGATGTTCTTCCCAGCATTCATCGCAATAGACAAGATCAGTATCCATATCATAATGTGCTTCTTCTTCTAGAATACGACAGCCACAACCATCACAATGTTTAATTGCCTCATGCTCGAAATCAGTTTCATTTAAAAGACACTGTTTACAAAGCATCATATCGCTATATGCAACAGGCTTTTCGCCACAACATACACAAGGTGCAGGTGCGCCAATAGTAAAGGCTTGCAAATTATGTGGGATCCAAGTCGTTGGATTTTTATAACGCAGGACATATGGAGCATATGTATGACTATCAATTAAATCATTATAGCACATAGCCTCTTCATCAGTATGAACATAATTGCGCAATTTTTCCATCTTTATGTCATCATGTCCCATAAAGATGTAAGTATCATTGAATACTTTAGGTCGATTATCGTCCAAAAATACGTCTCCGCGCAAAGCATCACAGAAAAATTGTGGACGACTTACCCATGGATGTGAATTAAGATAGCTACCAGTTCCATCTTCTGCAAAATAATCCAAAAGCATTAGCGCGTCAGCTATATAACGTAATGCTTGACTATTAAAGAAAGGATACTGACGTCCTGCCCAAATCTGTCCATTATCATAATCTCGGAAGAAAAGGCAACGCCATTTCTTATTGTTCCAAGGTACTGCACTGGGAAACCTGGGCAAAGTAACTTCTTCTTCACTCTTGATATAAGCCATAAAAGTTACATTATCACACATATAGGACAAATTACCAGAACGATATTCTCCATCCAAAGCATGACAACTGCGCCAATTATGTTGATTTTCACTGGAAGATAAAAAGTCCAAAGGGTGGACAGAGATTACCAATCGCCCAGTTACTTTGTTCGACTGAATGAGCATAGATAATCTCTGTCGCACATCCTCAGCATCAATGCCAAAATGCTTTACCAGCACTCTTGACAACTTCATTCCAACAGGAAAACCAAATGTCTCTACAGACAATTTGTTTTCCAGAATGGAATCATAGTTCATGCGGAAAAAGTCATACATTTCCTGGCCATACTCATGGGCAACCCAGTCAATGAACTCGTCGACCTTGTCCTTCCTGCTTTCCTCGTCCAGCTCGAGAGTTACTGGTGTTGGGTATTCCCACGTATAATGACCGCCCATCTTCTTTATGAAGTACGCTTTCTGCTTTCGCCAGGTTGATAACAGTGCCTGGCTGTTGGGCTGGAACGGGAACTGCTGGCTCCACTTGAGCACTTGCTCCACTTTCTGCTGAAGTAGGGGTTTCTCCTTCGCTATGAATTCCATTCTTACAATCCTCACAAATAAAGTTATAAGGGTTTTCCTTGGCTAGATCGGTTAAACCAAGGTAGTATCCTTTGCCGCACTTTTGACAGAAAAGGATATGATCGCTGTGCTTTCCGAAACAATCCAGACAAGTGTGATATGGAGTCTTGCCGTACTTGAAGTGGATCGGAATCATATTCACTTCCTGATCTACCGTCTGACAGAAAGTGCATCTCCCATACCCGGTCGGTAGGTCCCAGTCGTCTTCATCCCATGCAGCCGCATATGCTTTGCGGCAATGAGATCCATAGTCTTCAGTAATTCCATATCCGTAGCCATACCAAGAAGAGTATGCAGCTTCGATATAACGGAAATACTGAGGATTTACAATCTGATCTTCAAGGATCTTGATAGTCTTATCTATCGTATTGAACATTGCATCAACATATAGATGCTCAATCTCTTGATGCTCATGCATATAACCAATAGACAAGTTTACCGCAGCAACCTTCCACACCGGCGCAAGTACGCTGATATCAGTGAAGCTTCCCCAGTCAGTTTTGAAACCGAAAGCATTGATATAGTCCTCAAAATCAGGATTATCACAATCATAATACACACTGTCCATCGTATTGCGACGATCCAGCTGAATCATGAAGTTCAATTCTCCTGGGAACATGCGATACTGAGCAATAATCTTACCGCTGCCAATGCATCCACACTCTTCACCAGTACTGATTATGACATGCGGACGCAGATTAGTCGTGCGGAGAATTGTCATAATAGCAAATACTCCTGCGCGATCATCAGCTCCCATTCCATCGGGATTCCAAAGGACATTCTTCTCTTTATCATAGAAGAAGTTTTCCAGCTTAGGCGGTGCCTTGAATACCGTATCAGCGTGCGCCACCAATGCTACGGGTATATCACCAAGCGCAATGATATACTGCGGCGTAGATATTACACTTTGATATTTTGACCGCAAGAAGTCAGTCATCATAGAGATGACACCCCGCTCGGTCAGATGGCACAGATTCTGATAGGTACGTCTTTCCTTATCTGTAAATAAACGTGCCATACTTCACTTCCTTTCATTCTATATATATTATACAAAAAATTTAGAAAAAAGTCCAGTAGACTGGA
>Ga0326513_10004039_pt1 | contig 10552 bp, 14 predicted proteins | sample 2_2465_0518_D_FD_203654 | JGI IMG/M metagenome (GOLD analysis project Ga0326513, IMG submission 203654) | Bovine rumen microbial communities from UC Davis, California, United States - 2_2465_0518 | ecosystem: Host-associated > Mammals > Digestive system > Stomach > Rumen | place: USA... | reverse complement strand
CGGCGAGGGCTTTCGGCCACCCCTCATCATCCTCATCGAACTCGGTGCAAATGCTCCACATGAACGCGAGTGCCTCATTGTCGGGGTCGGCCAGAAAGGCTTGAAACGCGGCCCATTTGCCGCTTGCGTACATCCACTGCGCAAGCCATGACTTGCGGAACGTGCGCGGCGGCGGCGGCGGGTCGGCCACCTCGGCGTACTGCCACCGAATCTCGCCGTCCTCTTCGACGGGCCGCGTCCATTCCCAATGGAAGCCCTCGCGCGGCGGGGTGGTCGGCGGCTCGTCAACTACGGGGAGCCATCTGAGGCGCTCGTAGTCCTCGGCGCGCGGGTGGATGATGATGCGGCCTCCGTTGCGCACCGCGTCGGGCGCGTACTGGATTGCGTTGTCGATAACTTTGCCAAAATTGCGGTTCATCCTAGTTGCCTCCCGTTATCGCCACGAACTTTTCGCCCTTGAGAATGAAGTAGCCTACCCTAAACTCGGAAAAATACAGGACTGTCTCGCCGCCGAGCGGTATGTCGGGCACGGCCCCGCCTCCGTTGCCGAGTATAAGCACGTCCGATGAGTCATAGCCCTCGCAGTTAAGCGTCATGTTGCCCGTGCCGCTGTTTTGGTTCTCGATATAGACCTCGAAATCCCGCAGCCGACCCGATACGGGGGCCGGGAAAACGAGAGTTTCGCTCACGCCGTCGGGCTTGATCCAGTTAGCCTCGCGGTCGTTGAGCGCGTATTTCCCCGTCACTGGGTCGGGGTCGATGCATGTTGACGGTAGCGCGTAGCGGAGGTCGGCGGCGAGGGCCAGTACGTCCATCGGCCTTGTCTGCAAGAGTGTCTTCGGCATTTTCGGTTCCTCCTACTGGATTGCGGGGAAGTTGGTTATCGTGCCACCCTGCGCGGCAACGATGTTTGATATGGCGAGGTAAAGCCCCGCGACGGTCGCGAAGTCGAACGTGACGCCTGACAGGCGATTGGTGAGGAGCTGGTAGACGAGGGCCTCGTCAGCCGCCGTTGCGAACTCGCTGGCGTCCCGGTAGGCCGCCGTGCCGAGGTCGTTTGCCTTGGCGTAGGCGTCAAGGTCGCCTCTAACGGCAATCACGCCGCCCGTGTCCTCCGGGAACTCCAGAATGCAGTCGCCCTCGAAATCGGATGGCCGCGTCCAGGCCATTATCCGGTCAGGCTGCAACCACACCCGCTTCCCCAACTCATTAGTCACCATGATGGTTTCGTTGACGACAATGTCCTGTCCGGGACTGGCGTACCGCACCAGCGTTTCATCGGCCGCGACGATGCCCTCGACGATGTTCGTCACGGTCTCGCCGTCTGCGCCTCCGCCGCCTTCGCCCCAGGGCGCGTTGGTGACGACGACCTTGGCGAAGTCGAGGACCGGCACGGGGAGCGGCAGCGCGTTGACGGGGTCGCCGGGGCCGTGCTGCATGGCGAGCCTGGCGTAGGCGCGGAAGACGCTGCCCGTCGAGCTGCCCACGCGGAAGTGCGCGAGGTAGGAGGCCGCGCCGCTGTCCATGGCCGGCGTCCAGGTGGCGGAGACGCGGTTCGAGGCGATGGCCGCCGGGACCTCCCACCAGAGCGCGCCCATGCCGTTCGTCTGCCAGAGGAGGGAGGCGTCGGCGGTCGCGGGCGCGTAGGGCCGCCCCTCCGCGAAGAGGTCGGCGGCGAGTTCGACGGTATCGCCGCGGACGAGGGTGAAGCGCGCGGGGCGGGCGTCGCCGAGTTCGGCGGCCCAGCGGAGCGGAACCGTCTGCGCGAGGCAGGAGGCGGCGAGGAGGGCGAGGGCGATGGATTGTCGTATCATGGTTGATCCTTTCATGCGTAGTCGGCGCAAAATCTGATGGTCGTGCCGTTTAAGAGTGCCGGGTTTGTCCCACCCCCGTCGCTTACGTTGTGCGGGTAGAGCGTGATTCCATGACCTGGACGCAGATCCGTGGTTGACTGCCCCTGGCAGTACCCGCAGATGGCTGCGTCGCCCGGCCACGACTGGCTAGCGCCTGTTTGGAGGCTTGCGATGATGTCGTCGTCCCAATTTTCAAACGTTTCCACCTCGCCCGTGGTGAGTTTGGTCCTTGTGATGGCATATCTCCACTTCTGGATAATCTGGAAGTTCGTGGTGAACCACTCCCAATAGCCAAGGTCCGGCAGCCATACGAGATTGCCGATGACAGAGACTTCGTTGTAGTCCCCGGAGTTCCAGCGACCGTTGTCGCCTCGGTTCCCTACGAAACCCTGCACCGCAAATGCACTGCGAAGGCCGGTGCTGCTTACCACCCTTAGCGCATTGTAATACACGTTTCTTGCGTCCGAGGACAGGGCGGCGTTGACTTCGGTCTTGGTGAACGTAGCCGGCGGGGTCTTCTTCCATTCGTAATGCCACTGATAGCCGCCGGACACGGTGTCGGCCGGGAGTTGCAGCGAGAAAGGGATGTCGAAGTCGATTTCCGCCCATATCTTCATCTCCGCCTGGTGGCTCGGCTTGCCGTCGCGGAAGACGATCTTCCCGTTGTCCGCCGCGAGGGCGGGCACGTTCGGGACCACGTTTCTGTGAAGAATCGGCATGGCTACGGCATCTCGGCTACGGATGTGAAAACGGACGGGGTCGGGTCGAGGCTCTCTTCGGAGACGGCAACGAGGAGACCGGAGGAGTTGTAGGTCATTGTGCGGCGGAAGCAGAGGAGCTTGTGTTGGGCCTCCCACCAGTAGAGGCGCGTCGGGTTGAAGACGGGGTAAGTCGGCTTGCCCGTGACCTGGTCAATCTCGCCGTACCTCCAGGAGTCCGTGGCGGCGTTGTAGTCCGTGCCTCCGAGGAACTTGGCAACGGCGGCGCCGGAGGCGTCCGGGCCGGGCGAGACGCCGCCCGCGAAGACGTACTGGTCGCCCATGATGTACTGGGCAACGGATCCGTCCGCGCCGATGGACGCGACCTCGAATACCAGGTACGCGGACGAACTGGCGTCCGTCCCAACCGTGTAACCGAGAGGCGAGTCTGAAACGGAAAGATAGACCACGGACGAGCCGATGGAAGGCACGGAGAGTACAACGTAGTCGAGGCCGGAGAGGGCGTCTGACTCCTCGTCGCCGCCGGAGTATTCGGCAAAGCCGCCAAGCTCATCTATGTAGATGCGGCCGAGGAACACCTGGACGGCGGGGAAGGACTGAGAGCCGACGGAGGCGTCGTAGTGGCGGATGAGCCGCGCCATGAAGGGGAACGGACGCGGGGCGGTGCCGCCGGCTGAAATCACGGAGCCGCCCGGGCCGCGGAGGACGCCCACGTTCGCGCCCGCGACGGGCGTGGAGGCGCGCCCGGCGTCGATTATGGCGTTGATGGGGCGGGATCGGAATCCCCTGATTTTCTGCGGGTAGTCGGTCATGTCGCGGTCGGCTCCCATGTTCCACCGGGATAGAGGGCCTTGGCCCACTTCCACAGCCCGGTGTAGTTGTGCGAGACGACGACCTCGTCGCCGTTGTAGGAGATCGAGACGCCGTCGTTCCGCCATTGGTAGGAGGTCGCGGCGTTGCCGTTGGAGGCGTCGAGCCACTTGGGCTCGGGGAACGGGGCGTCGCCCGTCCCGGAGACGTTCACCCAGGTCGCGACGGTGAGGGCGGTCTGGAGGGCCGCCTGTATCTGCTGCTTTATGGTGTCGTTGCCGCCGGGGTCGGAGGAGAGGTGCTCCATGTGGCGGTAGGACATGGCGGCGCAATCGAAGGTCTGGCAGCCGTTGAGCCAGAGGCCAAGCCACTTGGCGGCGTCGGCGTTGGAGGACGCGAGGTTCTTGGCCGTGTCCTCGTCTCCGCGCTTCATCGCGGATTCCATCGCGTCGATGACGGACTTGGCGGGAGCGGCGGCGAAGGCCGGGAATGCGCGAAGCGCGACGGCGGAGGGGACGGCGACCAGCTCCCACGTGTCGGGCGCGACCTTCAGCTCCTCGTAGGTGGGCGTCGATGAATCTCCATCCGGGGCCGTCGACGATGACGCGCGGATCTCGGCTACGGCGGATCCGGGGGATACGGATGCGGTGATCTGCGCCCCGTCCTTGTAGTTCGCGACAATCCTGAAGGCGGAGGCGACGGACGAGACGGGGCCGCGCCAGACAGCCTCCTTCGCGCCGCGGGCGGAGCGGATGTCGTATTGCAGCGCCCATCCCGCTGGAAGGCCGGTTGGAACGGGCGTCACAGAACCGAGAATTTCAATTTCGTTTGCCACGCGGTCAGCCTCCGTTCAGCGCCTTTTCGTTGGCGTCGTAGTGTTTCTGGGCCTTGTCGAGCATCTCGCGGAACCGCGCCTCGATCTCCGTGAGCTTGCGGTTGCGCTCCTCGGCCATGCGGCGGAGATTGTCGCCGGCGGAGTCACCGCCGAGCATTCCGCCCCGGCGGGCGTATTCGCTTATCACCTGGGGCGCGGAGACGGTGATTGACGCGCTGGCGTCGTCGCGGTACTTGAGCGCGGCGTCCATGGCCTCCTGGTACTGGTCGACGTTCCTGTCGTGCGCGGCCTTTTTGCGGTCGGCCTCCCTTTGCGCCGCCTCGGCGGCCTTTCTCGCGGCCTCGGCTTCCCTGCGCTTCTCCTCGGCGATGCGCTTCTCCTCGGCGGCGGCCTCTTCCGCGGCCTTTGCTGCCTCCTTCTCGGCGGCGGCCCTGCGCTCGGCCTCGACCTTGGCGGCCTGTTCGGCGAGTTCGCGGTCGCGGGCCTCGCGGCGTCCGCGTTCGCGGTCTGCGTACCGGGCCTCGGCGGCGTCGAGACCCTGCGTCCCGAATCCCAGGGCGCCGATGTTGCGGAACATCCACCAGGGCTTGTTCTCCTCGAAGAAGGACTCGGCCCGGGAGCGGTCGCCCTGCGCCCATTCCATGATGCGGTCCCAGATCGCGGCGGATTCGGCGCCGTTGCCGTTGTCGCCCGCGCGGGAGAGGGCGGCGACGAGGGCGCGGCGGCCTTCGGCCTCGTTCCCGGCGCGTTCGGCCGCTTCCTTTTCGCGCCCCGTCCGCGCGGCCTCGTCGGCGAGGAAGCGGGAGCCGACGTTGTTCCGGTCGAACGCGCGGGCGATTTCCTTCAGCTCTTCGCCGGAGGAGCCGATGGCGGCGGCGAGTTCGACGAAGGTGATCTTGAAGTCCTTGAACTGCTTCAGCTTTTCGGCGAGTTCGTCGGCGGCGACGCCGGCCTTCCCGGCGGCCTCCGCCACGGCGTCGAAGAGGGAGGCGTCGAGGCCGCTGTCCTTGGCCCGCTCGGCAAACTTCGCGGCGGAGGCCATCGCCTCCTCGGAGGCCTTGCCGAGGTTGCGGAAGAAGTCGACGGCCTTGCCGACGAGGGACACCAAATGGCTGACGGCGCCGAGCACCTGGCTCCAAAGGCCCATGGCCGCCTTGAATGTGTTGACGGCCGATGTCGCGACGCGCACGGATACGGCGACGGACGAGTAGGCCGCTGCTATGGCCTGCGCGCCGGATGACGCGGCCGACGAGACGGAGTTCATCTCCGCCTTCGCCTGGGCGCCGTCGCCCGTTATCCTGACATTGAAACCAGCCTGTTGCGCCATTTCCGCGATTCCGTGCTATAATAAACACATGGTCAATCCGCTATTCCAGTTTCTCTCCGACCACGCCGTCATCTGCGGCGTCCTCGCCGTCGTCGCCCCGACCGGGTTTCTGGCGTTTCTCTACTGGCGCCACCTCCGCAGGGGCGGGGAAAGCGAACCCTCCCTCGACGGGTCGGACGGGAGCTGGGTGTCGCTTCTCGGCCCCGACGACTGACTCCATGAGGGCCGCCGCGCGGTCCGCCTCGCCGGGCGTGGCGTATGATCCGCCGGAGATTTCGTCGGCGACGACGCGGGCGAGAAGGAGGCCCGGTATCGGCGCGTCCCAGACGGACGGGCACGGGTCGGGCAGCATCTCCAGCCAGCGCCCGCGCACCGCGAGGGCCGCGATGCGAAGCGACGCCGGCGCGCAAGGCGGGAATCCGTCGCCGCCCCTGCCGTCGTCAAACCTTTCGGGAACCCACCAGGCGGCGCGGAGCCATTCGGCGAGTTCCGCTGAGGCGCCGCCGGGAGGACACCGCAGGGTGGCGAGGGCGGTGCGCCAGCGCGAACGGAGGAGCCGCCGTCCCGAGCGCCACGGACGGGAGAGGAGGACGAGGGCCAGCGCGGCGTCGCGCGGCCCGGCCACGCCCCCCTCGGCGAACGGGGACCCGCAGCATTCGAGCAGCCGCCACTGGCCGAGCGTGGGGACGCCGAGGCGGCGGCCGCCGATGACGGCGGTCGCGGGAAACCACGCGGCGGTGTGCCCGGTCCATTCCATGGCGGCGCCAGGCGCTAGGTGTTCGAGCCGGCGCCGGCCGACGGCGCGGTCCATGTCGCGGCGGCGGGCTTGTAGAGCGTGAGCGATACGCGGTTGAGCGTCGCGGTGCGGCGGACGGTTATCGTCTCGACGATGTAGGCGACGGAGTTGACCGTGACCGTGTCGCCCTTCGCCGGCACCGTCTGGCCGGACTTGAGGTAGCCCTCGGCGGTGAAGCGGACGCCCTTGTTGCTGATGACGGCGATTGCGTCGTTGGCGTTTTCGTCCTTGACGTATTCGATGTCGGCGGTGTTCTCCGCCGAGATGGTCTCGGCGAGGATGATGCCGATGGTGTCGTTTCCGAAACCGAGCGCGAGCGCGGGGGATCCGAGCTGTGAAGGTTCGTTTGCCATTTAGAAGCCTCCTTGCGGATGGATGTTGTTGGAGAAGGTGATGCGGGCGCGGAACGACGAGGCGAACCGCGCGCCGTCGGCGGCGGCCTCTTCGCCGAGCCATTCGACGACGGAGTCGGCGTCGGGGATTTCGCGGCGGATGGCCTGCCGCAGGCCGTCCGCGAAGAAGGCGGCGAGGGCCCTGCGGGCGGCCGGCCAGCCATGGATGTCCATGCCTTCGCCCTGGGACGCGCAAAGCGCGACCTCGATCTCGACGACGGGCGCGAAGAGTGCGCCGTCCTCGCCGAGGACGCCCTGCCCGTCCGCCGCCGTGACGGCGCAGAAGGGACCGGTGCGGGGCGCGTCGTCCCAGCGCGGAAGAATCTCGAAGAAGTCCGCCACGTCGGGGATGTCGCCCAGCGACTTCGCCACGGCGTCGGCGACGATGTCGGCGGCGGTGACGGGTTCGGCCCAGAGCGGTGGCGGGCGCATCATCGGACGCCCCCTTCCGCCCTGCGGGCGAGTTCCTCGCGGACGTAGTTCTCGGTGTCGGCGATGACGGCGGGCGTGGTCTTCGCGAACGCCGCGGCGATGCGGCGCGCGACGGGTTCGGGCCGGACGGGCCTGTAGGCGCGCGTGTACGGAAGCCGGAACGCGAAGCGCCCGGACACGTTGGCCGTGAATCCGCCTCCGGAGCCGACGGACCCCGCCCCGCCGACGATGCCGCGGCGCCCCTTGACGGACGCCTGCCCGGGACGGACGGCCTTTGACGCGGCGCGGGCGCCGGTGGCGGCCATCGCGGCAAGGAAGCGGCGGGAGCGGGAGCGGGCCGACTTCTCGGCCTTGGAGGTCCCGGCCGGTCCGTCCTCGTCGCGGAGTCCGCGTTCCTTCCGGCCGTTGCGTATCCACTGGACGAGACGCCAGCGGGCGGAGTCCTTCGCTCCCTTGGCGGGGAAGGGCGGAAGCGTCGCCTTCGGCTGCGCCTTGAGTTCGGCGGCGGCCTTGAACGCCCAGTCCGCCAGCTTTTTGCGGACGCACCGCTCGAAGTCCTTGCCGAGCCACGCGGAATACGAGCGGCAGGCATTCAGGACCGGGGCGGCGTCGACTTCGGCTTTCAGCGCGATCATGTCAGGCCTCCCCGAGTTCGATCTGCCACGCGGCGTCGCCGGGGACGCGGCGGACGGACGAGATGCGCCACGTCCTGGCGTCGCCTCCGATTGACACCGCATCCCCGACGGCGGGCGCGAACTCGCAGTCCGCGACGGCGACGGTCACGGACGCGGAGGCGTCCGTCTCCATCCCCGCCGAGGAACTGTGCGGCATTCCCCCGCCGCCGGCCTCGTCGACCGAGCATGGAGCCGTGAACCGGCGCCCCGCGCGGCGGATGGCCACGGTCTGCGGGAGGTCGGCGAACATGGCGCGCATGTCGCGGTCGAGCATGTCGGCGGAGAGGGGCATGGGGAGTCAGTGACTATGCCGTGACGAGACGGACGGCGGCGTCAATGGCCTTGGCGGCGCCGTAGATGATCGCGACTTCGCCGGTGATCTTGCCGCCGCCGGAGACGGACTCGGTGTACTGGACGCCCAGGCCGGACTCGGGGTCGGTGACGATGCGGCGGTAGGCGACGTCGCCCATGCCGGAGGTGATCAGCTGCTGCGGAGGTCCCGCGACGACGGCGATGGCGCCCTTGCCGATGATGGCGCCGACGAGGTTCTCGCTGTTGCCGGGCATGTCGCAGTACTCGAAAGCGCGGTAGCCGAAGAGGCTCGTCGGCAGCGCGGCGCCGGCGGCGAAGGCGTTGTCGGTCTGAGCGACGGCCTGCGCCATGACGACGGGCGAGAGGGTGAGGGTCTTTGAGGCGACGGCGGAGTTGAGGATGGCCGCGCCGGGAGCGCCCTTCAGCTTGGCTTTCGCCTTCGCGCGGAGATCGGAGATCGTGTCCAGGTCGAAGTCGGCCAGGGCCTCAACGACCTTGTCGGCGGAGTTGTTGCCGTAATTCGAGGCGGTGATGAGGGCGAGCGCGGCGTCGACGACGGCCTGCGCGACCTTGGAGACGCCCTCGCGGGCCTGCTCGGTCATATATGCGGTGGCGAGGCTGGCGTCGACGGCTCCTTCCTTGAGTTCCCAGCTGACGCCCTTGAAGGCGGAGGCGGTGACGGTCTTGCCGGTGAGGCTGGCGTTCGCCGTCGCGGTCGTGCCGGCGGTCTTGTCGGAGAGCGTGAGGGCGCCGACGACGGGCACGATGTAGGAGTTGCCCTGGACGAGTCCCTTGCCGTCTCCTTCGAGGACGGTGGAGAATGCGTCGAGGAGCGGGACGTTGGCCTGGATCGCTGCTATGATCTGGTCGTCGAGTTGGGCTTCGCTGAGCCCGCTGATGGTCATTGCCATGGTGGTTTTACCTTTCTGTCTTGGGGGTTATGGCTTGTCCGCGGGCTAGCGGAGGCCGAGTTCGGACTTGTGCGCCTCGCGGAATGCCGCGCGGGCACGGGAGTCCTTCAGTTTCGCGTAGGCGGCGTTGGCCTCCTCGCGGGTGAGATTGCGGGCGGCCTCGGCGCCGGCGGGCACACGGGTCGCGATCGCCGCGGCGGCGGCGAAGCTGGGGTCGGCGAGCGCGCCCTTCATGCGGGCGTTCTCGGCGCGGAGTCTTTCGACCTCCTCGCGGAGGGCGGCGTAGTCGCGGACGAAGGCGGCGGCCTTGGCGGAGTTCTCCTCCTCGTCATCGTCCTTCTTTTCGTCGGCGGGGGCGGACTCGCCGGGGGCTGGGTCGGCCGGGGCGGGGGGCTCCTCGTCCTCGCCGGCGTCGTCGCCGCCCTCGGCGGGCGGGTCGTCGGCGGCCGGGGCCTCGGGGGCGGGCGGCGGCTCGGCGGGCTTGTCCTCGTCATCCTTCTTCTCTTCGTCGGCGGGGGTCGCCGGTTCTGCGGGGGCCGGCTCGGTGGCCTTGCGGGCCTCGATCTCGGCCTTGAGTTCTGCGATGGTTACTGACATTTCGTCTTTCTCCTTACTTTCCGATGATGTAGACCTTCGCGGCGGCGTTCGTCGCCGAGGTCAGCTGGAGGCAGTCGCCGGATCCGACGACGCCGAGGTTGGCGATCGTGCCCGTGCCGGGCGCATTCGTAATCACGGCGGACGAGAAGGTCGCGCCGTCGAAGCCGCGGACGAGCTTCAGCGAGCCGGCGGCGGTGAGGGTGTAGTCGAGCCGATGCACGTCGGCGGCCTTGAGCTGGACGCGGGCGACGCCGCCGGTCGGGGTCGGCGCCGAGAGGTCGTAGCGGTAGGCGGGGACTGCGAGGGCGGCGGCCGCCGCGAGCGCGGCGAGGGTGGCTACGTGGAGTCTGGTCATTTCGTGGCCTTTCGATAGTCCGCGAGGGCGAGTGCGAGGGCGGCGGCGGACTCCACGTCGCCCAGGTCGTCGGCGAAGCCGGCGGCGACGGCGGACGCGCCGATCAAACAGCGTCCGTCGAAAAGGGTTGAGTCGATCTGCGGGCGGGCGTCCCGGACGGCTGCCGCGAAGATGGCGGCGATCTCATTGACCTGCGCCTGGAGGAGCTCGCGCTGACCGTCCGTGAGCGACGTGCCACGCGTCCCGGCGCCCTTGTTCTCGCCCGAGGCAAGAACCTCGACGCGGAGGCCGGCGCGATCGTACGCCTTCGACTCATCGAGGAAGGCGCAGTAGACGCCGACGCTGCCGACCTCGCCGGCCAATCCGGTAATGACGGCGTCGGCCTGGCTGGCTATCCAGTAGGCGGCCGAAGCGCAGAGGTCGGAGGCGAGGGCGACGACGGGCTTCCGCGAGTCGCGGACGGCCCGGGCGCAGTCGACGACGCCGGCGACGGAGCCGCCGGGGCTGTCGACGTCGAGGACGATGGCGCGGACGTCGGG
>Ga0326513_10004038_pt1 | contig 10553 bp, 17 predicted proteins | sample 2_2465_0518_D_FD_203654 | JGI IMG/M metagenome (GOLD analysis project Ga0326513, IMG submission 203654) | Bovine rumen microbial communities from UC Davis, California, United States - 2_2465_0518 | ecosystem: Host-associated > Mammals > Digestive system > Stomach > Rumen | place: USA... | reverse complement strand
GCGCTGCAGGAACTCAGCGAAGAGGCAGACATCATCGTGAACTTCGATCTCGATGTACTTTTCTTTAATATGGTTCAGCAGATTGTAGATCGGTGCAGGACGGATCGAGTTTACGGAGTTTGCGAGAGGAAAAACAGGGACCGGTGGATGAAGAATCTTCAGCTCACCGATATCCTGCCGGAACAGAATTACATCAACACCGGATTCTGCGTATACGGAGCGGAGACAATTTCTCCGGATCTGCTAGAGCAGTATGAAAGTTTTTTACATGAATTCTCAAAACACATTTACTGCCCAGAGCAGGACTTCGTGAACCATCACTTCGGCAGCATCATTAAAACAATACCGGCAAACTACAATTTAATGTTCACAGATGAATTGTATCTGCAGGTCGCACCGGTGATGATACATTTCATTGGCGCAGACAAACCGTGGACGGAGAACGACGGCAATACTTACGCTCATTTTTACTACCGGAGATACCTCGTTGAATGTGACCGGCAGAAAGAATATCTAAGTAACAGTTTTTATCAGCAAATCAAAGAAAAAGTAGACAATCCATAATTGTGACAGCGGTATCGATATAAATTTTATTGTCCATTCATCTGTATTCTATAATAAAGAATGCCTAGTGGGAGACTAGGTATAAAGGAGGAGTTCTCTACCGTCGACAACAAGAAATTCACTCCGCAGATGATCCGGCAGTCAGAATGGTTGATGGCGAACGTTTATGCTGCACCGATAACCGATGCGAGAGTTAGTAAGCTCAAAGCATTATGCAGAGTTGAAGAACAGCAACAGCAGGTCGTCCCGACGCAGACGGAAGAACCGGTTCAACCGACACCATTAATTAACATAGAGAGTATAAGAAATGGCAACGATGGAACAGCTACACAGACTCGATCAGCTCCTGCAGATAATCAAGGAAAGCAGCATAAATCTAATCGATAACAATCAAGTCTCAAATAATGAACTGCTCGGACATCTCTATAACCGAGGATTGGAATTCGTGCAGGATCAAAGTGACCAGAAGATCGTCGACATAGGTTCTATCGGATTGGCATTTGCGGTAAGGACCATGCATGGAAGAAAGTAAAAAATTCTATGACCACCTCGGTAATTCATATCCATCACTTCGAGCGATGTGCAGCGCATACAAGATCACAACTTCCTGCTATCTGAAAAGAACCGGCAGGGGAGTTAGCAAGAGAGATGCGCTGACAACACCAATGACCAGACATTACTACAAATACGACAGCAGACTATTCCGGAACAGGGCAGGACTTATGGCCTACATTGGACTTCCGGAAAGCGAGTACCACAAGATCAAAAATAAAGTAATTTACATTTAGGGTATTTTTTGGGTATTTTTTGAAAAATCAAAACAGCGAAACCATTGAAAAATCAAAGCGGTGACGTAATCTCTTTTTGTTCTTTTCCGGAACAACAATACAAATAATCAAAATCTCACAAAACGACACAACACTTAGAGAAATCAAGTCTTTCTCAATATCAAAAAATAAAAATATTGAACCGAAATCCAAAAATTCATAAAATATTTGGGTATTTTTTGGGTATTTTTTTGAGGTGTTTATGTCGAAAATCAAGCAGTCGGACTTGAGGGAGAAACTCGGTCTTGGCGAATCAAAACGAGTGTCTGAGGGAAACGGACTCACACTTATCTTAACAGGAACGCAGAAAGGGACCTCGTACAAGTTTCAGCACCGATGCACTTTTGCAGGAAAGAGAATTGAAAAAATTCTGAAGACGAAAGACTTGAACGAGGCACGGCAGATTGCTGCCGAACGTATGTCCAGAATCAACAACGGAAATCATCCCGACATCATTCAATCCGCAGGACTTTCTTTCAGTGCAGTTGCAGATGAATGGTTCAAGCAGCAAAAACTTGCACAGAGCACGATGGGACATCTGATGCGTTATATCGAAAGACTTAAGGAATCATTCGAAGATCTTGCCGTGCAGGAAATTGATGAAAAAAAGTGTCACGAAGTGATAACCGGCATGAGCCAAAAGTTCGGAATGAATTCTGCAAAGAAAACTTTGTCCGCATTATATAGAATTCTGCAATATGCCGAAATCATTTACAAGGTCAGAATACCGGACATCAGAAGAATGCAGTCTCTCTTCAAAGCTCCGGCAGTCAAGCACAGAGAATCTCTCACCGAGGGCGATCTCGATGACAATATCATTCATATTTTTTTAACGCTCAAAGAGAAGACCAGGCAGAACGTTCACCTAGTAATTTACTATCTCGCCTTTCTTCTTCTACTTCGCATGCAGGAAATTAACAACATCAAGGTAAGCGACATCAATCTCACCGACAGAGTTCTTGTAATCGAGAAGACTAAAACCTTGAAAGACGGAGTCAAAATTCCGATAACCGATGAACTCGAACGAGTGCTGAAGTATCTGATGAAAAGATCAACCAACAGATGGTTGCTGAGCACCATAAGAAAATCGAAAAACGGCAGGATATGTGTAAGCTATCTTTCTGACAAGTTGAGAGAATGCGATATCGGTCAGTCATTCCACGGAATCCGTTCAATCGGCAGGTTGTGGATGCATCAGAACGGCATACCGTTTGAAGTCGCAGAAAGTTGTCTGACTCACATTGTCGGTTCTGCCGTTACCAGAGCATACCTGCGTACGGACTACTTCGAAGAACGCAGGCAGGCGATGGAGAAGTGGCATAACTACCTGCACGAACTTCTGCATGACATCGTGACCTTGGAATAAACTTGGAAAAAACTTGGAAAAAAGTTGGAGCAAAGTTGGAGTGAAGTTGCTGTAAAGTTGCATTCAAAAAATCAAAAAAATGACGAGCATCAAACCGACACTCGTCATTTTTACCAAAATTTGAATTCTAAATAATATGAATTCTAACTAAAAACCTTAACGGCATAAATCTGTAGCTATGCAGGATAGTTTCGTTGTCAGCATTGTGAATAGAACGCAGAACATTGACTTTGGAATTCTCTGCCCGATAAGGTAACCGAGAGGAATACCGGACACCGAACAATCTGATCCGGTTGCATAATTCTCTGTCGGTCATTGCTGAATCTCCGGAAAAAGCTTTGTCAGTTTCTGATATTGGTCGTTCAGACCGTACTCCTCCATTAAGAAGAAAATGAAATCCGGCAGTTTATCTTCAATCAGTTTCTTGTTACCTTTGAGCAGAACGTGGTAGCTATATTCCACAATATCATCTCCGTGGATAGTAATATCGATGAGAGAATGCTGCGGATACCAGACACGGATCGTTTCAGTTCCGGTTTGATAGTCGCAGGAAATCATGACATGAGGTGGCTCTGCATTATTGCTAGTCAGAAGTTCCTCGGGAAGTAATACCGGCATCATAGTCATTCTTCCACCACCCCGAACGGCAACCATCTGCCGTTATAAAACCGTTCAAAATCTTCAAAAAGAGAGAATAATGAGTAGTGGAAAATTCCTAACATAACCTCACATGCCCCAGGGGTTTTATCATCAATTCTTTCAACGTCAGTTATATACCCCGTAAACATTGCAACTTTAACTTCATCACAACAACCTTTCCCCTTAAAAACTATTAAATCACCAACTTTAAAAATATTGGAAAATTCTTCTAGTGAGAAAGGTCTGTACTTTTTCTCAATAGGCTCTAAATCAGCTTCTGAAATGAAAAATCTAAAAAAATTTGTATCACTTTTGAGTTTAGCCTTGAAACAAAGGTCGTTTTCATGACAATCAGTAGTAATATTCACTAATTCACCATAACGACAACAACGGGATAAATCTTTTATATCAACGAACTCATCAAAAAAGTACCCTTTACAGCCGATACAATTAACATCATAGCGCAAGATTGTTTGGATAGTGCCAATATCCTTAATTCTCTTATCTAGTTTCATTTTTTTATCTCCATTTCCTTAACGCAGACAGCTTGATCATTAACGTAGTTCATGCACCGGTCATATCTCACGTACGGAGTATTCCACAAATCGAGAATTGCCATACCGAAACCGACAAGAAAAATAAGACCAAACATAAAAGCAACTGCTCCAAGATCGGGATCTTTCTTGAAAGTATGATAGCCGAAGACGGTGCAGCAGATGAATACAATCAGCATGCTGAAAATAATCACATAAGAAATCATAGTTAAATCTCCAAAAGTCGAACCGCAGGAACTGTTCGACTTTTCCGAATAGTTGAATCAAGAAATAATAATTGTGGTTTCCGCCCCAGGAATCATCATCTCAACATTACGATCTCCGTAAAGGAAAAAGAACTCGTTATCGATATCTCTCCGGTTACCGCAGAACACCGGATGAAGATCTTTGGTGACAACTTTAACGGAGGAGAACGGAGCAATAACAGTCACATAATCACGGAGAGAAACAGGACTTGCTTTGGACTTGGTGAGTAACGGTTCATATAAAGTTACCCAATGACCAAAAGTAGTCTCATTCAGATCGTTAGCGAGAGCGAAATCTTTCTGAGACTTGTACTGATCCTTTGAGTTGAGGAATTCGCTGACTTTCTGTTTTTTGAACTCAACAGAAAAAGTTCTGAGTTTAGCCATAAAAAAACTCCTTAATCAACCTGTCGGAATTATCGACAGGTTGGAAAAAATACTAGAACGGCAGTGGATCATCGGGGAACGGAGCAGGCATAGAATTCTGCTGAGAATTCTGTGGTGTAGGTTGCTGAACATTTGCGGTTCGGTTCTGCTGATACCCCTGCTGAGGTTGAGCAGGTTGCTGATAGTTTCCGTTCTGCGGAGGTTGCCATCTCTGCTGCTGAGATTGAGGTTGCCATTGCTGACCTTGACTTTGCTGAGGTTGAGCAGGAGCAGGTTTCGAACCGAGCATCTGCATTTCCATTACTTGAATCTCGGTGACGTATCTCTTCTGACCGGATTGGTCGTCATAGCTACGAGTACGGATCTTGCCCTCGACATAAATCTGCGAACCTTTCTGCAGGTACTGATGTGCAATCTCTGCGGTCTTGCCCCAGAACACCAGACGATGCCATTCGGTGCGCTCCTGCACATTCCCCTGCTGATCCTTAAATTGTTCACTTGTGGCTAAACTCACAGTTGCCACAGCGGTCTGACCGTTGTTCAGTATTTTGAATTCCGGCACATCGGCTAAATTGCCGATCAGGATTGCTTTGTTTATTCCTCTAGCCATTAGGTAATTCTCCTTGAAGTAATTGAAAAAGTTTAACCGGCATATACAATGCGTAACATTTATGGTTGCGAGCAGAGACGTAACGGTAAAGTTCGCCCCCATCGAGTATTTCGTACAGTTCCTCGGATTCACCTGCAGCCATCTTCTGATAGAGTTCGTTCTGTGTATTGGCAAAGAAACCGACAGAGATAGGACACTTCTTTTGGAATCCGATAAGAGAGGTCGGACCCAATACATATCGGTCAAGCTTATGAATCATGGACAGAACGTCCTCGGCAGTAATTTCTTCTGACATTTTTAACATCGGGACGTTGCCGTCCCGACCTCCGTTGGTTACTTAGTCACGAATCGTTTCTGACGCTGAAATACTTTGCGCAGGATAGCGTTGTCGGATTCCGGTAATCCCATCGTAGCGATCTGCAGACCGAGAGTAGTCAGAGAATCGTAATCCTGCGTATTGAGAATTTTGCCGGAGATATGTCTTGCAGCATCTGAAAGTTTAGCCATCATTTCCGGAGTCACTTCCTCGTCCTCCTTTGGAGCGGTCGCCTTCTTCCTGCGAGCAGGTTTCTTCGGTTCTTCTGCAGGTGCAGGAGTTACCGGTTCTTGAGCAGGAAGAGGAGGTAACGGAGGGAGAGGTGGTTGCTGTGGTGGAGCAGGAGGTTCAATCGGTTTCTCCTCCGGAGCAGTTTCGACAGGAACAGGTTCTGCAGGAACTTCGGCAGGAACTTCTTCAACCGGCAGGGAAATTCCTGCTTGCGCCAGAAGTGACGGTTGAGCGGTCTCCTCGAATTCAACCTCGACGGCATCTGCGGTTGTCTGCTTTACCGGTTCTGCAGGAGGAACAGGAGAACCGGCAGGAGCAGTACTAGTTACTTCAACGGCAGGAGCGTCGAAATCGGTGAACTCTTCTTTCTCCAGGTATCCGTTAATGCTGAAAGCTTTTTTCACAGAATTTGCGAAAGCGCGGTTCTGCAGCATCTGCATCGGACTAGTTGCCCACGGTTCAGTTCCGGTATTGGATTCATCGAAAAAAGTGGTAACCGACACCGGATGATGTCTGTCCTTTCTGTAAATAATGCACTTAATCCAATCAGAGACTTTGCGCTTAACGGTTATCATCTTGGTTGACTTCTGACCGCCAAAGAATTCATTCTTGCTATAGGTCAGCTCCTTTTCAGACATAGGACCCAATTCGAAATCCACACCGTCATAGTTCGGATCTCTGTTGGCAATCTCGGTGAACCCCTCGATAGAAATAATGTTTACAACTTTCCCTTTACTAACAAAACCATAAATTTGCTTAGCGAGAGGATTGAGTTTCAACTGCTTGCAGTTAACCAGGAAGGAATAAACGTCCATCTTTGTAACTTTGTTTGCGTCCTTTCCGTTATTGGATAACATCTGATAGATGTGAGCGAAGAGCACCGGAGCTTCAATTCCGAGAGACATGGAATGGATAACATCTTTGGCAACTTCAGTATACTCGGCAGGCATCTGATAGCCGAAAGCGTCGGTAGTTGGTAACTGATTCATTTTTTAGAAAATTCTCCTAATAGACTTTCAATGTACGTTTGCTGAACGGAATAAATTCCTTGCACTTATCCTCGAGCGCCTTGTATTCTTCTACTAGCTTTGGGTTCAGTGCTTTCATCTTGGCTTTATTGGGACCGGTCTTTCCTCCGGTCTTAAAAGAAACGAGATGGTTCTGAAAATGATCGACAACTTCAGAATTCTCCCCGACATACTCAATAATTGATCCCTCAAGTTCTTCGAGTTGCTCCTCGGTCAGTTTTTTTACCTCCTTGAGTTTCTTGTACTCGGCAATCTTTCCGAGAACGGCATCATCTGAGGAGGCGACACGTACCTTGGCAGTTTCATACTTCGGCAGGTACAGATCTTTCTGAGTAAGGTTCGGACGGTTGCCATCGAGAACGCAGTTGCACCAGAAGTTCGTTGCATACTGCAGCATAGCGCTTACGTCAGTTACGTTGTACGGCACAACGTAAATTCTGTAGTCCGAGCCACCGATAAGAACAGCGAGATAGCAGGTATGAACACCGGTGATGTACATATAATGTAGGCACTGCAGATAGTAGCTCGCAGGGATATCAAGAATTCCGGTAATACCGGAGGCATTCTGTTCGTTGAACTTACCGTCAGAATACCAGGCAGCATCTTCGTTGAACTTGCCCTTGCTATACTCGGTAGCAGTCTTGCATTCAAGTATGGCATGACGTAACCACCTGCCGTTGTTGTTCTTGGAAACAAAGCGGTCAATATTGCCAACGAGGAAAGGAAGTTCCTTGGAGCAGAAATGACGTGCGCTCTTGTTAACTTTCATACCGGTAACCCGAGCGAATTCCTGCGCCACAGTTTCTTCGAGAATATGCCCCCAATGGGTATATTTGTTCTCCTCTTTCTCTTTTGTGGCCTGCATGGTTTTAATTTCCCAAAGTTCAACCGGAGACATGTACTTATTGATCCCCATAACAGCTCCGATATCTGAACCACCGAGACCACAGAGTCTGCGAGTATGCCAGGCATCAACTTCGGATTCCCCTTTGTGGCTTGCGAGAATCATGTTCTTGCGAGCCAAGTGCTTTTTTAAATAATCATCTGTAAATTTCACTAGATTGCCCTCGTGTTGTTTTGAATAAACTCGACAAAAGAATTCCGTTCAAATCTGATAGTTGAACCAATTTGAAAAACCTTAACCCCTTTCAGCTTTCCGTCACGTAACCAATTCTTCAGAGTATTGGTGCAGACATGGAGCTTGAGCGCAGCGACCTTAACGTCGATATACTCCGGAGTAGTATCAAGTTGGTTGCGCAGAGCGTTCTTTCTATCCATGAAGTCTCTCCTGTGCGATAAGACCGAGAATACGGTAAAGCTCATGATGAGCATCGAGGAAAGAACCATACCGGCTTGACATAATCATCGGAGCAGGACGCTCACCGGCAATTGAACGATTGACCATTACGGTCAGCTGATAGCGGTCGTCAGAACGCTTGCTGATAGTTGCGTTGAAACCGAACTGCTTGACTTGAACTTTCATGATAAACTCCAAAGAAAAATGAACATACCGTACCAGAGAACCAGAAGAGCAGACGCTCCCAAAAACGTCATTAAAAAATCTTTCACTAGGCATTCTCCTTAAGATGGATCCATTCGAGAACGGCAGAGAGATAATCCATGAGCATGACGTTGTGTTCTTCATCGAACATACCGGAATCAAGTTCCCGAGTAACACGATCTCTCTCGTCAATTAGGTCGTCGAGGGAGAGCTGACCGAGGTCGTTATATTTGTCTAGGTTCATTTGAAATCTCCAAAAGAATGAACTTCGCCATACTGCTCGTAATCCATGTCATAAATTGCAGACAGGCGATAGGTATAAGAGCCGTCATAGTTTTTTGTTAACCGGTCGAGACAAGAAACTATGACGGCATGAGCTAATTTCTTGGTAGCGAGAATGATGTTTACTTCTGCGGTATGCTGCAGGTCGAGGAAACTGACATCATCGGCAGGAAGTTCGTATGTAGTTCCGCTGATGGAAAGTACCAGGTATCCATGCACCAGAGGAGCAATTGCATTCCACAGGTTCTCCACGGCATCATCGTTTTCAGCTGCATAATTCACTAACCAATCATCATAGGAATCGTAATCGAGGTGCTCCATATCCTCGGTGAACTGATGGATTCTCCGGATGGCCTTGAAGAGATTGTCCTCCGGATACTTATTGCAGAGAACGGCAAGAAGTTCTGACCCTTTCTCGGTTAGGTCGTCATCGATGTAGGCTCGAATTGTCTGCATTGGGTTCATAAGAGATCTCCGATACAATTCACTTCAACCCAATCATCCTTGTCGGCATCGTAAATTCCGGTAAGACGGAAAGCGAGGTACTTGGAATTTCCCATACCTTTCATCTCCTTGCAGAAATCGTCAGACAGGAAAGTCTTGGCGATATCAAGGTCGGCAGTATCGTGGTCTATATAGAATTCATGGTCGCCATCATCGAAGTCGAGAAGATTGCAGTCCAGAACTGAGTAGTAAGCAGGGTCCATGACGGCATATCTCTCACGATGAATTTCACCGGTGACATAGATAGGAATGTACCCAGTAGACATTCTGTAAAGCGCAGAGCAGATATCTTGAGAAACGACGCTGACATCGGCATATTCTGCGAAATCGAGAGAAGTACCTGCATCATATAAAGTGCAGCCGAGACAATCTTCATCGGAGCACATATCGTATGCCATGTTGATGGCATCCTTGAGAGATTCGGCATCGTTGTCCTCGAGGACAATTTGAAGTGCCTCGGCAGCATAGGTATTCAGCTGCGGTCTGAGATAGCGTAAGAGCATTTTTGCGTAATTCATGGAAAACTCCTTATTACATGTGCTTGATAGCACCGACAATTGCATGACCATCATCTTCGAACTCAACGTCGGAACACCATTTGCAGTCCAGAGGAGTTTCGCAGGTGAAATCATCATCTGCAGAAGATGGCATATAGAAAGCTGAGAAGTAGCAAGGATTACCGATACCGTTGTAGTAGTAACCGGCAACAATAACTACATTGCCGTAGCGGATAACCTTTGACCAATTACATTCGAGTTCTTCCATAGTTGCATGGAGCGGAAGACGGAACTTTGAAACATTATCTGAGAAACACATATTTAATACCTCTAATCCTTAACCATTGGTTATAGTTTATAGCTTTTGGGTAAGTTTCTCAAGTGATAAATAACCTTTGGTTAAGTTAATTAGAATATTTTTGATAATGCTCACAAAACATCAAAAAAAGAAAAACACGGAGACTAGATAAAATCCCCGTGTTTCAAGAAAAACAAAGAAAAATCAAGGTTTAGAACAAAAACTGATAAGCAACAACGACACCAATAATTCGAACTTCATCATTTAACGGCAGGTTTGGATATAAGTTGCGGTCGGGATTCCAGGGCGACAGGTAGCAGGGTTCGTCACAGATGAATTCCTTTATAGTCGCAGAATCCCGATATTGGGCAATTACTACTTTATGGTTCAGATGTTCCGGAGACAGGATCTTGTCACAGATGGGTTCGCAGAACACAATGCTGCCGTCACAGATCGAACTGCCAATTGCTCTGCTCATGGAATTACCTCGGACCCTCACGGCAAAACAGTTTTCTGAAACCCCATACGGCAGGTCTATATATTCAAGTTCTGCAGACGGATTGCAGAAATCCGTCCAAGTTCCTGCTTGCACCCATTCGAACAACGGCACTTGCTTTTTCCCTTCTGGGTTTACGTTATCGGACAGGAAGTATGCTGCCGAGACACCGAAGATCTTTGCCATCTCGGAAATGTTCGCCTTGGAT
>Ga0326513_10004036_pt1 | contig 10554 bp, 16 predicted proteins | sample 2_2465_0518_D_FD_203654 | JGI IMG/M metagenome (GOLD analysis project Ga0326513, IMG submission 203654) | Bovine rumen microbial communities from UC Davis, California, United States - 2_2465_0518 | ecosystem: Host-associated > Mammals > Digestive system > Stomach > Rumen | place: USA... | reverse complement strand
CAATGACCGTATTGAAATCATCCATAAAAATATCAAATGGGAGATAGGAAGAATCTTTTAAATCTTCAAACTTTTTCTGTGGGGTAAAAGAATATCCCCATTTTGTGAGAGTTTCCTGAATCGCTTTTTCACCTTTCGACTCTACGCATTTTGGACATCCTGTCGGCTTGTTCGACTTAGTAAGATTATCATATGATGCATACCACTCATAGCCACATTTCTTACATTTACATCGAACATCATCATGCGAAAGAACCGGTGTAGAGAGAAACTATATATCTGGATGAATAGACTGTAATTTGTCCATTTTTATCTTCTGCGGGATTCGCTTTAAATCACCGATCTTGTTATAATGGCACACAGGGCACCCACATCCGCTCAACAAATTATACGCATACGGTTCCCATTCGTTTCCATCAATATTGCACCGTACTTTTACTTTTTTGCGCGCACCGAAATAATCACCGATGACACTAATATGAGGGAACTTTTCTTTCACTATTTTGTCAAACTCGGCGGTACTTCTATCATTCCCATTGCACACCTTACAACAACTATGATTCGTTCTCACATCATGCCACGTAGCAGTCTATAATCCATAATCGCGATGATCTTTGCATTCAAAATTAATCATCGTAAAACCATCATGCACATAGTTTCCGCAATATATATACCCATGTTTCTCTGTTTCATTCTTATAAATATCTTCAGGTAATCGAAAATTACATGGTTTTCCAGACTCAAAAGAACAATACACACATCGCTGCCCGCTCTTTAAAGCCTTTAATGTAATCTCTTGGACCCCTTTATCATTATGCTTTTGACATATGTACTTAAGCGGAGTAGTAATATTAATATACGTATCACTTACCAATTTATAACCACATTCTGCAAACATCTCTCTTACTAAATCAATCGTATATTTTATCATATTAATCTATTATCCTTTCTTGATTAATCGTATTTCTGATAGTAAGTAGCCAGTAATTTAAATAATCTTGATGTCTTCGTATACTTATAAGTGATGACATTATCGATTACTTTTATAAATGATGGCATAATACCATTTTGCAATAAGTAATCTTTTTCTGGCGTATACTGTGTAGCATATTCTTTATCAAATTTCTTCATTATTTATCCTTTCTATTAACCAACACATCTTCATCTTTCGATAAAGAATAGACCATTTATTCACCCTCGACTTTACGTTAGGGGTATACCTTTTCGATTTAAGGGATTCTCACCCACGCCATTTGCGATTGCGCCCTACTTCATTTGACTTGAGTATTCAGGATTTCCACCTTTATTTTATAACCAGAAGGTATTCTCAAGTCCCAACATGGGAATGGTCGTTGAACCTTCACCCTCGACTAAAATACCGCATGATCTGCGGGATACGTTAGGGTGCTTGGCTGCGAATTAACCATTGTTGCATACTCACGTTGTTGACCCATCATAACGTAGTTTCCCCGTTATTGTGGTGTGAGCCTTTAGGTAATCAACGCATTTAAATATATTCTAAAAATACATTTCTGTATTCCCTGGCAACGCATTACCAGCCGTTAATAACGCAAGTGCCTAATCAATATCATTACCTTGCGTCGCTAATACAGCAGCAGCATTTTTTAAACCTGTTGCTAACTCATCTGTCGATACACTGAAATTGTTACCAATATTATTCAACTTATCGACAATATCCATTTTATCTAGATCTTTGTACGCCTAGCTTGCCGATACGAGAGATTGGGTTGCATCTTCAATATTTGAGAATTCAGATACGTTTAAAAGAACAGTAGAAGTTGTAGCGGATTTCTAAGCTTCTTCAAAGCTTTCTCCGAGACGCTTCCAATCAGCAGTGCTATTGATGATAGATTGGGCAGTAGTACCAACTTCATCAGCCATGTCAAACGAGTTCTTCATAAAGTTGCTATAACTCTATGTTGATTCATCGCTGACTTTCTTTAACTCAACAAGAGCGGTATCAAGTTCCTTGACAACTCCAACGGCTTGTTTAAATACATCTACAACTTTATAAAAACTTGCAAAGCTTAATAAATATTGCCCAAGACTCTTAAATCTCTTCATCAAGCCTTCGCCGAATGACTCACCAGTCTTACCAGCTTCTGCAGCAGAACTTTTTATCTTTTCAAAGCCAGCGGCAATATTATCTAAATCCCCTTGGCTTGCCGCAGATTGTAACGCCTACTATAATGCTTTAACTTGATTGAGATATTCTCCAGCACCAGAATTATTATTAGCCCAATCAGACATTTGACGATTTAGAGTTTCTTTCTATAATTCGTTAACCTTCTGCATAAAAGGGTCTGTGTTGAGCTTATTTAATCCATTGTTAATAGAATCAACTAGTTGTCCCCAATTACCACCTTTAGGATCAAAATCAATTTCTTTTAGCTTTGCGAGATTCTCGCGTAATTCTCTGACCTAATCATTATATGCCTATGGCATATTATCGCCTTCAGCAGTTAAATCGCCAATTTTTCGTGAAAAATCATCGATAGTATTTGATCGGATAAGCGACTAAGCCTCTTCAATTGCTTCATTAAACTTTTTACCCTTTTCACCAGCTTCTTCCGCTTTCTCACCAGCCTCTTTATACATATCGGCGTACTTTGCAAGGAATGAAGATTCATTTACGGTTAGGGACTTATGAAGATTATTCTATTTATTGAGAATGTTCTCATATTGTTGAGCTTTGTAGATTAATGTATCCCATGTTTTATCTACATTATTCCCAGATTCAAATCCAAGATCCTTTGATGTACGTACTCTATCATTCTCATATGCAGTACGGAGTCTCTCATAATAAGCTTTCGCAGCATTAATTTGTGCATCCTATTCTGCCGTTGTCTTACCAGAGATCTTTGTTTCTAATTCAGCCTACCTAGTTTTAATCTCTTCGGCTTTTGTGCGACCTTTCTCGCGGGCTACGGCAGTAGATCCATTTGTTGCTTTTGCCTCTGCATCTGCTAATCGCTCATATGATTTTATCAGTTCATCAACAGCGGCTTTTGTTGACTATACCGCAGAATCCTATTCTTTTGTGGACGACTTGATTGAATTAGCTGCATCAGCGGCGGCTTTTTCTTGCTATTTGTGAACATCGGCTGCTTTTTCGCCGATATCAGTGTTAGCCGCTTCCTGGGTGACTTCTTTAAGATGTTCTTCTGCTATGGCGGCTTCCTCGGCAGCTTTTGTTTGTTCCTCATGTTGTACAGCTGTTTCACCGATGCTTGATCCTGCTTGGGCGGTTGATTCAGTAGCTTCTTTAAGATGTTCTTCTGAAGCAGCAGCTTCTTCTGCGGCTTGAGCTTGCTCTTGATGTTGCGATGCTACTTCACTTACATTTGCTCCTGCTTGGGCAGCAGCTGCAGTAGCTTCTGAAAGATGTTCCTCAGCGGATGCGGCGGATTCGGCAGATTGTTGAATTTGTTGTTCTGTATCATTTAATTCATTTACTTGAGATGAAAGAGATGTAGTATCAGATTCTGAGGGGAGTGGCACCTACGGCTATTCTGATTCCGCTCTAATTTGAGCGAGCTCTTCCTTTAAACTCTCAGCATTTGCTTTTGCTTCCTAAAGTTCTTCTTCGAGTTGCTGATATGTCGCAGTGTCAACTGAGTGCTCATACAAAAGAGATAATTCGCTGCTTAATGATTCTGCTCTTTGTTCCGCACCTTCCAATTTTGTTTGTAATTCAGTAATTCCTTCCGGCTCGACTCCGGTGTCTTTAAAACGTTGGAGTTCTTCGCGGAGGGATGCGAGTTCATCCTTGAGAGAATTAATCTTTCCTTCAGCATCTGTTGTGTCTAATAAGCCAGTATTGCCACCGGGCTTCTATAGTTCTTCCCTTAATGTAATAGCAGTCTTAATGCGTTCGATAAATGAATCAACTACACTAGTATCTTTTCCTGCATATGAAAATTCATCTCGAATGAAACCAAACATTTCAAGCAAATCACTAGCACCATAATCAGAAGCGCCTTGGTCTTTCATAGCCAAATCAATAATCGAAAACCCTTTTTGCTTGTCATATAAAAAATTACTATCAGTAAAATCAACATTTACGCCTAAACTATTCAAAGTTTCCAAATCATTGATTAACTTAATTATCTGCTCATCGGTTGCTTCTAATAATGCCTCATTAAATTTCAAATTATCACTGGACTCGCCATACCCAGGTATATTACTAATTAAGTCTCCGGATGCTGTCTGCTATAACTGAAGCATTGTATTTGTACTAGAATCAAAAGCAATATCTAAGATCCTGGCAACATTAGCACCAGCATCAGCTGCCTAATCTAGAGCATCCTTTAATTGCAAAGCCTATGCATATTTTTCAGAGTTAGCATTTTTTGAAATAAGTGTATGCTATTCTCCGACGATAACACCATGATTAGTATGTCCAGTATCGGCAAAATTTAATTTATCTGTTTCTTTATTTAATAACCCAAGTTCATTAATTGCTTCTCGAATTTTTGGTGGCAACTAGTCAAAGCCGGTAGACAAGTTCCCCAGATCTTGTGTTTTTAATTGATTTAAATATTCGAGCAATACTTCGATAGAAGATTTCGTCTCTTCTATAGCGGATCTTGTTTCTTCTATAGAAGTAGGATTAAGACTAGTAGGTGTTTCTGCAATGCTTTGATCTTTATAGGTACTAATTCTTTTAATAATATCTTTGTTTGCATTACTCTCTTTAGCATAGGTATCTATGTATGAAGTCCAGTTCTCATCATCTAATGTTTTACCGAGTATCTAATCAATATCTTGTTTAGAATAGCCAAGTCTACGTAGATTCGCAATATATCTTAAACTCTCTGTAGATGTGTCTTGAATTTTTTTTTCAATTTTTTCGTCCGACATATCGCTATCAAGATATTCAGTATCTAAATCTTCCAAAGTCTACCTTAATTCTTTTAATTTACCGATAGTCTACTCAGCTGATAAAAGATATTTTTCTATGCCAGATGTGGCAGACTCAGTTGCTCCCTATGCCTTTTCCATCCCAGCCGCAACGCTCTCACCAATTTCCGTACCTACCTATGCAGCAGCGGTAGAAGAAGCAGTGCTTTTAGACTCACGAAGCTTCTGACTAGTTCTGCCAATAGCTTCATTCTAATTGGACAAACGATCAACTGATCTTTCGGCGGATCTTGCTAAGTGTTTACCTAGTTCATCTTGAGCATTTTGGAACGCTTTTTGAGTGCTAGATGTCATCTGCGTTACATAAGCATTAACCGCTTTTCTTGCATTTTCTACAAAATCAAACTAGCCATTATTATTTTTAAATTGATTTGAAAGAAGGTTTTCTGAACTTATCTGGAACTTTTCGCTTACCTAACCCTCAATACTCTGCAATTGTCTAAAAACAGAAAGAATATCTTGCTCCTACTGCAAATAATCACTGACATTTGTCTTATTTAATTTATTGTATTCTTTTCGTTCAGAGATCATTTTCGACAAAACATCGGCAGTTCGCTGATATGTCTACAACAATGCATCATCATTATTTTGAACATTAACCGTTGACCGATCAATACCAAGTGAATCCCCAACATCAATAGCAGACTTCCTTTGTATTTTATAAGTTTTCGCCTTAGTTAATATATCTACTGGTTTCTATTTTGCATTCGCATCTGTTCTAGCAGTTGTCTATTCAACATCAAGTTGTTTCTTCAAATCTAATACTTTTTTCTGCTTCGCAATGGTTTTTCTTATATCAGATTCACTGAAACCACCAAAACTCTTAGCATTTGTAACACTTGCCAGAGTTGTAAGATCCGTATACACATCATGTATTATATCGGCTAAGTCTGCCGCACTTTTGGCCGGATCCTAAAACGCTGATATCAACTTTGAAGTAAACTAATTTAAATTTACACCTTGAAAACGTTTTGTTAATAATGTAGTAATTGTCGTTAACTAATTCGTAATATCTTCGGTCTTAATAGAGTTTAATTTTGTCAAAGCATCAGAAACTTTACTAATATCTTTCGCACCTTGATCTGCACCTTTTACATCTACATTAATCTTCTTAGTAACATCGCCTTCTGACACAAAATCTTTTAACATTGATATAAAATCTGCTTCCGTAAAAGAAATGCCCTGTAATCTATCAGCCATATTACAATACCTCCTTAATCACTTTTCCCATTTCATTTCGGAACGCCGACAATAATAACTGCTTGCCTTCGGTATTACTGTATAACGTCCATTCAGCCTAAATACGTTCCCAAGGGGATTCTGTCTATACGGCTGGACCGAAAGGATACCATGTAATATATGGTGGAACACCAAGTTCATTCGCAAACTAAGCAGATGGGAATCTCCAATAATAACTTCCATTATGCGGAGCACCACCATGATACCCCTTTTTGAACATTACATCATAAATATAATCATTACTTACACGATGCGATCCATTTGGAGCATCAAAAACAAGATCAAAATTACCACCTGTTTCTTCGATTTTAAACACGGAATATAGACTTTCTTGCCGTCCATATTCATGTGGTGCATAACTATCATAATATGCATCTATCGCAGATTTTACTATCAAGTCAGCCTCTTTCATCAATTTTGGTTTCACTGATGCAATTGCATTTTGATATATTTTACTTGCATTTTGAAGAATTTGCTACTATGCAAATAGCCCAGGATTCGCGGTTATTTTTATAGTTGTACGTGACATAATTTATACACCTCTCAATCTACAATAGGCGTATAAATCTACGCCTTAGTTATTTCATTTGCTTTACAATTTCCTCTAATTTATTCATATCTACTGATTCAAGAACTGGAGCTAATGATGCTCCAATTAATTCACCAAATCTATTAACCTGATTACGCAGAAATGCATGTGGTTCGTACTCATTCGTCATGATATCATCACATGCAAAATCTAATAACATTTTAAACTCTTTACGTTCTCGTTCATCAATTAGACTAATAATAAGATCAAGAATCTCACCATTTATTTTTTCAAAACAATCAACAGATTTTTTAAAATCGACCTCTAACGTTGTATACATATCAACGAGCGAAAGAGAATATAACATATATTTAGCGGCAGAATTCTGTCGAAATACATCTTGTTCAACACCATTGATATCTTGTTCTTTTGTATAATACGAATGTTTAGCAATTAAATTCGCACGATCAACTTTATCGGTATATTTTATTGTCTCGTTCTTCATAATCTGCTTAACAGCATCGATTTTATCTGCGTCACCTTTCTTTGAATCAAATAATTTAATAAATGTATCTATTCTCATAATCCATTTTCTCCTTAATTATTTAATAATATCATTAATAATATCTGCAACTTTTCCCATCTCATTGCGAGCACCTTCACTCATCCCACAGTCTCTAACAAGTGCATGAGCGAGATAAACACAGTGATTATATATTTTCTCATCTTCCTCATCCGTCGTCTCTGCTTCGAAAGTTCTAATTTTATTCTAAATACGGTTATATTCATCAATACATTCCCTAGTATACTTATAAAAATCTTCCATATCCTTTTACTCCTTATTTATATTTAAATATGCTTTTCCGATAAGTATCGCGTCAGAGATATCATCACCAATATCCTGTAATCCAAATAATTCTGACACTTTGTTAATCGACCACTTCTTTAATTCTTTTCGTTTGCGCGGCAACTTCTCATCTGCTTCTCGAACCGCTTTTCTCCATTCTGCCGGACGGAAAGAGCAGTAGAGAATACCATGTTTTATACAAACACCATAAATTACTCCAAGTATCATAGTAAGCATTCGCTAAGTCTGAGCATTTCTCGTTACAGCTGTCTCTTCAACAACAATCCTATCCGGCCACTCCATCTCAATTAAATCTATCAATTCCGTTGCCATTAATTGCATCCTAGTATCAGCATCCTTAATGTCGGATTTATTAATAGAAGAGTAGTTGCGCAGAAAACCATCTACATATATAGCATAACCTGTAATTTTGCTACTTGTGTCTAAACTTAATACTTTACTCATCTATTTTCACCAACTCATAACATATAATAACCGGCAATAATACAAGTTCTTTATCGAGCAAATCTTTACATGCAAATTCATAAAACATTTCCGCTGCATCCTCATCTTTTAATTTTGTAGCATATTCAATCTCTTCAACATACATATATTTACCACCATGAAGCGAGTGGAGATAGATCGCACGACCTTCATCATCCAGATAAGCGACTACATAACGCAAATATTCACGTTCTTTTACACGTTCATAATCTGGGATATTTGATTCTTTATTTTGCTGTATTACAAATGCTACATTGACGTCCTTATTATCCATATTATTTACTCCTTTTATAATGTATGATCACACCATGCCGAATATAATTCTTTTGACTCTTCGCGATCAAATATATACACAATTACATCTTGACCAGTTTTAAAATCTATACTCGAATACATATCAAGCGGCAAACACTAATGCTTCATATACTTACATGCCTGAAGACTGTTTAAAATCCGTACACATTTTGACGGATCATATGTTTTGCCAGTTACATCGCTAGTTACAAGTTCTTTCATTTAATTATCACTCCTTTATTGTCTGATTTTTTTGTTCATTTTTTGTTCATTAAAGCGTAAAAAATGGGGATACCCTCAAATAGTGAGAGCATCCCCATATAAATAAAACTCGCCGAATCATCAAACAAGTTTAATTGTTTCTTTTAATCACTTCACTATTCGTTATTGCTAAGTTGGAATGACCGGATTTGAACCGACGACCCCTTGATCCCAAATCAAGTGTTCTACCAAACTGAACTACATTCCAATAAATAATTAACAGTTCCCACTGTTTAAAATGGCAAGGGCGCTCGGATTCGAACCGAGGTCAAGAGGGTTAGAGCCTCCTGTGCTAACCGCTACACCACACCCCAATATTAAAAGCCGCCAAAAGACGGCTCTGAAATTTATTTCTTATAATTTTTCTTATTGTAATAACTTTTCTTTTCTGATTTCTGTTCTTCGACTTTTTCTTCAACCTTTACTGGTTCTTCTGCAGGAATATCTTCAACGACATCAATAGTCTCAATTGGAGTTTCTACTTTAGTCTCTTCTTTTTTGTTCTCTGCAAGGATAGCAGTAATATATCCATCCATATTTTCATTTGTCTGCTTAATTTTATCGCGATAAGAATAATCGCATTTTCTTAAAATCGCTGCAGCCTGGTCAAGTGTTTTTACTCCCGCTTTATATTCCATAATTGTATTAAAAATGGTATGACAATTATCATTATCAAAACTTTCCATCCAACGTGGAAGAGAGCTGAAACGATCACAGTTTGAGCAGAACTAGTAGTAGGATCCGCATAAAACGCAATGTTTATCAAATCTGCTTTTACTCATATCTAATTTCCTCCTTTATTCGTATAAATCTAATTGAGTATCATCTATTTCTAAGTCATCATCCTCAATAGATGACATATAGTCATATATATTAAAAGGCTCGGTAATACCGAGTTCTTGTCTTTTTCTATTTATATATTCTTCAAGTTGTTCTGGGGTGTTATCCAAAGTGCCATATGTCTGATGAAATGAACCCTTAAAATGATTATCATGGCATTGATCGCATAATGTAATGCCGTTGTATATTTCATATCTAAGATTTGGGTATAAAGCAAAACTATATATATGATGTGCTTGTAACCTATCATGTGTTTTATTTAGACAACATTGACACAAATATCCATCTCTTGCATATACATCTTGACGCCAATTCTTATAATCCAAATTCATTCTAGCTAGAACATTCTCTGGTGTTGTGCCTTTCCAGTTGGGATGATTCTTTCCCTTTAATCTAACTTGATTATTTCTCACACATATTGGGCATTTAAATCCCCTTATGTTTGAATTGGCGATCTTGCGTTCATAATCATCGTGAATATTATTTTCGCATTTCCACCAAACAATCATCCCAGAAGAAGGAGTATAATCATATGGAGTCTTAGTATTTTTATCAGACCATACATTTATACTTTCCGGTAGGATCTCTGCTAAAGAATGCCCCTTTGCCACACCAGTATTAATATTTTTATTGTTACAAAATGGGCATAAACAATCTTTCACTCTATTGTATATAACTTGTTGATAAACATGATCCGAATTATTAGTACAATTAAACCACGCTAATTGATTAGAACCATGTGTATAATCCCATGGAGATTTAATATTTTTGTCGGACCATATATAATTAAGATAATTTATATCATATTTGTCTATTATATATTGGGCAAAACTATTACATGCCCTACATTGCATATTATAATTTGGATGCCTACATAAATGATCTATATCATACAGCTCACTTTTATGAATACCTTTTGGACATTTAAACCATCTTTTAGTATTTGAATAACTTGATACTTCTTCTGGGTTAACTTTATTTAAATTATAGTCCCACCTATCTAACAATTCTTGCCTATTGTTTAATTCACACCATTCTTTAAGACTTTGCCTTAACTTTTTAACCATATTATAATTCCTCCGCAAATTAATATCTC
>Ga0326513_10004033_pt1 | contig 10556 bp, 12 predicted proteins | sample 2_2465_0518_D_FD_203654 | JGI IMG/M metagenome (GOLD analysis project Ga0326513, IMG submission 203654) | Bovine rumen microbial communities from UC Davis, California, United States - 2_2465_0518 | ecosystem: Host-associated > Mammals > Digestive system > Stomach > Rumen | place: USA... | reverse complement strand
AAATTTGCTGTAATATTCACTTTTGGCTTTCATCAAGATTTCTTCATAATCATCTCTGAAACATCTACGGAATTCTCTCTGAATTTTCTTCGCTTCAAGTGTATCAAACAAGAGTCTTTTTGATGAAATGAATACAGTTATTTCTTTTTCCCAACTTGGTTTTTTAAAATGAATATGTTGGCCGTCTATTTTATAAATAGAGCCACTTCTTGTTTTAACTTTAAAATTCGTCAAGTGCTGACAATAGCTGGCAACCATTTTTGCCTTTTCGAAATCATCCTTCAAAAAAATAGCAAGCATAATTACTGTTGAAACAAGACAGAATGTCATAATAAAAATTGATAGTAAAATTTGTTGTATCATTTAATTAACTCATCAAATTCTTGTGAGAAGAAATTTACATCTACTCTTTTGAAACAAAGTGTTATGAGATTTTTGTGATCTGAAATGCTGTAAGCATACCACGGTTGTTGATCGTAGTCATATATTACATACTCACTATTAGCATCGTCAAGATTGATAAGCGATTCCTTAAATTGGCCAGCGGTAGGAATGGATAGAATACTCCATTCGTCGTCATAAGAAATCTCTACATAAGAATCTGGGGAGCAAATTTTAAGGAAATCTATAACTTTACCTATTGTCATACTGTCCGCTCTCCTGTAATGCTTTCGTATTCATCCTTTATAATTCCACCCAATGTATCCAAAACCAATGTAGGATATTTTGTTACAGTGAGAACATTAACAGCATAGTATTTGTCTTGCTGCCTCATCTCAGTATACAGCTCATCCTGTGATTTTGATTCAAGTGTCTTAACAGCATCCTTCAAAGGAACATAAGCATCGCAGCTTACAGCTGCCTTTGTTTTTCTGTAAAAGACTCTTAGCAATCCATTTTGCTTTTTCATAGAGGTGAGTTTGGTTACTATTTCCTTATTACTTAACATAGCTTCCCCCTTTTTTTCATAAACCACTGAGGCAAATGTAGAAATGCCATGTGAATGGTCGATGATTACATCCTTGTAATTTCCCCTCTCCTCCTGAGAGATAATATCATCATCTTCCATATATGAATTAGAGTAGTAAATTTCTACTCCATTCTTTGTTAGTTTCTGCGTTTCATATACTTTTGTGGTTTGACAAGAAATGAACAATGTCGCCAAACAAATCAAAGATAGAATTTTCAATTTCCACTCCTGTCTTGCCAAACAAATAAGTATTTACTCAGAAGCGACACTTTCTATTGCGGCTTTAATTTTTTCATTTTCTTTTTCAAGTTTCTCAATGAGATTGAGCCGACTTTTAGTTCCGATTTCTTTTAACAAATCAGAATATTCCCATTCTCTTGACTCATCAGGAATCAGTTTGATGTTTTCACCAACTTCGATATAATTCCTTATCGGCATTGGTTCTGCAACTTTGGCATGATCTTTAAGCTTCATCATAGTAAGCGACAAATCAAGAACTACACCGTCTGGCTTTAAAAATTCATCTTTACCCTGAATTGGTTTAAGTGATATAGGAAAGGTTTTGATTTTATCTATTTCTGCCCAAAGTCTTTCAATGGTTTTGTTGTTGTTATGAAATTTCTCAAGACTAAGCAAGGCAGCCTCACCTTCAACTACTTGCTTTTTAAGATTATCCAGTTTATCAGCAAGCTTTTTTTCAAGAGCAAGCATATCATCTTTGCCGTCTTTAAAATAGCTGCCAATTTTGACAAATCCCATAAGAGCTCCTATTTTGCAGAGATCACATCCCAAAAATGTTCAGATGTTGTTCCTTCAATAAACTGTGTTCTTCCTGAGGTATAATAAATTTTAATGCCATTATCGGCAGGCTCAACGCTTTCTACCGTTGGTAGAAAGATGATGTTATCTTTTATATTTACAATTTGCTGAATTGGATTTTGTGAATAATTGAACATACTCTCTCCTCCTTGTGGGAGTTCTAATTCTTTCTGTCTAAATAAATCAAAAAACATTTAGCTCTCCTTGTGAAGAATTATTGCGGTAATAGCACCACCCAAACAGGCTCCAAGTACAAATAGCCCAACAAAGGCAATGTAGTATAATGACTTTTTGTCTTGATAATGCTGATAAATTTCCTGATGAGTAGCAAGCCTCTTATCTATCAAAACATCCCTGTTATTAAATTGACATTCATAGTATTTTGGTTCTGGGTCTTTCTTATATTGGTCATAAATCTTTTTGTAAGTTTCAACATTAAACTTATAATCATCATAACTCATTATGGTATAAGTTTCAGTAGAAAATGTTCCAATAGAACCATTGTGATACATTTCTATATGTGCTTTCTTTTCTCGCCGTCTTCGCCTTGCTGCGGCTGAAGAAGCAGAAGCGGATGCAGTAGAATGAGCAGTATTTATAGTTACAAATGCTGCTAAGTCTGTGACCATTAAGCAGGTTAAAAAAATTAAAGCAAAGATTTTCTTCATATATTTTGATTATATTATTTTTTTAAGATTTTTTCAACAATTTTTTTTGAAGCAGATTCGATTGCTTTTTGCCAATCATAAGTACCGTTTTTAATTTCGAGTCTAATTCTTTCTACTTTGCTCATATAGCCTCCAAATTACTTCTTGAAATTTATCTTCTGCCAAAGAGAAATGATTTTCTCTGAATTTAAGCTTGCAAAACTCTCAAGGCTCTCAGAAGATCTAATATTGGAAATAAGACAGTTTCTTATAAGACAGCCAAACCACCAGTTATTATTTTTTCTCCAAAGCTTTTCACAGGTGTAGTCACTCCACATCTGACCGCTTTTAAGTTCGGCATTAAACTTTGAGATAAGTTGCTCTTTTGTGTATTTGAGATAAGAAGCACCATCACTAGACCAACCCCATGTATCGCTGTAAGCGGCATCGTCATAGTCGAGATAACTTTTTTCGTATTCGTCTGGATCTTTTTCTATGTCTTTCAGCTGCTTACGGATATTACTTCTCGCCTGCTGATGCCAAATTTTTTTATCGGGCTTATCGCTTATAGCAGTTGTAATTTTGCCACCCATATTTTTTTTGTAACTGCGAGACATATAACACCTCCAATTATTGTATGAAGCCAAGAACAAGCATGAAAACAACTGCCAATGTTATTGGCAGACAGATCCAAGCAATAATAGAGCTTATTAGTATAAGCACTTTATGCTTTTTGTAAAGTCTTTCGAGTCCTTCTGGATTGTCAATCATTTTATATTGAACGCTATCCCAGGCTAAAGACCTGGGATATTCCGAACTGCTTACATCTTAAAAAGGTGATGTCAGTTCGTTTTCCGACTTCACAGAACTACGTGGTTCTCCATCGGCATTTGTAATTTCGGTAAGTTCCCAACCTACTATGCTCTGACTAGTCACATATTTCGACAATATGTTTAGAGCTGCATTTATATCTCTGTCATGCTCAGAAGAGCAGACAGGACATTTCCAGTAATTCACTCCTACTTTTACAGCAGGATTTACATAGCCACAAACATGACAAGTTTTTGAAGTGTTTCTTGGTGAAACCTTTTCTAAGTGTCCTTTGTAAGCTACCATTTGCCTAAATATTCCAAAACCTTGATCACCTATGACTTTTCCATGATTCAGATTTTCAGCCATATTTTGAAGATTTATGTCTTCAACCACAATAGTCTGAAATTCAGTGCAAAGTTTTCTACTTTCCTTATGCAAGAAATCTTTTCTTTGCCAAGCTATATGTTCGTGAAGTAAAGCAACTTTTCTCTTAGCCTTTTCATAGCTATTTGATTGTTCAATAGCTCCTTTCGCATAACGTTTAGACATTATTTTCTGCCAATGTTGTAATTGTTTCAATGAGTTTCTAAAGTAGCGAGGGCATTTGACTTTCACGCCATCACTACGAACTAAGAAATCTTCATCTCTACAGTTCCAATCTATAGCAACTATTTTCTTATTGTTATTTTTAGGTTCGTCTTTCTTTTCTACGCAAATTTTAACAAACCACTTTCCTGTAGAAGTCCGCCTAAATGTAATATTCTTCCACTTTCCTTCTGCAAATCTACAAGAGGCAGAGATTTTGATATAACCAAGTTTTTTTGTAAGATACAAACCGTTTTCATCAATTTTTGGAGTACAATTAGAACAACTATATCTAAAACTATCTTTAGGATTTTTCTTACTTTTGAATCTTGGTGGCTTAGAAAATTTTCCTTTTCTTTGTCCTTTACAACTTTTGAAAAAGTTTGTATACGCTGCTCTAACATCTGACCACATTTGAGCAAGTGGTATTGAACAAGCAGCTTCTTTAGACCATTCTAAAGCTTCGGGTTTATATTTCAAAAAGATTTGTTTATAACCTTCAATCTGAAAATTATGATTTTGATTTTTGTTGAATACAACAGTATTCCAGTACAATCTACATAAGCCTAAAGTCTTATTGAAGATTGTTTCTTGCTGAGAAGTTGGATATACTCTGTATTCGTATGCCTTCATCATAATTATAATTAACTTTATTATATTTTCTTTATATATTAGCTAGTATAATAATTTTCAAAAGTTTATCTATCTCTATATTAGACTTTGTGGCAATTCATATGCCACACTAAAGATGTGGCATTTTTCTTGCCATTCTGCTATAAATTATAAGACTCTAATCAAAAAAATTTAAGTACAAAAATACTGACTTATGTTAAATATGGAAACAATATCTGAGGCGAGCAGTTTCTACAACACCTTATAACATAATGTATTCCACGATTGTTTATATACTCAACGCGTGATATTTCTCTGTAGTTAAAACTTTTACAGCATACATCACACATCTCCGTTTCTTCCATTATATTTTCTAGGATTGGTGGATTCTGTATTCGGCGATGCTTCATGAAATTATCTTAATCCTCTTTTTCTTTTGATAGAAAGCTGTATAGAAATACTATAATGCCAAATATAGTATAAGCAAGAATAATTGCCCCAACTACCTTAGTAAATAAATAATTTGTAGTCAAAAGAGTGGCGGCTAAAAAAATGCAAAGGCATAAAGAGTAAAATTGACTATTTTTGTTATGTTCATATTTCACTCCTTAAAAGACATTAAATGTCTTTTAGTTTTATGCCTTTTATTCTTTTGTAAAGCTCCTCTTTATCAGTGATGCCATCATCAATTTGAAACTCTAATGCTTTTTCAAGCATCTTTCTGAAAAGTGGTGATGGTTTCATACCGTAACCGATTAAGTCGTCACCTGTAAGGATTGGGTCAGGCATTTTTTCAACAAGGCACTTTTTAACCTTCTCTGTCTCAAGTGCTGCCTCAATACCAGACCATTCATCATTTGCCGTTTTAACACAACCATTCTCATCTGCCTTAGCAAGAACGATAAGATATTTGAAGAATGGATGAGTGGTAATTCTCATAATCTTGTAAGAACTTTTCATCTCCACGAGCTGATATACCCGCATGTGAAGTCTCACAAGCTCTGATACAAACTGTATGTCGTCATTGCTCATACCAAGCGAGCGACAGAACATAGCAGCCTCAGGGAAGCCAACCTCAGCGTGATCGCTTACCTTTGGAACCATCTCTGAGAATCGACCAGCTGGAAGGACTACAACATTTGTTTTTGAACCAAGTGCTGAAAATCCCTTGCCAACATCATGGAGCAATGCAGCCATCATAAGTTTGAAGCGAGTGTGTTCATCAAATTTAGGTTTGTCACCATCCCAGCACAAATCCCGCATGTTTCTCATTACATATTTTGTATGATCCCAGGCATTGCCGTGAGTAAGCGGAGTCCATCTCTCAAGGTCAAGCTCTGAGTTCTTATCAACTACAAGATGGGTAGTACCATCAGGAGAAATCCAAGTTGAGCCTTCACTGTGCCATTTCCAAGACTGCTCTACAAGAAGAAGCAAACATTCAATACTGTCCATACCAACCTCACCAGAGAGACCTGTTGAGCGAAGATATTTCTGAACAGAATCTTCCATAAAATATTTGCCTGCGAAAATCTGCTCAATCTCCTTGAGCTTTCTTTCTTTAGAAACATCACCGTAGTTCACATCTTTCACAGAAAGTTCAATCTCAGCAAATGAATGTGCTGACTTGAAGTTTTTTGTAGCAAGAAACCTTACAAATCTGTAAGCACGAAGAGGATCTTCTTCAATTCGCTTTTTGGCAGAACCAACGAATCGAAGCTTTTTGTTTTCAATATCTTTAATACCCTGACCAGTAGGGTCAAGGATTTCACCATCTGAACTCTCATAAAGAGCATTGATAGTGAAGTCTCTTCGTGAGGCGTCTTCATTGATGTCATCTGTAAGAGTAACCTCTGGATGACGACCAGAAGTTTTATCCTTTCTGAATGTAGCAATCTCTACTGGCTCTTTAAGAATCAGCGGAATTGTCACACCGAATTTTTCTGAATTAGTAGAAACATTTGAGAACTCTTTGAATATCTTGTGGAGCTGCTCTGGTGTGGCATTAGTGCAGACATCATAGTCGTGCGGTTCCAAGCCCATAAGTTTATCACGAACACAACCACCTACAAAGTAAGCTTTGAAGCCTGCTTCTTCGATTGGATTTATTATATGCTCTGTTATATTGTATTTATTCATCTCAAACCTCTACTGTTATTTAATTGTGAACGGATGCTCAGCTAAAGACTGAGCATCTTCTAATCTTACGAGCCGAAAGATTAACTCGATGGATTAGAAACTTCGTGCTTCACAGCACTGCTTGGTGCTCCACACGCATTTGTAATTTCGGCTCGTTCCCTGCCTACTATGCCCTGGCTAGCATTATACTTGAAAAATATATTTAGGGCTGCATTTATGTCTCTGTCGTGGCTTTCACCACAATTAGGACATTTCCAATAGTTTACACCAACTTTCACTTTTGGATTTACATATCCACAAGTATGGCAAGTTTTAGAAGTGTTCCTTGGATTCACTTTCATAAGATTGCCTTTGTAAGCAATCATTTGTCTAAGCATTCCGAATCCTTGGTCTCCTACAACTTTTCCATGATTCATTTTACTCATTGTCTGTAAGTTGATGTCTTCAACTACTACAGTCTCGTAATCGTTACAAATCTGTCTCGAAAGTTTATGTAGCCAATCTTTTCTTTGATTAGCAACTTTCTCGTGCAAAAGTGCAACTTTTCGTTTTTGTCTATAGTAGTTGGAACTTTGAGTTTCGAGACCTTTTACGAGTCTCTTGCTCATTATTTTCTGTTGGTGACATAGCTGTTTAGAAGACCTTTGTAAAAATCTTGGGCACTTGACTTTCGTACCGTTTGACATTATAATGAAGTCTTCATCTCTACAGTTCCAGTCTATACCAACTGATTTTCCATTTGTATTCTTCTTTTCATCTTTCTTTTCTACACAAATCTTTACAAACCACTTTCCAGTAGGAGTTTGTTTGATAGTCGCGTGTTTGAAATCACCTTCTGCCCATCTATGAAAAGTTCCTTTAACTGGACCAAGTTTTCTTGTTAGAAACAAATACCCATTCTTTAGGATTTTAGGTTTTGCCATTGAAGTCCAAGTAATAGCAACTTGTGAATATTTTTTTGATTTGAATTTCGGTGCATTCACTCTAAGTTTTCTTTGTCCTTTACAGGATTTAAAGAAGTTATTGAAGGCTGAAGTTATGTCATTCCATTCTGCCGCTAAAGCAGAACTATCTATTTCACTACACCATTCAATTACTTCAGGTTTGCATTCTTCAAATACTTTTTTAGCTGTTCCAATGTTCCATTTTTCATCATTTTCCCAAGCTTCTTGCTTTCTTGCTAAAGCTGTGTTCCAATACAATCTGCAAAGACCATTTGTTTTGAGAAGAAACTTTTCTTGTTCTTTCGTTGGGAAGATTCTAAACTCGTATACTTTTAGCATTGTTCATTTCTCCCTTGCTTTTCTAGATATTCATGAACAGTATCAGCTGATACATTACCAACTGTTGAAAATAAGCCTTACTTGGAAAATGGGCAATATAAATTTTATTATTGTGTTTCATTTTTGCTTAAAACATTTACTGTAAATTGAACTAATCTATTGAGCTTCTCACCTATAACTGGTTTGTATCCATTTGTCTCAATAAATTTTCTTATTTCATCTTCTGAGTAGAGAACGATTACAATATCATTGTCTATGACACATTTATATTCTTTCTCATCTTCTGTCTTTACAAAATAACAATTATGTTTCTTTGATACATAATAATTATTATATAGAAAAGTTTTTGAAAAATCCTCTTCTCCATTTTCATTTAAAATAGGCTCGCTGAGTTCTACCATATAACCTCAAAAAAATAAGCCGCCTATGACTGAAGCAAACGCTTTAATCACAAGCGGCAGTCTGACTGATGAAATCTTCTGATTAACCTAATGACAAACATCCCGAGCGACCGGCGACGGTTAATCTATGGAGGTATTTCAATCTCCCACTCTACGCATGTAAGAACATTGTCATTTGTCCTTTAGATTTTTTAATATAACAATCTACTAAACCACGCTTAGTAGCTTAACACTATGGGTAGCAAACCCAGACCTTATATTTTTACAGTCAGAAATCAAACAAAGAACAAATTTCTTCATCCTTAGTCAATTTATACAAAATTATATAATTTTAAAGATAATTTGTCAATAAAGATAATTATATATGACACCAAAAGTAAGTATTATTGTCCCATTATATAATTCACAAGATACAATTTCAAGATGTATAAAAAGTATTAAAAAGCAAACTTATTATAATTTCGAATGCATAATCATCAACGATGGTTCCACAGATGAAAGCGTTAAGGCTGCCGAAAGAGCCATTAAAGACGATACAAGATTTAGACTTATATCACAAAAAAATAAAGGAGTTTCGGAAGCAAGAAATAAGGGAATTGATGAAGCAGCTGGAGAATGGATAACATTTGTAGATTCTGACGATTCCATAGAGCCAAACAGAATTTATTTTGCTTTAAATGCTGAGCAATTCGAATGTGATATAATTAAATGTGATATTTATAATCATCATGAGGATGGCTCTGAAACGACAGTATGGTCTGTTCCTTATGGTGAATATACAATAGATGATAAACGACTTCTTAGCAGTGATAAGTTTGACAACTCTGCCTGCTATACAAACCTTTATAAGAGAAAATTGCTCGTAGATAATAAAATAAGATTCCCAAATTGTAACTTTGCTGAGGATTTTATATTTAATTCAGAAGCATATCTTGCTTCTGAAAAACTATTCAGTATTGAAATTCCTCTATATAATTATTATCACGATAAGAAAAGCGAAGACTTGTCTTCTACGCTTAGTGCTGCTAGATTTATAAATACATTGAATTGTTTTGAGGACAGCCTTATAAGATTCAAGAAATATCCTAAGTGGAATGTATTCAGGGATGTTTATATGAAAAACTTCCTTGAAAGGAAAAGTATTTCAAGATTAAGAAGAAAACAAATAGACTATGTAGTTCCTTATGTAAATAACAAGGATCCTAAATGGATTGAGAAGTTCAATAAATACTCAGACAAAAAAATTGATAATGATGTTAATGGCAACATAAGATTTGACGGTTCTGATGAAATGCTCAAATATCATTTTAGAAGTCTTGCTAAAAATATGCCATTTGTTGGTGTGGTTCATTTACTTGTAGACGATTACAGTCAGGTTCCTGAATGGCTTAATAGAAAATATGTTCATGTAGTTCCACATAGTTCATTCATTCCAGAAGAATATCTCCCAGTATTTAATAGCACAGCAATTGAAATGTTTCTTAAGAACATTCCTGGTCTTACTGAGAAATTCATTTATTCTAATGATGATATGTACTATTTAAATGAGATTAAACCTAAGTTCTATTTTGATGAAGATAAAATTAAAATTAACCTTGAAGAACATATATTTGACTGGCCTGGTGAAGAAATTCCATTATATAAGATTATTTTTACTAACTCTTGGAATGTAGCAAGATATGGCGACTATAAGAAATATACAGATCATTTGTATCCACTGCCACCTCATTGTGAATTGCCATATAGAAAATCAAATGTAAAAAATGTATTCAATAAATATGAGAAGATTATTAGAAATTCAATAACTAAATTCAGGGACAAGACAAATATCTGTCAGTATATTTATCTGTTTGAAGAATATTTTAACAGAAACCTTAAGTTGGAAAGCCACTCTTACAAGTTGCTGAATTCTAAATCTAAGAAAGAAGATATAAAGTCAGCATTTGAAGTAAGAAGTGTTTGTTTCAATGACACAACAGATGATACATCTGCCAGAGATTATTTCCTTTCATTACTTAAAGAAAAATTCCCTGACAAATGTAAATATGAAAACTAATTTCCTTTCTTGATTTTTTCATATTCAGCTTCAGCAGCCTTTGCTGAAGCTTTTATTTTTTCGTATTCTATTTCAAGTGCTTTATATTTAGCCTTAATTGCCTCACGCTCAGGAGTATCAACAGCATATTTGTCTGCTTCTTTCTTGAGTTTTGTAATCTCCCCTTTGAGAAGTTTGGCGTCTTCTTTAAGCTTATCCTTAAGTTCTCTTGCGGCATTTTCTTTTGCCACA
>Ga0326513_10004032_pt1 | contig 10558 bp, 7 predicted proteins | sample 2_2465_0518_D_FD_203654 | JGI IMG/M metagenome (GOLD analysis project Ga0326513, IMG submission 203654) | Bovine rumen microbial communities from UC Davis, California, United States - 2_2465_0518 | ecosystem: Host-associated > Mammals > Digestive system > Stomach > Rumen | place: USA: California... | reverse complement strand
GCCATCAGGCCGCCGCAGTCAGCATCGCCCTCGAGGGCTTTGTTGAACAGCTTGCCGTAGAGCTCGTTCATGTCGACGGGCACGCCGAGCAGCTTCTGATACTCCTTGAACAGTCCGACCCAGGCGTTGATGTCGCTGGTGCAGTTGTTGCAGTGAACCATAGCGACGAGCGAGCCGTCGGGCGTGGTCACCATGTCGATCATCTCGTAGGGCTTCGACAGCGGCTTCTCCAGCACAATCATCGAGAACGACGACGTTCCGGCGCTGACGTTACCTGTGCGCTGCTTGACAGCATTGGTAGCCACCATGCCCGTGCCTGCATCGCCCTCGGGAGGACATACGGGGATGCCTGCCTTCAGGTGACCGCTCACGTCGAGCCTCTTGGCACCCTCGGGCGTGAGGAAGCCTGCATTCTCGCCTGCGTTGAGCGACTTGGGCAGTATGTCGAGCAGCTTCCAGGAGAAACCACGGGGAGCGATCAGCTCGTTGAACTTCCGAACCATCTCGGCATCGTAGGTCTTCGTAGCGGGATCGACGGGGATCATGCCCGAGGCATCACCCACACCCAGCACGAACTGACCCGTCACCTGCCAGTGAACATAGCCTGCCAGCGTGGTGAGATACTTGATGTGTCCTACATGCTCCTCGTTGTCGAGAATGCACTGATAGAGGTGCGAGATGCTCCAGCGCAGAGGAATGTTGTAGTTGAACAGCTCAGAGAGTTCGGCAGCAGCCTTACCAGTGTTGGTGTTGCGCCAGGTGCGGAAGGGCACCATGATCTCCTGCTTGTCGTTGAAGGCCATGTAGCCGTGCATCATAGCCGAGAAGCCGATGGCAGCCAGGCTTTCGATCTCGCAGTCGTAGTGCTTCAGCACGTCCTTGCGCAGTTCGGCATAGCAGTCCTGCAGGCCGTACCAAATAGCCTCGGTGCTATAGGTCCACAGTCCGTCCACCAGTTGGTTCTCCCACTCGTGCGAACCCTGTGCAATTGGTTTGTTGTCCTCGTCGATAAGGACGGCTTTGATACGGGTGGAACCGAATTCGATTCCAAGGATGGCCTTACCAGCCTCAATGGTTTGTTTTGCTGTCATTGTTATTTTAGTATTGGGTTTTGTTGTGCAATGATTACAGGATGGTCTTCACAGCCTCCAGCATGCCCTTTTCCTGAATGAGGTCAAGGAACAGCTTCACCATCAGGTTCAGTCCCTCCACCTTGTTCAGGTCTTCCTGCCAGATGAACTCGGCAGCGAGTACGCCGTCGGCCACCTTCTGCGTGTCGCCCGTAGCCCAGAGCTGCTGCAGCAGTTCGATGATCTTCGGATCGTCGTTAGGCGTGATGTCGGCACCGTCGGCACGCTTGCCGCCCTTGTAGTAGGTGATGATGGCAGCGAGACCGAACACGAGGCCCTTGGGCAGTTCGCCCTTGCGCTCCAGATAGGTCTTCACGCCGGGCAGGTCGCGGGCCTGGAACTTGGGGAACGAGTTGAGCATGATGCTGGTGACCTGATGGTCGACAAACGGATTGTCGAAGCGCTCGAGCACGTCGCCGGCAAACTTCTCCAGCTCGTCCATCGGCAGGTCGAGCGTCTGCATCAGCTCCTCGAACTGCACCTTGTGGATGTACTTCGAGATCACTTCGTGGTTGCAGGCATCGCGCACGATGTTCACGCCACTGAGATAGGCCACGGGCGAGAGTACGGTGTGCGGGCCGTTGAGCAGCGTCACCTTGCGCTTGTGGTAGGGCTCCTCCGAGGGAACGAACAGCACGTGCAGTCCGGCCTTGTCGGCGGGGAACTCGCGAGCCACCTCGATCGGAGCCTCGATGACCCACAGGTGGAAGTTCTCGGCCTGTACGACGAGGTTGTCGCGATAGCTGATCTTCTCCTGAATCTGGGCAATCTCCTTGCGGGGGAAGCCCGGCACGATGCGGTCTACCAGTGTGGCATAGACGCCGCAGGCGGTCTCGAACCACTGCTTGAAGGCTTCGGGCAGCTGCCACAGTTCTATGTACTTATAGATGCAGTCTTTCAGCACGTGTCCGTTGAGGAAGATGAGCTCGCAGGGGAAGATGATGAGTCCCTTCGAGGGGTCGCCGTTGAAGGTCTGCCAGCGGCGGTAGAGCAGCTGGACGAGCTTGCCGGGGTAGCTGCTGGCGGGTTTGTCCTCGAGCTTGCAGGCGGGATCGAAGGCAATGCCGGCCTCGGTGGTGTTCGAGATGACGAAACGAATCTCGGGCTGGTCGGCCAGTGCCATGAAGGCATCGTTCTGCGAGTAGGGGTTCAGGCAGCGGCTGATGACGTCGATGCGCTCGAGCGTGTTGACGGGCTTGCCGTTCTCGCGGCCCTGCAGGTTGACGTGATAGAGGCAGTCCTGGCCGTTGAGCCACTCGATCATGCCCTGTGCCAGCGGCTGTACGACGACCACCGAACCGTTGAAGTCGGTCTTCTGGTTCATGTGCCAGATAATCCAATCGACAAATGCGCGAAGGAAGTTGCCTTCACCAAACTGAATTACTTTCTCAGGTGCTACGCTCTTCGGAGCGAAATGCTTGTTTAATGGTTTCATTTTGTTTGTTTTGTTTAGATCTTAAATTGTTTGTTTGGAATTGGATGCAAAGGTAATCATATTTTTTTGAACTGCCAAAAGTTACGGGCTATTTATTCCATCGGGAACAGTCCGTAGAGCTTGGCATCGATCATATCGGTCACTTTTTTGAAGTCTTCGGCACTTTCGCCGAACTTACAGGTGTCGCCGTCGATGATGATGAGCTGCCCCTGATAGGTGGCAATCCACTCCTCGTAGCGCTCCTCGAGGCCCTTCAGATAGTCGAGGCGCATGGTCTGCTCGTACTCGCGTCCGCGCTTCTGTATCTGTGCCACCAGCGTGGGGATGCTGGCGCGTATGTAGATCATCAGGTCGGGCAGGCGCACGAGCGACATCATCAGGTCGAACAGGTCGGAATAGTTCTGGAAGTCGCGGTCGCTCATCATGCCCTGACCGTGCAGGTTGGGGGCGAAGATGCGGGCATCCTCGAAGATGGTGCGGTCCTGTATGATGGTCTCCTGGCTCTTTGAAATCTCGACCACCTCTTTGAAGCGCTTGTTCAGGAAATAGATCTGCAGGTTGAACGACCAGCGGGGCATGTCGGCATAGAAATCCTCCAGGTAAGGATTGTTGTCAACGGGTTCAAAACGGGGCGTCCAGCCGTACCGGTGGGCCAGAAGCTTGGTCAGCGTCGTCTTTCCGCTGCCTATGTTACCAGCTACTGCTATATGCATAATAATTAGGTGTTTTTACGGGGCAATGCTTGGGCTGAAGAGTCCGAAGAGGGTGCGGTCGATGCGGTCGATGATGACGCCCAGGTCGCGGGGATTATGGAGGAAATCCATCTGGTCGACGTCGATGCTGAGCACACGCCCTTTATACTTATGATAGATGAAGTCGTCGTAGCGGCGGTTCAGGTTCTCGAGATATTCCAGTTGCATGCTCTGCTCGTAGTCGCGTCCGCGTTTCTGGATGTTGCCTACGAGGTGGGGCACTGAGGCGCGCAGATAGATCATCAGCTCGGGCAGCCGCACGATCTGCATCATCTGCTCAAACAGCTCCATGTAGGTCTCATAGTCACGGTCGGAGAGGTTGCCCATCGCCTTGTTGTTAGCCATGAACACGTAGACGCCCTCGAAGATGCTGCGGTCCTGTATGATGGTATGGTCAGCCTGTGCGATGGCAATGAGGTCGCGGAACCGCTCCTTCAGGAAATAGACCTCGAGGTTGAACGACCAGCGGTGTATGTCCTTGTAGTAGTCCTCGAGATAGGGGTTGTGTTCCACCGACTCATAGCGGGCCTCCCAGCCGTAGTGCTTGGCTAAGAGTCCCGTGAGGGTCGACTTTCCGCATCCTATGTTGCCTGCAATGGCTATGTACATGACCTTGGAGGGGAGGAAGGGGTGTTACTTCTTGTTCTCGGCAGCCTGGTTCATGGCATCGAAGCGGTCGAGGCGTCCCGACCAGTAGGCACGCAGGTCTTCCCAGCGGTAGTAGGGATGCTGCGTGGTGGGGACGGGCAGGGTGGCTTCGCGCTCGTTGAGCATCGCCTTCACCAGGATGTCGCCGGTGGCTCCCTTCTTCTTCGGGCGGTAGAAAATGAGCTGTATGTTGCAGGCCATCGGATAGATGCGGTAGTTCTGCCACCGGTGTTCCAGCTCGTCGAAGTCGGCAACGCTGACGCCGCACGAGTCGAGCTCCATGAGGCAGGCCAGCGGCATCACGCACACCTCGTGACCGAAGCGCAGTGTAGCCTGCTTGCTTCCGGCAGCCAGCACGGTGTCGGCGGTCTCGATGATGTTGCGCAGCAGGTTGCGCTGGCTGAACGGCATGAACCCGCCCGACAGGGGCGAGGCACCGTAGTCCACATACCAGTCGACGTTGTGCCAGAGCCACTGCTCGTAGAGTTCCTCGTTGGTGAACAGCGGCATCAGGTCGATGTCGGTGTCGTGGCTCTGCATGTTGATGGTCACCTCGAAGAGATGGCGCATGAGCGATGCAGCGTCGATGCTGTCGCGCACCCACTGCTGGTCGTTGAACAGTACCTTGGAGAGGCGTTCGGGATGGGTGTGCTTGTCGCGGAACTTCCGTCGCTCGTCGCGGCCCTTTCCCTGGTTCTCCTTGACGAGGCCTGTGCGCCGCTGGTTCAGATAGTACTGGAGCGACTCGCTCACGTCGTTGTGGATGCGTGCCGTAGGATTGGCAGCCATCAGCTCCTCGCACTCGGCTACCATCGAGAGGATGCAGCGGTTCACAACCGTGCTGCGGGCGTCGATGGCTACGTTCCTGGCCTTGAAGATAGAGGGGAAGTTCTCAGCCATACGGCGTCCTATGCCGTGATGCTGGCGTTCGCCCACGGTGGTCAGGTCGCCCAGACGGTTGATGGTAGTGGGGTAGAAGGCCTCCAGCTGCTGCATCGTCTCACGTCCCTTGGCTGTCAGCTTGCCCTGTCCCTCGGCCTTGCGCAGCACCTTGATGATGCTGCTGTAGTCGTTGTCGCCCAGGAGCCAGCGCGAGCCGTGCCGGCCGTAGTGGGTCAGGTAGAACGCCTCATAGCCGCGCGGGGCAGCGGTATAGTTGCGCGGGGGAAGCTGACGGTCGTAGTCGAGATAGTTGCTGCCAGCCAGATAGGGGTTGGCCTTGATGTCTTCACGGGCTTTCGATTGTGCAAAGCTGACGGTCGCGCAGCAGCAGAGCATCAGCGAAAGGATTGTTTTTCTCGTCATTGTCTGTTGATTGTTTCGGTTTTCGTGCAAAGGTAATGAAAAAAAATCAAACGGCAAAATAAATTTACCGTTTGTTTTGCAAAATGCGGTCAATCTCGTCGAATTGCCGGCCCATATTCAGGTTGAGGTAGATGCGGTAGAGTGCCGGCGCCCACTTTTGTTTCTCTGCGGGCATGAGCCGCCGATAGCGCTCCATATAGGTCTGGGCGTGCTGGTAGAGGGCTTTCAGCTGTTTCTTGTCTTTCCGCTCGTCGAGTTCGTGTGTCAGCTGCAGATAGGAGGTGCCTGCATTGAAATAGGCCTCCGACAGCGTGTCGTTGAGGGCAATGAGGCGGTCGCTCGTCTCGATACATTCGCGGAAGCGTTCCATCTTGAGCAGGGTCGTGCTCTTGGCGAAGAGGAACAGCTCGCTCGAGTCCTGTACGGTGAGGGCGGTGTCGGCAGCCCAGAGCGCCTTGTCCCATGAGGCAGTGCGATAGTATTCGTCCATGAGACGGGGGAAGAAGTAATGGAAGGTGGGGAATCGCCGAAAGCCTTCCTCGAGCGCTTCGGTGTAAAGTTCGGTGTCTTTCAGCCACTTACGCGCTTCGGCGATATACATGATGGTGTAGGGTGCTTTCGCGGTGTCGCGCAGGGCCAGTTCGCGGTGGCGCAGGGTGAGAACGGCGTCTTTCTGCATATAGGCACTATAGGTGGCCCAGTAGGCGGCTTCGGGCATGCGGGGGTCGTTCTGCAGGTAGTTGCGTCCGGTGAAGAGGGGCTGCCGGTCACAGTCGATGTAGCTTTCAAAATAGTCGAAAGCCTTCTGGTAGTCCACCTTGCGCACAAAATAGATGCCGCCGTTGTAGAGGTTGGCGCGGTGACCGTCGAGGATGGCGGCGTGACGCTCGCGGTATTCGGGAGCGACCCGGCCTTTCTTGTCGGGGCGCATGTCGATGGAGTCCAGATGCTCCAGGATGGTGAACATGCGGCGTGTCAGGTCGAAGAAGGCGGCCGTGTCCTGCTTCTGCTTCAGATAGAGCCGTTCGTTGGCAGCCTCGTGCTGCTTGTCGACGGCCTCGTACCACATCAGGTACACTTTTTTGTTCTGTCTGCTGGCCGAGTCCTTCTTCAGGAGGTCGGTCATCAGTTTTTCTGCCTTGTCGAAGTCCTTACCGCTCTTTATATAAGTCCGTGCCTGACTGAGCTCTTTTTTCTGAGCCCACGTCAGACACGGAATGAGTAAAAGGAGAAATGAGAAAAGAATATATCTACTCTCCATTTTCAAGTATTTATTGCTTCAGCGAGGGATCGATGGCTTCGAGTTCAGCCATCTTGTCGTTCTCCTTCAGCGAGTAGTAGATGCGGTAGAGGGGATATGCCCAGTTCACCTTCTCGCGGTCGGGGTCGAGCTCGCGGGTGCGCTCCATGTAGCTCTGTGCCTCGCGCAGCACCTCCTTGATCTTGTTGGCGTTCTCGTTGGTCAGGCCGCCGCTCTTGTCGGCCAGCTTGTCGTTCATTTCGATAGCCTTCGAGTTCAGGCAGACGCCGGCGTTGAAGACGCACTGCACGAAGGTGGGGTCAAGCTCGATGGCTTTCTTGTACGACTCGACGGCTGCGTCGTACTCGCCGCTGTTCATCTGCACCTCGCCCACGAGAGCCCATGCCATCTTGTTCTCGGCATTGATGCCGATCTCCTCCTGTGCCCAGGCCTTCAGTGCCTGCTGGTCGCCCTTGTGTACGTAGAAGTCCATGAGCAGGTTGAAGTAGCGATCCTCCGAGGGATTGGCCTGATGCAGCTCTTTTACGCGGGCTACGTAGGCAGCCGAGTCGGCGGGAGTCTTCATGTTCTCCTTAGCCGAGAAGAGCAGAATCTCGTTGGCTTCGTCGGCCTTTGCGGGATCCTGTGCGGCAATCTTGGCATACTTCTCAGCGTTGGCAAAGTCCTTGTTCTGATAGGCGGCCAGACCTGCATAGTAGGCAATCTCCGAGCGGTACTGGTCCTGCGACAGGTCGACACCCTCGAAGAAGGGATTACCGGCGCAGTCGATGTACAGAGCCCAGGTGTTGAAAGCCTTGTCGAGCTCTTTCTCGTTGTAGAAGTACAGGCCGGCGTTGATCAGAGCCAGGCGGGTGTTCTGCAGCTTGGTCTGCATGTCCTTGCGGAAGCGGATCTTCACCTTGCCCTTCTCGTTGGGCTGGCGGTCGAACTCGTCACACTTCAGGGCTGCCTGCATAGCGCCTACAGCGGCCTCGTGCATGCCTTTGGTGTCGACCTTGGCACCTGTGGGCACCACTTTCTCTTTCTGTTCCAGCGTGCTGATGTCCTGGAACTTGCCTTGCATAATCTCGGCCTGCAGGTTCCAGGCAGCGGCCTTGTCAGTCGTTTCTGCCGAAGTCAGTGCGGGAGCCAGCGTCTGTGCTGCTGCATCAAACTCTCCCTTGGTAAACTGTTTCTTGGCTTCTTTCACCAGGGCGTCCTGGGCAAAGGCGGTGGTGGCAGCTGCTGCCATCAGGGCCATCATCATGATTTTCTTCATAATTCTTATAGTTTGGTTTAACAGTTATTCTTCATTGCTCCCGTCGTCCAGCACCTCGAAGTCCTCGGTCTCGTTGAAGTCCTCGGGCTCGTTGAAGTCCTCGGGCTCGGTGAAGTCCACGTCGAAGTCGCCTTCGCTGCCGGTCCCGGCGGTCTCTGTCTGCTCGGCTAAATCTTCGTCGCTTTCGGTCATCACCTTGCAGACCGACGCGATGGTGTCGTTCTTCTTGGCGAGGTTGATCAGACGGACGCCCTGCGTGGCGCGGCCGGTGACGCGCACCTCGCTGACGTTGAGTCGGATCAGGATGCCGCTCTTGTTGATGATCATCAGGTCGTTCTCGTCGGTCACCACCTTGATGGACACGAGGCGTCCCGTCTTCTCGGTGACGTTGAGCGTCTTCACGCCCTTGGCACCACGGGCCGTCTTGCGGTAGACGTCCTTCAGCTCGCCGTCCTCCTCGACCACGATGAACGAGCGCTTGCCGTAGCCGTTCTCGCTGATCACCATCACGGTCTCGGTCTCGGGGTCGTTGATGCACACCATGCCTACCACCTCGTCGTCGCCGCCGTCGAGTCGCATGCCGATGACACCGGTCGAGACACGGCCCATCGAGCGCACCTCGTCCTCGTGGAAGCGCACTGCGCGTCCGTTGCGGTTAGCCAGGATCAGCTCGTTGTTGCCGTTGGTCAGACGCACGCTCACCACCTCGTCGCCCTCGTTGATGTTGATGGCGCGCACACCTGCCGCGCGTACATTCTTATATTGGTCGAGGCAGGTCTTCTTCACGATGCCCTGCTTGGTGGCAAAGACCACGAAGTGGGACTTGAGGAACTCGTCGTCGTCGAACTTCTTGATGCGCAGCACGGCATTGATGGCGTCGTCGGGCTCGATGTTCAGCATGTTCTGGATGGCACGTCCCTTCGAGTTCTTGTCGCCCTCGGGTATCTCGTAGCACTTCTGCCAGTAGCAGCGGCCCTTCTGGGTGAAGAAGAGCAGGGTGTTGTGCATCGTAGCCGGGTAGATGTACTCGGTGAAGTCGTTGTCGCGGTGGCGTGCAGCCTTGGCACCCACGCCGCCACGGTTCTGCTCGCGGAACTCGCTGAGCGGTGTGCGCTTGATGTAGCCCATGTGCGAGATGGTGATCACCACGGGATCGTCGGGATAGAAGTCCTCGGCGTTGAACTCATGGTCGAAGGGGATGATCTCCGTCTTGCGCTCGTCGCCATACTTCTCCTTCACCTCCAGGAGGTCGTCCTTCATCACCTGCTTGCAGCGCTCGGGGTTGTTCAGGATTTCCTCGAGGTCGGCAATCAGCTTCATCAGGTCGTCGTACTCCTGGTGCAGCTGGTCGACGCGCAGGCCGGTGAGCTGCGACAGGCGCATGTCGACGATGGCCTTCGACTGCAGCTCGTCCAGGTCGAATCGCTTCTCCAGGTTGCGCTGGGCATCGGCAGGCGTAGCCGACTGTCGGATGATGTGAACCACCTCGTCGATGTTGTTCACGGCAATGATCAGTCCTTCCAGTATGTGGGCACGCTCCTGTGCCTTCTTCAGGTCGTACTGCGTGCGGCGTATGGTCACGTCGTGACGGTGGTCGATGAAGTAGCGTATGCAGTCGCGCAGTGACAGCAGACGGGGGCGCAGGCGTGTGCCGTCGCCCGTCTTGATGGGCACCAGGGCGATGTTGTTCACCGAGAACGAACTCTGCAGGGCGGTCATCTTGAACAGCTTGTTCAGGATGACGTTGGCGTTGGCGTCGCGCTTCACGTCGACCACGATGCGCATGCCCTGACGGCCCGACTCGTCGTTCACGTTCGAGATACCCTCGATCTTGTGCTGGGTAGCCAGGTCGGCGATGTATGCCACGAGGTCGGCCTTGTTCACACCGTAGGGAATCTCGGTCACCACGATCTTGTCGTGCTGTTCGCCGCTCTCAATCTCGGCCTTGGCACGCATCACGATGCGGCCGCGTCCGGTCTCGTAGGCATCGCGCACGCCCTGCAGACCGTAGATATAGGCTCCCGTGGGGAAGTCGGGACCGGGGATGTAATTCATCAGTCCCTCGGTGTCGATCTCAGGATTGTCGATAAAGGCGCAGCAGGCGTCGATCACCTCGCCCAGGTTGTGGGTCGGCATGTTGGTAGCCATACCCACGGCAATACCGTTGCCGCCGTTCACCAGGAGGTTGGGCACCTTCGTCGGCATGACGCTCGGTTCGAGCAGTGTGTTGTCGAAGTTGGGGTCCATGTCCACCGTGTCCTTCTCGAGGTCGTCCATGATGTGCTCGCCCATCTTCGAGAGGCGGCACTCGGTATAACGCATGGCTGCGGGCGAGTCGCCGTCGACCGAGCCGAAGTTGCCTTGTCCGTCCACCAGCATATAGCGCATGTTCCACTCCTGACCCATGCGCACGAGGGCGCCGTAGACCGAGCTGTCGCCGTGGGGGTGGTACTTACCCAGCACCTCGCCCACCACGCGGGCGCACTTCTTATGTGGTTTGTCGCTGGTGTTGCCGATACCCAACATGCCGTAGAGTATGCGGCGGTGTACGGGTTTGAAGCCGTCACGCACATCGGGGAGGGCACGAGCCACGATGACCGACATCGAATAGTCGATGTACGAGCTTTTCATTTCCTCCTCAATGTTGATCTTTAAAATCCTGTCGTTGTCAAACGTCTGATCCACTGTTTTTCTCTGTTTTTTTATTCCTTTATTTCAAGGCGAAAATGGCGTAGAAGGCCGTTTCCGGGGACGCTGGCGCATTTTGCC
>Ga0326513_10004031_pt1 | contig 10560 bp, 18 predicted proteins | sample 2_2465_0518_D_FD_203654 | JGI IMG/M metagenome (GOLD analysis project Ga0326513, IMG submission 203654) | Bovine rumen microbial communities from UC Davis, California, United States - 2_2465_0518 | ecosystem: Host-associated > Mammals > Digestive system > Stomach > Rumen | place: USA... | reverse complement strand
TATCTGGTGATAAGACAATGTTATCTATTTATCGTCTTGCTAAAGCAGAAATGTTAAAGAAGCAAAAAGAAGAAGGTGTAGAAGAAAGTGCTATAGATGCTGAATCAGTCTTTAAATCTATGCGTAAAAAGTTATTAGAAGAAATAGATATGCTTGAAAAAGCAGGTCGTGATACTTCTACTCAACAAATACATTTAAATTGGGTTAAAAGTATGCTTCCACAACCTGTATCTGAAGAAGATATTAGATTAGACTTACAATCTTGGTTACCGGCTCAACCTGATAACTGTAAAAATATGGGTTTTGTAATGCAACATTTAAAACTTGTATTTCATGGTAGAGATTTAGACGGTAAACTCGCTTCTAATATTGTAAAAGAGATGTTAGGAAAATAATATGGAAAATCTAATAAAATTTTATTTAGATTCTATTTTTAATGATGAAATACGGCATATATTTTCTAAAAGTAGTTGTATTGAAAATTATAAAAACAGTGAAATATCTGAATGGTTAACTATTGAAAATGAATTTAAAAAGTTATTGCCGTATGGGAATTTAAATAATTTTTATATAGAAGTTAATGATAGTGGTTCAACTTTTATAAAAAAGCTGTTTAATGAATATGCAAATGAAGATACTTTTGTTGTAGGATTTATTGAGCATCAAATTATTCAAGTAAATACAAATAAAACTGCACATAAATTAAATTTAGATTGGAATATTATTCAATCTTTTGATGTTAATACTATTATCAATAAATTTGAACAAAGTAATTGTAAAAGGTTATTAATATACGGAACAGGCATCTTTAAATCTCAAATAGTACCACAATCTTTTTATATTAAATTAAAAGAAAAATTAGTTGAAAAACATATTGACCATGTGATGATACTAGATGATGTACAGGGTATGTTTATTGTACCACGTGATTATAGTATTTTTGACCATGTTATATTTAGTTGTCATGCTTTAGTTCCAAATTATAATTTAGGGATTTTGTTATCTAAACAGCATAAAAACTTTGGTTATACAGATAGAAAAGCTTTGGAAGGATTTTTAAATATTTTAAAAATATTTCTAGAAAAGAAAGATAAAATATTATTGTTTAATTTGATGTTAAAACAGTATTTTGCAGAAGAAATATTTAATAATATATTTAACATACCTGTATATTCAACACTAAATATTTTTTATATAAATTTTAATGATGAAATTATAAAGAACTTGTTATCTAAATATAGAGAAGAATTATTTAATATGGGTAGAATAGAAGTAGGTGATACTAGTATTTTAATACGAGCAAGCTTTTTGTTAAGTTTAGATTCAGAACAAGTAATAGAAGAACTAAAAAAATTAAAATTTTTATTACAAAAGTGTATTAAATTGAAGGATAGATTACAATGAGATATGTTGGTGAAATAGCCAGATTATATATTATGATGTCTAATGATGGAACTCTTAGTGAAATTATAGATAAGATATATAATCAAATGAAAAATAAAGGTATAACTAAAACAGAAATAAAGCAAGCTCTTTTATATAGAAACTTGATATGCGAATCAGATTTATAAGTGATCTTCATTGTTATCTTAATATGGATACAGCTCCTACTGAGTTTATTGATATTATGAAAAAGAAAGAACCTGTAGATGTTACATTAATTGCAGGTGATGCTTCTGCTTGTTTAGAAGAAATGCAAGCTCTATTAAATAATTATTTTCCAGATGAAAAAGTAATATTTGTTAATGGTAATCATGCTGTCTATTTTAGACCTGGTAAACCTATGGAAGATCTTATACAAGAATATAAAGATACTTTTAATGGTTTATGGAAATTTCTTGAAAATGATTATATATGGTTAAATGATAATATTGCAGTTATTGGTTGTACTGGTTGGACTGATTTTATGTATGGTCATCAAACTAAATCAGAATATATTAAAGATATAAATAAAGAAAAAGAATATAGAAAGAATTTTAAATCAGAAGAAATAGATCCTAATAGATTTAATTCACCTGTTTATTGGACACCTGAATTACCTGAAGATCCAGCGCAAGATTACGATGAAAGATTAATGGGTGATAAAAAAAGGTATCGTACATTTCAAATGCGTAATGCATGGCGTGGTATGAATGATTATAATTATGGATATGTTAAATATAGAAAATCTATGCGTAAAATGGTACCAAATGATACTTATAAATGGCATAAAAAATCTATGAAAGAAATTAAAAGATGTTATAATGAAATAATTGCTAAAAATCCTAATGCAACTATTATTTTAATGACACATCATCCATTTGTTAAACAGTGTATTGCTAATAAATATAAAGATAGTGCATTAAATTCATCGTTTGTTAGTGATCATAATAAATGGTTAAAGCAATTTCCTAATATTAAATATTTACATTGTGGGCATGTACATCAAAGATTCTTTAAAAAAGTAGGTAATAAAGAATTAATTTGTAATCCTATGGGTTATTTATGGTATTATGAAAATATTCAAGATATTCCATTTAATATAAATTACATAAAGGAGTTATAAGATGAGATGGAAAATATTTAAAAAATCTTATTGGAGAGATTTACACGATCGTAGAACAAAAGGTTTTACTAGAGATGAATTATGGAGTTTAGATTATACAATAACTAAGTTTCTTGTACCTAGATTACGTGAATTTATTAAAATAGGTCCAGATATAGCTGTTCCTCAATCTTTCTTAGATGCAGAATATCAAAAATCTTTAAGTAAAGGTTACAAATGGAATAGTAGATGGGTTCGTATTGATAACAAGCGTGAAAATAAGAGATGTATGGAACGAGCAAGAAAAGAATGGAAAAACTTACTAGAACATATGCTTGCTGGTTTTGAAGATGAGTTATTAGAAGAACAAGATTGGGATGCTTGGAGAAAAAAATGGCAACCTGTCGTTGATAAGTATAATAAAAAACTAGATAAAGCTAAAACTACAAAAGAAAAGCAAGAAATATTATATGATTTAAATCCTTGGACAAAATATTTTCCTAATCGCCAAGTAAGTACTGAAGATGTAGTATATAAAATGCGACAATTATCTAAGGATTTGTTAGCAATGTATTATGATAGCTTATGGTATTAATTATAACGTTTATCAAAAGCAGTTAAATCTTCTTCATAGCGGATTCTATAAAAAGTCAATATATTTTTTATAGAATCCATTTTTATTGGATCTATATAAAACCATTCACCTTCACAGTGTTCTGCCATTTGTTTAAGCTGTTTATGAATAGCATTTTCTATATGTAATAAATGCTTTCTAGTACATTTAAATTCTTCTGTAAATAATAAAGCTAGTTTTTGAGCATTTCCAGTCTGTAATTGTTTTATACGCTTTGCTGGATGCTTAGATACGCCTACTTTAATGTATCCTTTGTCATTACCAATAATATAAATATAATCTCTTTCCATAATATCTAGAACTATAAAAAATATATAGTAAAAATAGAAAAAATTTGTTTTACATTGTGATATATTTTGACTATAATGAATTAGTTAAAAAATAAAGGTAAAATATGGCACAAAAAGAAGAAATTATTTATGACGAACAAGGAGCATGCCCTTGTAAAGTATGTAAACGGAAAAAAATTGTAAGTTATCCAAGATTATTTGAAGTAAATGGATTGTTCTATGCAAGGTGTAACTGTGAAACTTGTACTAAATATGATTTATATGAATTCATAGGTATAACAAGAAAAGATGCAATTAGAAATTGGAATGATACAATGGAACATCATGAAACACCAATAAAAGAAGAAGAATAATGAATCTTAAAATAAAAAATATTATCAAATGTGCTAATTCTGAATATTCAGAAGGTAATATTTATACTCTTTCTGATGATGAATTAAATACTGTCAATAAAGTTTTGAAGCTTAATATAGAAGAAAAAGAACTTGTTGATAGTGTTTATGATATTATATATGCAGAAGCTAAAAAGCAATGGCCAGATGATAAATTTTTTAAAGAATTACAAGCTGAAAATAGTGGATATGGTAAAGAAATAATTCATACTGAACCGATGGGAAGTATGGATGAATTAAAAGAAGGTGATTGGGATAAATGGAAAGTTGGTCATCATAGTTTTTTATTAACAGAAAAACTAGATGGCTGTTCACTTATTCTTACTTATCAAAATGGTAAATTATATTCAGCTGCAACAAGAGGCAGAGGCGTAAAAGGAAAATGTATTATGCGTCATGTTCCTTTTATTAGTAATATACCTCAAGAAATTCCACAATTAGCTGATCATTATGTAGTTCGTGGTGAATTATTATGTCCTAAAGATGAAATTCCTACAATGTTAAAAGAAGTAGCAGAAGTAGAAGGCAAAGAACAAAAGAATGGGCGTAATACTATTGCAGGTGCTTTAAATCGTAAAGAAACTAACGAACTTGTATTTAAGCATGCTCATTTTGTTGCATATTGGGATTCAATTAACAAAGGTAATGCATTAGACGAATTAGATGAATATGGATTTGAAACACCTTGGGATTTAACCATTGATGATACTACAACTGAAAAAGAATTAATTGAACAAGTAAAAGAATTTTTATTTATATCTAAATATGAAATTGATGGTATTATTTTAACACAATTAGATAATCCAGAAGAAGGTTTTATATCGGGTACTATTAATCCTAAAGCTAGTCGTAAATTTAAAATCGGTATTTATGATAATGTTGCAGAATCAGTAATTACTAATATTACATGGCAACCTTCTAAAGATGGTAAATTAACACCAGTATTAAACATTGAACCAATTGAATTGTGTGGATCTACTATATCTAATGTAACTGGTCATAATTATCAAAACTTAGTAAATAAAAACTGTGGCATTGGATCTAAAGTTAAAATTAAAAGAGCAGGTTTAGTAATTCCATATTTAGAAGAAGTTTTAACACCTTCTACTAACTTGAATATACCGAATGATACACATGTAGATGGTGTTGATTTATATTTGAATAATAAACAAGTTAAAGAAGTAGTTATTCAAAAGTTATTACATTTTGCTGAAACTCTAGGTTTAGATCAAGCTGGTGAAGCATCTATGAAAAAGCTTTTAGAATTAAATCCACAGCTTGAAAATCCTATATACTTATTATCATTTACTGAAGAAACTTTTGTAAATGCTTTGGGTATTAATGGTAGTAAATTATATAATAGTATACAAAAGATTAAAAATGATATTACAGAATCTAAATTAGCCGATGCTTGTGGTGCATTTGGTCCGGGTCTTGGTGAAAGCTTGTTATCACAAATTGAACAAAAATGGGGTGAGCTAATTATTTTATTTGAAGAAACAGCTAATTTTGGTCCAACCAGAATGGATCAATACAATGAGCATTATTCACACTGGTTGTTAGATATAAAAACATTATTTGAACAATTTGGATATACTTTTAAAAAACCTCAAAAAAAAGATAATTTACTTTTATCTGGTAAAGTAATATGCTTTAGTGGTGTTAGAGATAAAGAATTGGAAAAACAATTAGAAGAAGCAGGGGCTGTAATTACAGATTCTTTCACTAAAAAAGTAAATATACTGATAGTTAAAGATGCAAATGCAACTTCAAGTAAAATACAGAAAGCAAAGGAGCAAAAATGTCAGATTGTAGAAATCCAATCTATTACGGACCTGACGGTACTGTAATGTGTCCAGATGTAACTGTACCTTCTCTAACTGGTTCAGCTTGGGCAAGACCTAGTAATAGTTTAGATAATAGTTTAGCTTGGGGTGATATTACTGGAACCATAGATCCATCTGTATTACGAGTGAATATATATATTCATAAAGAGAATGTAATGGATGTTAGATTAGCGGATATGGAATGTGGATATGCTGTAATTTATAAACATTTAGTCCTTGAACATCCAGCTAAAGAAGTAGAATGGGAATTGCTATTAAAATTAAATAGTAATAACTATAGAACAACCGTATTACAAATAGAAGATAGTTTAAAAAACGAAGATGTCAAGTAGAAAAGATCCAAAGCATTTTTATAGAAAAGTAATGGGGCGTGCTTTAAAAACAGCTAAAAAGCAAGGGGTTCGTTCTATACAGGATATTATATCTACAGATAGAATGAGTTTTCCAAATAAAGTTGCTTATATACGTCATCATTATGTATATTATGAAGGTAATTATGATTTATTTCATGATGAAAATGGTAAGCCAACAGAAACTAAAAGATTATTAGATGATGTAATTATAGGTATTGTTAGAGGTAATTTAGATCCTAGTGAATTAACTAGTATTAATAAAGAAATATTAAATTTACGTAAAGAAAGAGATAAAGAAGCTGAATTAAAACATCAAAAAGAATTAGATGTATATATACAACAAAATCAAAATAATATAATTATTGAACCAAAGCCACAAGTAGTATCAGTAATAGAAAATACATTACCCGGTTATAAAAAGAAGCTTAATTTAAAAACAGCAGCTCCTTATATTCAAATAATTGATGAATATTTAGATACATTATCTTTAGCCGAAAGAACAAAAATAGCTAATACTTGGAATTATAAAGATTTAAAAAGAGTTGCTAAATGGTGGGCATTAAATAATAGACCATCATTATTAGCTGAAACTATAGCAGAAAGAAATACCCAAGAACAAGCTACAGCAGATTTATTGCGTGGTTATAAAAAATACGCAGAAGAAAACTGGAAAAATACTTCAACTAAATCTAATGATTAAAATGTTCTATATAATATTAAAGGAGTATTATATATGACTGAAGAAAAAGATTTAGTTGAAGCAAAGACTTTCAGTGAATTACTTGGTATGGAATTTAATGAAGATGGTTCTTTATCTACAGCCACTGATGTTGGAAATACACCCGTTTTTAAAAGATTGAATAGAAAGCAACGCAGAAGAAATGGTGTATATAGTCATAAATTCAAAAAAGAATTAAAAAGGATATAACAATGGAACAAATTTTAGAATTAGTTAAACAAGAATTAGCTAATAAATTACATAAGAAATCTATAAAAGATTATGATCAAATTGATGTTAATACAGCAGTTGATTTGTTAGAAAGTGAAGGTTTACCTGTTTATTCTGATTTAAAGGATAGTTTAACTACACCTTGGTCAGTTGCTAAATATATTCAATTAAGTTTGGAAGAAAAAGAATTATTAGAACGAGTAGAAAAAGATTTAAGAGAAAGTATTCCAGCAAATATTGAAACCGCATATTTAAAAAAGTTTAGTTGTATTGTACAATTATCAAAAACTTTTGTTGAAGGTGAAAAACAACAAGTTCTTTGTTTGAAATACTTCTTAGATGAAGATGATAAAATACAATATAAAATAGTTAGCAATAATACTATTTGGGGCTGGGATATTTCTAAAAAACAGTTAATTGCATTGTTGAAAAATGAAGGTTTCTTACAAGAAAAATTTGATAGTAAAAAAGTTTCTACTAAATCTTGGTTTAGACGTTTATTAGCAAAATTAGGTTTATAATATGCTTACAAAAGAACAATTTTTATCTGCAATGACATTCTTTGATAGCTATGATAATTTTCAAAAGTCATTTACAGATGCATTATCTCCATTTTTTGATGGAAATGGTTTTATGTTTATAGGTTGTAGTGATTTATATATTAAATATCTAAAGCTATTACAACTTGCTATGAATATTGATCCAGATGAAGAATATGATCCAATCTCATATTGGTTATATGAAGCCAATAATTGTGTATATGATGAACCTGACAAAGATGGATTTTGTAAAATAAAAGAAATAAAGAAATATAAATTATGGGATGTAACCATAGATGGCAAACCTTTTAGGATTAAAAATAACACAGATCTATATAAATATATAAAATGGTGTTATGGTAATTAACTATTTAAATAATAAAATGGAAAAATATGGCTGAAAATTTATTTTTTTCAGCTTTACTTTTTTAAAAAAATATCTATAATGTATATACAAGAAAAAGAAATTAAAAAAGGAACTTCCTATTTTTTTAATAAGTATTTTTCGTAAACCAAAAAACCAATTAATTACTGTAAAAAGGAGAATGTATAAATGGGCACAGTAAAAATTAAATTGCATACTTGGCAGCGTTGCGGAAATCGTGATACAAAATTTTCAAGAGGCGTAGCACCGCGTGAAGCTTTTGTTGAATACGATGTAGTGAATAAAAAAGTAGTTCTAAAAGAAGGTTCCAAAAAATGGAAGCCTTGGGATACTGGAATTTCACGAAGCAAAGATACTTGTTATATAAACGATCGAAAAGAAATGTATTCTGGCTTATGTTTTGAAAATAAAAAAGATGCACAAGCATTTATGGCAAAGCACAAAACAGAATTAGATAAGTTTGCAAAAGAAAATCCACTATTTGATCACTGGTCCGTTATGAATGTTATTAAACGTTTTGAACCAAAAACAAAGAAAGTATATGGCAAAGATATTAAAGAAGATTAAGGAGTGATTAATGTCTACATATTTTATGAATACTGATACTTATAAGTATTGGAATGAAGAAAAGAAAGCCTGGGTTGATACTATGGCAGAAGCAACAGATTTAGGTCATGGTAAAACTAAAATTACTAAGCCTAAAGGTTCTGTTAGAGTCAGTAGTTTAGCTAGTGAAATAAAACAAAATCAGCAATAAGCCTAAAGGAGGGAATTGATGACGAAAAAAGTTGCATATAAACAAATAGTTGAACATGTAAACGAAAAATCGCCATCAATTCTCACGCGGTTTGAAAGTATAACTTCTGTTAGTAAAACTTATTACAATCCAAAGTTACCAAAAACTTCAGATATAAATGAATTTTTAAAGCGTAAACCTAGATATGAATTTAATATCTATTTAAAATCTAAAGGTGTTACTGCTTTACCTTTACATCATTTTATATTCGACAATTTAAAAGATGCTAATAAAATATATGGTCATTATATGAAATTATGGATAGATGAACAAATAGAGCCATATAGAAAGTTAGTTCAAAGCGGTAAAATACTAACTGAAGAACAACTACAAAAATGTGAAGAAATTCAAAATTTATATAAAGGTGATTAATCTCACCTTTTTTTATTTCTTTTTTCTAAAGCTTCTTTGAATTTTTTAATATTTTCAGGATCTTTATACCAATCAGCGCGTTTTTTAGCTGCTTTTTTTACAGATTCATTATATTTACCGGCAGCTTTATTCTTTTTACGTGTTTCTTTAGCTTTATCTAAGGCTTCTTGACTATTGCCTAATCCACCTTCATACATTAATTGACGTATTTCACGATCTTCATCTGGTTTAGATGCCTGATATTTAGCTTTTTGTAAATCACCGAATGATTTATATTTACCATCATATTCAAGTAATTCTAAAGTTTGATCAAGAATTTGTCTTAGTGTAGTCATTAGTATAAATTATCTCCCGGTCCTCTATAAAATCTACCATTGGATCTATGTCTTTTATCGTCATCTTCCCATACAAAGAAAACCCGACATCCGATGCTTTGTAAATAATTAAATCTTTCTATTGTTTCATTATATAACTGGTTTGGTGTCTTTTTAAGAAAAGGTATAATAGCATCTCTATTTCTTGGATAAGTACGATGTGAACCATGCCACGAATTTCCTAAATATTCAAATACAGTATTTGTTTTAGCATCATAGCCATCAACAATATATATTTTACCTTTAAAACCACGTATTAATTTAGATCTTTCTGGTACATTTAATAAATTTAACCAAGTTATCTCAGATTGACTAATTCCATGCTTAATATTAGTATTACCTACTTTAATTAATTGCTGTCTAGGAATAGCTTTTTTGCGATTTATAATGCTTTTAATCTTTGCTTTGGTTTTATATGAAACTCTATTATATGCCAAAATTTTATCCTTATTTTTAATATAGAACTAAAAAATAGTAGTTCTAATATATGTAAATACAGAATAACCTGGTTTACGTTTTAATAACTTACTATAAAATTAGGAGTATAAAATGACAGAAAAAAATACACTTAGCTTACCTCGCACAACAAATCCTATTGCGGAATTTTTACAGGATTTTAATCGCGAGTTTTTTAATTTTAATCCATTTATTGATTGGGACAAAGAAGTTCCTACTTTAAGAAGTACATTAATTGATCGTACTGGATTTCCTCGTGCAAATGTTAAAAATGTATCTACAGTAGATGAAGAAAGATTGTTATTTGAACTAGCTTTACCCGGTTGGAATAAAGAAAATAGTAAATTAGATATTACTATCGATCAAGGTATATTGAAAATCGTTGGTACCTTTGATGAAAAAGAACCAGAAATAGAAGCCAGAGCAGGTAAAAACTATGGTAAAGAATACGAACATAATATTTCTTCTAAAACTTCATTTACTTGGTCTCATAGTGTAACTGAAGATACAGAATTTGAATCAGCTACCCTTAAAGATGGTTTATTGAAGGTTATCGTTAAAATACCACAGCCAGATAAGCCTCAACCTAAACGAATAACTGTAGATTAAAAGGAGTCTATAAATACCCTCCTAAAAAGAGGGTATTTTT
>Ga0326513_10004029_pt1 | contig 10563 bp, 11 predicted proteins | sample 2_2465_0518_D_FD_203654 | JGI IMG/M metagenome (GOLD analysis project Ga0326513, IMG submission 203654) | Bovine rumen microbial communities from UC Davis, California, United States - 2_2465_0518 | ecosystem: Host-associated > Mammals > Digestive system > Stomach > Rumen | place: USA... | reverse complement strand
AGCCTGGAGGAGTATTTCATCAAAAACTTTTCCCCGGGCTTTCTGCCGATGTGCCGGGAGGAATACGGGATGGACGACAGAATGCTGGAGACCGAGACCCGATACTGGCAGGACTATGTCCGTTCCCGGATTCCTGACGCTTACCCGGGGATTCGGGCGATCATGCAGCGCCAGAAAGAACAGGGCGGCTTCACGGCGGTGATTTCCCACTCTTTCCGGGAGAACATCCTGAGGGATTACGCGAAAAACAGCCTGCCGGAGCCGGATCTGATCTTCGGCTGGGAGATGCCGCCGGAGCAGAGAAAGCCCTCACCCTGGCCGTTGCAGGAGGTTTTAAATCAGCTCTCGCTGGAGCCGGAAGAAGCTCTGGTGATCGACGATCTGAAACCGGGATATGACATGGCACGGGCCTGCGGCGTTCCCTTTGCGGCAGCCGGCTGGGCCAACGATATTCCGGAGATTGAGCGGTTCATGAGACAGAACAGCAACCTTTATTTCAAAAAAGTGTCCGAACTGGAGAGCTATCTCTTCGGGACGGAAGGAAAAGGAGGCGTGCAAGCATGACACCCATCCTCTATATCGTTATTCCGTGCTACAACGAACAGGCGGTTCTCCCTGTAACGGCGCCGCTGTTCCTTGAAAAGATAAAGAGTCTTGCCGCTGCCGGAAAGATCAGCGAAGAGAGCCGTGTGCTGTTTGTGAACGACGGAAGCCGGGACGACACCTGGAAGATTATCAAAGGACTGTCGCAGGAGGACCCGCATTATCTCGGCATCTCACAGAGCCGCAACCGCGGGCATCAGAACGCCGTTCTGGCCGGGCTGATGGAGGCCCGGGACCGCTGTGACATCACGATCTCCATCGACTGTGACGGGCAGGATGACATCAACGCCATGGACGAGATGGTGGATGCGTATCTGGACGGATACGATGTCGTCTACGGCGTGCGCTCCAGCCGGGAGACAGACAGCTTCTTCAAGCGCTTTACCGCACAGAGCTTTTACAAGCTGCTTTCGGCGATGGGGGCGGAGGTGGTCTACAACCACGCGGACTACCGTCTGATGAGTGCAAGGGTTCTGAAGGAGTTTGCAAACTTCAAGGAGGTCAATCTGTATCTGCGCGGCCTTGTGCCGCTGGTGGGCTTCCGAAGCACGACCGTGAGCTATTCCCGGGCCGAACGCATTGCGGGGGAGAGCCATTATCCGCTGAAGAAGATGCTGGGGCTTGCCATCGACGGCATCACCAGCCTCTCGGTGAAACCCCTGCAGATGATCACGGGCTTTGGGATCTTTGTGGCGGTCATCAGCTTCCTCGGCTGCCTGTGGGCGCTGATCACGGCAATCTGCGGAAAGGCGGTTCCGGGCTGGGCCAGCATGACCTGCATTGTCTGCTTTGTCAGCGGGGTGCAGCTGGTGTGCCTCGGTATCATTGGCGAATACATCGGGAAAATCTACCTGGAGACGAAGGAACGCCCCCGCTATATCATCAGCGAACGGACGGAAAATTGGGGGGCCAAGGATTAAAATACGGTCTGTCGGCATGGCATTTTACGGGAAATGGGACAAAAGTGGGGGGAAAACCCTAAAAAATGCTTAAATTATTGGGCGTTTTTGGGCCAAACCCTTGACGAAAAGGACAAATCGTTGTATTATTATGCTGTTTTACAGCGCCTTTTCCATCTTCTCTTTGAATGGAGGAACTTTTGCATGAGCGTTATTCCACAAGTAAAATGCCGCAGATGCGGGGAAAGTTTTTCCGCTCTGCGCAGCCGCTGCCCCAACTGCGGTACGCGTCGCGTGTCTCAGAGCAGCCGGACGCCTGCACCGACGCCCAGCACGGTCAAGGGAACTGCGGCTTATGAGAGAGCCGAGACGAATACCAGATGGCAGATGATCTTCGGACTGATTCTGGTTGTCGCGGTCATTCTCGCTGTAATCGTGATGGTATCGACGAGCCTGAACGGTCTGGATAATCAAAGCGGGAAGGGAAGCAACAACAACATCGTCGCGACCCCGACCCCAACCGTCAACCTTGCGCCCACGGTGGAACCGCCTCCCACCCCGACCCCGACCCCGACCCCGACGGTGGAAGGGATCAACATTCAGTGCTTCGGTACGGATGTCAAGGAAGAGTTCACACTGAGCCTGAGCCGTGACGCGGCAGGGATTGAACTGCAGGCGACGGTCCTCCCGATGGAGGTCTTCACCACCGAGAACACGCGGATTACCTGGAAGAGCAGCGATGAATCCCTCTTCATGGTGACGCCCAGTGAAGATACCAGAAAGTGCAAGGTCGAGATTCTTCAGACCTCTGCAACACCCGGCGCTCTGACGGTCACCTGCAACGATTATTCCGTTGTGCTGCTTGTCCGTTTGGTCAGCTGAGAAACGATCTGTAAAACAGGGAGCCCGTACGGACTCCCTGTTTTCATCAGTAAGGATGCGAGAAATGTGAAAAAAATCATTGTTTTCGGCGGAGGAACCGGCCTTTCGGTTCTGCTCTCGGGACTGAAGCAGTTCCCGATCGATGTGACGACGGTGATCACCGTCAGTGACAACGGGAGCAGCACCGGGGTGTTGAAAGAGGAACTGGATATCCCTGCTGTCGGCGACGTGGGGAAGGTACTGATTTCCATGGCCAACGTGGATGAGGATTTCGTCCGGCTTCTTCGATATCGCTTTTCCAAGGACGGAAGCCTCCACAATCATCCAGTGCGCAACATCATGCTGGCGGCGCTTATCGACCTCAAGGGCAGCCTGTCGGAAGCGACAGCCTACATGTGCGAGCTGCTGAATGTCAAAGGGACGGTTCTGCCGCTCACCGAGGAGAAGGTGGAACTGGTCGGCAAGAACGGGAAGCAGGAATACTTCGGTCAGGTCGCCGTCAGCCGAAACGTGAAGAATATCCGCAAGCTCGACTATGACCACAGCATCCGCATCAGCGAAAAAGTGATCGAGAAAATCAGGGAAGCGGATCTGATCGTCTTCTCTCCCGGCAGCCTGTATACCAGCATTCTGCCGCACCTTCTCTCCAAGGATGTGCTGAAAGCCCTGGACCGGGCGAAGGCGCCGATCTTCTATGTCTGCAACATCGTCACGCAGCCTGGAGAAACCGACGGCTACACCGTCGGGGACCATCTGCGGGTACTGAACCGATATCTGAAGAACCGGAAGGTGGATATCGTACTGGCCAACAACCGTCCGCCTGATCAGGAAATCGCAGAGCATTATCTGAAGACGGAGGGAAAGGAACCGGTCCCGCTGGTGAAAGAGGAGCTGGACAGCCTCGATGTGGAACTGATTGAGGACTCGCTGCTGACCGTCGAAAACGGAGCGATCCGCCACAATGCCCTGAAGACCGCGTTTCAGATCTTTGCGTTCCTGATGCGGCAGGAGGCATGAAAACAAAGAATTACAAACAAAAAAGCTCACCGGCTTTCAAAACAGCCGGTGAGCTTTGAAATTTTACAGGGGGTGAAACACGAGGCAACGGAGATAACGCCCCGGAGCCGGGGCTCAGCGGCGGCGTCTTTTGCGCCTGCGCTGCTTGGCGGGACCGCAGAGATGGACGATTACGAGGATCAGGTCCACCGGGAGCAGGGCCATCAGCAGGGCCATCAGAGCACTTGGCGGTTTCAGGGCGGAGAGATTGAATCCGCCGGAGGACGAACCGGAGTCGGAAGAGGACTGAACCGGGGTCGGAACGCTGGCGGAGCCGTCTTGCGCAGCCGCACCTGCCACAGAGCCTCCGTGCCGTTTGATGGAGGTGTATCCGCACACGTCGCAGACGCCCGTTTCCACCTCTGCGCCGGATTCATCCTGAGTTGTGGTCCAGGTGAAGCTGTGCAGCGCTTCATCCTTTGCGGGACTGCCGTCAAGGGACTCGTGCCAGTGGCCGCGGGCGTCATAGCTCCAAGTGTCGGCGTAGCTGTGCGCCTGGGCATCCGAAGGGGTTGTCACGGCGGAAGTGACCGGCGCGGTGGCGGTCACCGGATTGATGACCGGCGTGGGGGAGACGGCAACCTCGGCACTCGGCGCCGGTGTGGCGGTGACCCTTGAAATTGTCGGATTGACGGTCAGTATGGCGGGATTGGTGCGGGTAGTATTTCCTTCGCCGGCGCCGATCATGTCGCAGACGACTTTCCAGCCGTTGAGCTCATAAGGAATATGGTAGAGGTTGAGCTTCGGACTGTTGTTGCCGGTGTATTCCATCTGGCTGTAGCTGTCTCTCAGCCGGTCAACGGGGATGACCCCGCGGCCCTCCGGCTCTACCAGAGCCCATTCATAGTCCCGGACGTAGCCGCCCGAAACAACAAAGGAAGCCCAGCCGCCTTCATCCACGGTTTCGTCCCCGGGGTGTTTATACACGGTCGGAGCCCAGACAGAAGCCGTATAGGTGCGCGTCAAAACGGCGGACTTGCCGGATGGATCCACCGTGCAGGAAATGGCACTGTTATTCAGGTAGCAGGCGACATCGGGGCTGATGGTGTATCCATCCGCAACGCCGATGTCCATGATGAGCGTATAGGTCTCGGGACCGAAGTCTCCGGATACGACCATGCCATTGGCATCGTACCAGCCGGCGCTTGTGATGCGGCAGCCGGGGGTGCTGGTGGCGGCGGTGATCTGCGAAGGATCACTCAGCGCCACCGGCGTGGCGGAGAGCGTGGTCAGAATCTTCTCTATCACCGTGCCTTCGGCAGAAGCCGGTACGGGCAGCGCAACGCTGAAAGACAGTACGAGGGAAAGAACCGTGATCAGCGTAAGCAGATGCAGTTTCTTTGCTTGCATAATTTCCCCCTCCGGAAAGCACGGCGGCCGCGAAAACAGCCCGCCGGCTCAGACAATTAAAGCGGACCGGCAGAATCAAAGCCGGAATCCATCTGTAGATTATTATAGTATCCTCAGCACAAATGGTCAAGGGAAAAAACAAGTTATTGTAGCTTAAGACAGAAAAAACACAAAATATTCGGTTTGTCAGAAACTTATCTTGGCAAAAATGACAAATGACTATGGACAGAATCGACTTCGTTATGATAGAATGTCCTTTGTAATTTTTTGGGAAATCATTTGACGAGGTGAAGCATATGACCCATACGTTTAAGGGCGGTGTTCATCCCAACTACATGAAGGCTCCCCAAGTGCCGATTTCTGTAGTGACGCCGCCTCCGCAGGTGGTGATCCCGATGATCCAACACATTGGCGCCCCTTGTAAGCCGCTGGTGGCGAAGGGGGACTATGTGAAAATGGGCCAGAAAATCGGGGAAAATCCCGCCCCTGTATCTGCACCGGTTCACGCTTCGGTTTCCGGTACGGTTGTCGCAGTGGAACCGAGGCCGCATCCTCTCGGCGATATGATCATGTCGGTTGTCATTGAAAACGACTATCAGGACACACCGTGCGATGATCTGGCCCCGCTGACAGAGGAGGAACTGAAAAGTCCGGAAGCCATCCTGAACAGGATGCGTGAGGCCGGGGTCGTCGGAATGGGCGGAGCGATGTTCCCGACTGCCTTCAAGGTGCGCAGCGGCATCGGCAAGGTTGACAAGCTTGTCATCAATGGGGCCGAGTGCGAGCCGTATCTCAACGGCGACCATCTGACGATGCTGAACTATCCCGAGCAGCTTCTGAAGGGCATCGAGCTTGTCCGCATTGCGAGCAACGTGGACAAGGCGTATTACGGCATTGAAATCAACAAGCAGGATGCCATCGATCTGCTCAACTCCCATCATCCCGAGCAATACGGCATCGAGATCGTCCCGGAGGCCGTGAAATACCCGCAGGGCGGTGAAAAAATGCAGATCAAGGCGGTGACGGGGCGAGAGGTCAAGCCGGGCGGACTGCCCGCCGGTGTCGGCTGCAACGTGGTGAGCACCCGTACCTGCTACGCGATCTATCAGGCCTGCTACGAAGGAAAACCCGTGATTGAACGCATTGTGACGGTGGGCGGCAGCGCCTTGGACGGCCCTCACAACGCCCTGACGAGAGTCGGTACGCCGCTCGGTTATCTTGCCGAGCAGTGCGGCGGCTTCGTTAAGGACCCGCGCAAGATCGTCCTTGGCGGCCCGATGATGGGCATCTGCGCCACCAGCTTTGACGCACCGACCATCAAAGGCACCGCGGGCGTTCTGTTCTTCACGGAAAAGGAAGACCGCATGGTGGAGAATCCCCAGTGCATCCGCTGCGGAAAGTGCATCACGGTCTGCCCGATGAACCTCGAGCCGGTCTTCATGTACATGTACTACAGCAAGGGCGACTATGAGAATCTTGAAAAATACCATGTAATGGACTGCTTTGAATGCGGCAGCTGCGCGTTTAACTGTCCGGCGAGAATGCCATTGACCCATGCGTTCAAGACGGCCAAGCTCATGTTCCAGGCCAAGGCGGCCAAGGAAAAAGCCGCGGCTGATGCCAAGGCAGCAAAGGAGGCCCAGAAATGAGCGACAAGAAAGAAAGAATCATTCTGGACGTAGCCTATCAGCCTCAGGTCCGGACCGCGAAGGACACAAAAAGGCTGATGCTGGATGTCATCATTGCTCTGATCCCGGCGATCATCGTCGGCGTGCTTCAGTTTGGCCTGTATCCTCTGGTGCTGCTGCTGACCGGCGTCTGCTCGGCGGTATTCTGGGAGTGGGGCTATCGCAGGCTCTTCAAGAAAGAGGCGAGCATCGGGGATCTCTCTGCGGCTCTGACCGGTCTGCTCATGGGACTTACGATGCCTCCCTCGGCACCCTGGTGGCTCCCGGTGATCGGGACCTTCTTCGGTATCGTCGTGGTCAAGCAGCTTTACGGCGGTATTGGCAAGAACTTCCTGAACCCGGCTCTGGCCGGACGTGCGTTCCTGTTTTCCAGCTATGCGACGATTATGGCGACCTGGTCCGTTCCCAACGCATTGAGCGGGACCATCGACGGCACCACCATGGCAACGCCGCTCTCCGGCATGTACGGGGAAGGCCTGCCGGCCTACTTCACGGCAAAGTCCATGTTCATGGGCTACCTTCCCGGCTGCATCGGTGAAATCAGCGCTTTCGCGCTGCTGCTGGGCGGTGCGTATCTGATCTGGCGCAACGTGATCTCCTGGCGTATTCCGGTCTCCTTCATCGGGACGGTTGCGCTGCTCACGCTGGTCTTCGGCAAATCCGGCTACAGCAATGGACAGTGGATGCTCTACAACCTCTTCTCCGGCAGCCTGATGCTGGGCGCGATCTTCATGGCAACAGACTACGCCACCAGCCCGGTAACGCTCAACGGCCAGCTGGTCTACGGTGTGGGCTGCGGCCTGCTGACGGTGCTGATCCGCTACTTCGGCGGCTTCCCCGAGGGCACAACCTATGCCATCCTGATCATGAACCTCTGCACATGGGCGATCGACAAGGCGTTCCATCGTCATCAGTTCGGCGTCAGCAAGGCCGACATCGCTTTCAAGAAAGCCGAGAAGCTGGCGGCAAAGGAGGCGGCGAAGTATGAATAACAAGATTGTCAAACTTTCTATGGTCCTGTTTGTGATCTGCGCCATCACTGCCGGCATCCTCGGCATTGTCAATGCCCTGACCTGGGAGCGGATCGACCAGATCACCCACCAGAAGGAGTACGAGGCCTATGCGGCGGTGCTCGGGTCCGAATCCGGATACACGCAGGTGGAATTTGACAAGGCTGCGTTTCCGACGGTTGACAGCGTAAACCAGTCCAATGACGGGAACGGCTATGTGGTAACCTCGACTTTCTCGGGGGCGCAGGGAAACATCACGATGGCCTGCGGGGTCGGAACCGACCTCAAGTGCACCGGAATTTCCATTATTGAGCACTCCGAGACCTCCGGTCTAGGCGCCGTGGCGGCCTCGACATCCTCTGCCGGTGAAGCGTTCCGTGCACAGTTTGTCGGCCAGGACGAGGGCATCGCCCTTTCCAAGGCGGGCGGCTCGATCGACGCGCTGGCCGGTGCGACCATCACATCCAACGCAGTTACCAACGCGACAGCAACCTCGATTAAATGCATTGCATCTTTGGGTTGAGGAGGGTAGGCAGCTATGAATCGTAAACAACAGTTCAAGGAAGGCCTGATTACCAACAACCCGGTTCTGGTTCAGCAGATCGGTATGTGCGCGACCATGGCCATCACCACGACGCTCTTCAACGGCATCGGCATGGGCCTCTCCGTCCTGATCATCCTGACCTGCTGCAACGTGGTTGTTGCGGCACTCCGCAAAATCATTCCGGACGAGATCCGACTGGCGATCTTCGTGGTCGTCATCGCCGGCTTCGTCACCATCGTGGACCTGCTGCTGCAGGCGTTTATCCCGGCGCTGAGCGCGGCGCTCGGTGTGTTTATCCCGCTGATCGTCGTCAACTGCATCATCATCGGCCGCGCGGAAGCCTTCTGCCAGAAGAACACCGTGAAGGACAGCTTCTTTGACGGAATCTTCCAGGGCCTCGGCTATACCTGCGTGCTGATCATCATGTGTGTCTTCCGCGAGTTTGTGGGCTCCGGACGTTTCGGCGGCGGCCTTATCGACGTCGCAAACGGCTTCCGCTTTACGCTGGACGGCACCGGCGGCGGAATCCAGATCTTCCCGGAAGAGTTCGGCGCGGCCATCATGAACCTGCCCTTTGGAGGCTTTCTGACGCTGGGCCTTTTGATCGGCCTCATGCAGTATGCGCTGAAGAGGAGCGAGAAGAAGAAAAAGGCGGCGGAACACGCAGCGAAGGAAGCTGCTTTGAAGGAGGTTGAAGAGTAATGCTTGCGAATATTCTTTCCATTTCCCTCGGAGCCATCCTGATCAACAACTTTATCTTCTCTCAGTTCCTGGGCTGCTGCCCGTTCCTGGGATGCTCCAACAAAGTGGACACGGCTGCCGGCATGGGCCTTGCGGTTGTGTTTGTTATGGGCCTTGCCTCGGCGATCTGCTGGGTAATTGACAACTACATCCTCATCCCGCTGAATCTGGCCTTCCTGGAGACGCTGGCCTTCATCCTGGTCATCGCGGCGCTGGTCCAGTTCGTCGAGATGTTCCTGAAGAAATCCGTTCCCTCGCTGTATTCCGCACTCGGCATTTATCTGCCGCTGATCACCACCAACTGCGCCGTGCTCGGCGTGGTGCTGCTGAACGTACAGAACAACTACAACTTCATCGAGTCTGTGGTTTACGGCATCACCGGCGGTCTCGGCTTCATGCTGGCGATTGTTCTTTTCGCGAGTGTTCGCGAGAGAACGCAGTTTTCCGATTATCCTGAGTGCTTTGAAGGCTTCCCGATCTGCCTTGTCTCCGCGGCGCTGGTGGCCATGGCCTTCATGGGATTCAGCGGTATGAAGATCTTTTGATGAGAGGGAGGATGCAGTATGATTAAATCAATCTTCCTTGCAATCATCGTGCTGGGCGTACTGGGTGCGATCTTTGGCGCGCTTCTGGCGTATGCGTCCAAGATCTTCCATGTGGAAGTCGACCCCAAGCAGGCCCAGATCCGAGAATGCCTGGCGGGCGCCAACTGCGGCGGCTGCGGCTATCCCGGCTGCGACGGCTATGCCGCTGCGGTTGCAAAAGGTGAGGCGCCGACCAACCGCTGCGTCGCGGGCGGTGAAGCCACCGCGGCCAAGGTTTCCGAAATCATGGGCGTCAGCAACGACGCCGCAGACAAGATGGTCGCGTTTGTCCCGTGCAGCGGCTCTCTGGAGGCAGCCGAACTTCGTTTCAACTACAACGGACCGGAAGACTGCCGTGCCGCCATGCTCTTCGGCGGAAGAAGCAGCAAGATGTGCACCTTCGCCTGCATCGGCTTCGGAAACTGCGCCAAAGCCTGCCAGTTTGACGCGATGCATATCATTGACGGTGTCGCCAGGGTTGACCGGCTCAACTGTGTCGGCTGCGGCGCCTGTGTGGATGCCTGCCCGAAGAGCATTGTGAAGCTGATTCCGGAGAAGCAGAAGATTATGCCGGCCTGCTCCAACACCGAGAAGGGCGCGCAGGTCATGAAGGTCTGCAAGGTCGGCTGCATCGGCTGCATGAAGTGCCAGCGCGAGTGCCCTGCGGACGCGATTGTTGTGAAGGATAATCTGGCCCAGGTCGATCCGTCCAAGTGCGTGCAGTGCGGACACTGCGCGGATATCTGTCCGCGGCATATCATCTCCTACTTCGGACCGGAGTATAAGAACCGCTGATCGAAGAGGGAATCTCTAAACCGAAAGGAAGCAAAGACATGGAAGTTACCATGAAGGTTGAGGGCATGATGTGCCCCAAGTGTGAAGCCCGCACAAAGAAAGCGCTCGAAGCGGTTGCAGGTGTCGAGTCCGCGGTCGTCAGCCATACCGCCGGAACCGCCGTTGTCACCGGCGCGGCGCTGGATCCGGCAGCGCTGAAGGCGGCTGTGGAAGGCGCAGGCTACCACGTTGTCGACTGATACAAGAATCTGAGCAATACACAGCAAGCGGGGCTCCCGTCCGTCATGGAGGGAGCCCCGCTTCCGTTTTGAAGAAGTTGACTTTTGGATAAAAGAATCTTTGATGAAAGAACGGCATTACAGCTTGAAACTGTTTTTCGTCTGACAGCGTCGGACCAGCTCTGCCGTAAGG
>Ga0326513_10004028_pt1 | contig 10563 bp, 19 predicted proteins | sample 2_2465_0518_D_FD_203654 | JGI IMG/M metagenome (GOLD analysis project Ga0326513, IMG submission 203654) | Bovine rumen microbial communities from UC Davis, California, United States - 2_2465_0518 | ecosystem: Host-associated > Mammals > Digestive system > Stomach > Rumen | place: USA... | reverse complement strand
TTTCGTGCTTTGGCTGCGGTAGACTAATCGTAGCCTTTTATATAGCCCCATAGCCTAACGGCAGGGCGACGGACTTTGACTCCGGCTGTGTAGGTTCGATTCCTACTGGGGCTGCCATTTTTAGACAGGAGCACTGCAAATTTTGGCTTCGACATTTTTATAAATCCAAGGATTGAAGCTCCCTTGGTTTCTGTCTAGTATATGCCGGACTAGCTCAATTGGCAGAGCAACGGTTTTGTAAACCGTAGGTTTAGGGTTCGAGTCCCTAGTTCGGCTCCAATAAGCTGCGTATAAACGCAGCTATTTTTATAATATAAAAAGGAGGCTTTCATTATGAAATATCCTGAAGTTATTATTGAAAATCACGAAGAAGATATTGATTTTGAGAATGAGGGCACCGAACAAGGACAAGAAATTGTTCTTATTAACGGTAAGGAGGTTTAATTATGGCTTTTAAATCTTTAAAAAGTGGATCTAAGGGCGATATGGTTAAGGCTCTTCAATATATTCTTAAAGTAAAAGCTGACGGCATTTTTGGTTAGTTAACCAAAGCTGCCGTTATTGATTTTTAGGAAAAAAATTTGTTAGAAGTAGATGGTATTGCTGGTAAAGCTACTTTTTCTAAAATTATTGAACAAGCACCAACATTGCGAGCAGGAGCAACTGGTCCATATGTTCATGCAGTTGAAGTACTTTTATCTACTTTAAAACATGATGGAATTTATGAAGAAAATGAAGTTGCTCATGTAAAAACTTATTAGGCTTCTCAAAATTTAACTGTAGATGGCGTTGTAGGTAAAAAAACCTATAGCGCTTTATTTGGTTTAACTTCATCTTCAAGTCCTGTCGCCTCAACAGAAACTGAACCTACAACTACACAAGGTACCAATTCTAAGAAACCAGTTGATTATAAATAGTATGATAGTAAGTGGGGTAAAATTAAATATTCTACTCATACATCTTCATAGACTATAAGTAATTCTGGTTGTGGTCCTACTTCTATGGCGGATATTGTTGCTACTTGGTGGGATAAAAACTTTACTCCAAAAGAAGCTTGTGAATTAGCTGTAAAAAATGGCTATCGTACTTATAATAGTGGCACAGCTTGGGGTTATTTTAAATTTATGGCTCAACGATATAAATGTTCTAAATTTATACAAACAAGTTCATTTGCAACTATGCAAGGATGTCTTGCTGATGGAGGATATGTAGTAGTTTCTTTCCGTCCATCAAAATGGACTAAAGGTGGACATTATTGTTGTTTATGGAAAGATGACGGAAAAACTATTTATGTAAATGATCCAGCAAGCTCTTCTTCCGCAAGAGCAAAAGGAACTTATAAAGAAGTAAAGAATGCAGCAAAACAATATTTTTGTTTTTGGCCTCCTGTAAAATAAGGAGCGATAACTAATGGCAACTTATACTTTTAATGCTATTGCAAGTGGTTATGCTTCTAATGCAGCGAGTACTTGGAGTTGGCATGGAACTTCTGGCGATCCATCTGACATGGTTGTAAAAGATTCGTCAGCTATTCATGTCGCTGGATCTAGTTATGGTAATAGTAGTACTGATATTACAAGCACTAATGCACATTGGTGGAATGCTGCTTATGTTCATATAACTGCAAAAGATCCTTTTTCTCCTACAAGTGGTTTTATGGTAGCTTTTAGTACTACTCGTGTTGATTATACAAGTGGTGCTAATGCTGGAAGTGTTTTTAATTCTGCGTATAATAATACTTATAAAATTACTGGAGTTTCTATAAATAGTGGTACTGGTACTTCAACAAATGTTAATATTTTACCAATTATAGCTCGTGCAAATTTTAATTTACGTAACACGCATTGGTTTATGTTTACTAATACTGGTGCAGGAAAAAATACAGAATTTTATAGAAAATCAAGTGATCGTAAAATTACTTTAACAATGACTACTACAACTGTAGCCGCACCTACTATAACTTGGCCACATGCGGCAACAACAACAAGTAACCGTAAAACAATTCATAATGCTAAACCTTATTTAAAAATTAGTGCTCCTGCACATCCATATGCAAATATTACTACTGCAAATAATAGTACAACTAAATTCTCATGGTCACATTATCAAGTAAGAGATGGATCAGAGGGAATATGGACTAATTTTACTAATGGTGGTCGATGCCCTTTTTCTTTAACTGCAGGTAATCATACATTACAATTTAGAGTAATTGATAGTAAAAGTAGAGTATCTGCTACAGCAACTGCTTATGTTAAATATACTGCAATTAGCAATGTTTCTGGTATTATTTATCAATCTCAAATGGCTAATTTAGCTACTTATATTAATCATTCAAGACGATGGTATGGCATTTCAACAACTGATGATGCAACTGCACCCACACAAAATCAACCTATTCAACGATCAAATATAGCATCAAATTATACAACAGCATTAAATCAAGTTGGAAGTAATGGTGGTAATGGAGCAACATTTGATTTATCTGCTCCAACTCTACATAGTGTAATAGCAGAATCATATTATAATACATTTATTACAGATTTAAAGAAAGCATAATGCAAAATAAAATTTGCTTTTTAAAAAAATTTTTGCTATAATATATACATAATCAAGGGCAGGAAAAAGAAACAGCAATTCTCTTTCTTAAAGAAGATATTGGTTTATTTACAGACTGAAATTTATTAATGTAAATGTTATGATGTGACAGCGTAATATTATCGGCCTCTGCCCCGTGCAAACGATATAGGTTAGATAATATGAAACTGAAGAGTATTCCAGCAATTTCTATGTATGTTTAATACAATTTTAACAAGAATAACTTGTTTATTAAGTATTGATGGGATATATGCGATAAATATGAGCCTTTAATATCTACTCTTGCAATCACAGTATTATTGAGTGGGGTTTATAACATATATCCTCTATGTGTTCCTTCCTTTCTATGCCTGGTCGCTAATGGGCGTGAGTAGCGACCAGGCTCTTTTTGTTTTATTGGATTTTTTATAAAAAATATAATATAATATATATATCAAATGAAGGGATATGATTTTTATGTGGGAAAAACTTGGTGAAACCAGAATTGAGATCTTGCCGATTTTCCTCGCTCGTCATTCTGAGTACACAAACATTCGCTTATCTTGGGAACGAAATGGTCTTCTTCATATGTGTTCTCTTGATACCATAGAGGATATACCCGACGAGGAACTTGAAGGGGTTGAAATTTTTACTGTTTGGGCTACTGGTAAATAGTATCCAGACAAAAGACCACATAATTTGAAAAACTAAAAAAATTATTATATAATATATATGTAAGGTTGAGAGAGAAACCTAAAGGCTTGTCCAAGCCTTGCAACTGAAAAATAAAGGAGAGAAAAAGGAATGAATACTTTGCTGAATGGTATGAAGTCTGCTTCCAACTGGGCTATGACCGAGAATGGTGGCATCACCCACAAGACCACCAATAGCGATCTGCTCGACATGTTCGCTATGGGCGCGGCTATGCGCAATCGTTCCGACGAAGATGTCATCCTGATGTTCCAGAAGGCGTTCGCAGAGAATGCTGAGCTGGCCATGAAGATGCTCTTCTATATCCGTGATGTGCGCGGTGGTCAGGGAGAGCGTCGTTTCTTCCGCACTGTTATGCGCTGGGCGGCGTCCGGCAAGGACACTCGGGAGTCTGTTCGTAAGAACATTCAGTACTTCCCTGAGTTCGGTCGTTGGGACGACCTGTACTGCCTGGTAGGCACTTCTCTGGAGAAGGATGCCCTGTCCTTCATCAAGGAGCAGCTGGCACTGGATGTACAGTGCAAGACCCCTTCCCTGTTGGCGAAGTGGTTGAAGTCTGAGAACGCGAGCTCTCATGAGACTCAGCGTCTGGCTGACATCACCCGTCGCTACCTGGGCATGACCCATCGTGAGTACCGCAAGACTCTGTCTATCCTACGTGCGCGCATCAACGTCCTTGAGGTGCTGATGTCCGCGAACCGTTGGGACGAGATCGAGTTCGATAAGATCCCTTCCAAGGCTGGTCTTATTTACAAGAACGCTTTCGCTCGCCGCGATATCATCAAGGCGAAGTATGAAAAGTTCGCCAAGGACGAGAACACCAAGGTCAATGCAACCACGCTCTACCCTTACGAGGTTGTAGAGAAGGCTATTGAACTGATGTCTCGGGGCTATTGGGACCGTAGCTCTATCGCCCTGGATAACGTGGATCGCCTGATGATCAACAAGTACTGGGACAATCTGTCTGACTTCTTCCAGGGAGCCAAGCTGAATGCCCTGTGCATGGTTGACACTTCTGGCTCCATGCATGGTACCCCTATCAATGTGGCGACCTCTCTGGGTCTGTACTGCGCCGAGAAGGCAGGCGGTCCTTTCGCGGGTCACTACATCAGCTTCTCTTCTCGTCCTCAATTGATTGCAACTGAAGGTGTTGACTTCTGCGACAAGGTTGATCGCATCGTGCGTACCAACTTGTGCGAGAACACCAACATCGAAGCTGCTTTCGACATGGTGCTCAACACCGCAGTCCGCAATGCGGTTCCTCAGTCCGATTTGCCTGAGTACATTCTTGTCATCAGTGACATGGAGTTCGACTCTGCAACCGGTAACTACTGGCGTCATAGTGGCTCTAACATGTGCAAGGCTAACGCCGAGTCTGTGATGGAGACCATCGAGCGCAAGTGGAATGCTGCGGGATATCGTATGCCCAAGCTGATCTACTGGAATGTCGATGCCCGCCAGGCTAACATCCCTATGATTGGCAACCACTATGTAAGCTACGTAAGCGGCTTCTCTCCTTCCATCTTCAAGTCCATCGTGACCGGCAAGACCGGCTGGGATCTGATGATGGAGGCGATTGGCGGCGAGCGCTACGCTTGCATCCACGCCTAACATACCATTTGAGCGAGTGTTAAAAACACTCGCTTGATTTTTTTTATATATTTTGATATAATATTTATAGAAAGTGAGGGATAAAATGAATCAGACAGTTTATGATGTTGTCCAAGAGAGACACAACATGGTAGCAGCTCGTATGCGCGAAGTAAATGATGAACTCATTTACACTGCGCTTTTCGGCAGCCAAAATTATAAAATGGATACTGCAAACAGTGATGTTGACGTACATTGCATGTATGCCCAGCATCCTGAACGTATCGTTACATAGAGTACTGTCCATTATCCACTTATCGAAGGCGATCTTGCATATGATGGACATGCTGATGTAAAAACTGTCCATGATATGTTAGTCCAGTATCGTAAAGGCAATCTTAACTTTCTGGAAACTTTATGGACTCCTTATATCGCAGTTTCTCCTGGCTGGGAATGGTTTATTCATTGTCTGCGCAAAAATCGCGATCTGTTTCTTACTGATCACCACCATCTGTTTATCACCTGGGGTGGGTTTATGCGGCAAATGATCTCTCGCACCACTAGACATTCCGCACCTTTGCTGATGGGTCCTAAAACTAAGATTCTCACTGGCTGGCGTGAAGATCTTGGTTATAATCCTAAAGCATTTGCTAATGCATTACGCATCAAAGAAACTATGATCCGTTTCAGAAATGGTCGTGAATTTAGTTGGGCTCTTTGGATGGGTGATTACGCAAAAGATCTCGTCGAGATTAAACAAGGCTCTCTTCCTCTTGAAGAAGTTGAAAAAATGCTGATTGATCTTGATGCTTGGCTTGCTAAATTCTTGCTTGTTGAAGATAATGACTATAAGCGTGAAATGGAACAGAAAAAAGATCTTAAAGTAGATACACGTACACAAGATTTTTGCACTTCTCTTGAAATGGAAGCTTTCGCTAAAATGTGGCATAAATTTGAAAAGCCTGAAGGCTACTTGAAATTTTCATAAAAATATTCTATAATATATATAGAAAGTGAGGGATGAGCATGGCAAAGCGCGTGTGGTTTGAAAATGCCTATGGTGAAGAACGTGTCATAAAAAATACTGCTAATACTTGGCATGATGTATGTGAAGCTATCAAAGCTTTTATTGACCGTTGTAACCATAATAAAATTATCGCTGCCAAAAATAAATATGGTGATAATTATCAAGAGTATAAGGTCAATTTATTCCATTGGTATTATACTCGTGCTTGGAAACAAGAAGATGGCCGCACTCGCATTGACGTAGGTTCTCATACTGAATTTTTTATCTGGGAGGGAGATATCGAATGTGGTTCATAATTGTAGTAATCATATGTTTCGCTTTCCTCCTAATTTTAGGAGATGATCACCATACTCCTGCTCCGCCATTTTAAGGAGGCTTTATCATGAACGTCGAAGAAATCGGTAAGTATATGAGCGTAGAACAAAAAGCATCTCAATATGATGCAATGTTCAAAGATTACTTTGACATGAAAGCAAAGTATGAAGATATGCTCAAATTGGTACATGATTGGGCGCTAATTCAACACCGACTCGAAGATCTCGCTCGTAACTATCGAAAATAAGGAGTAAAAATATGGCATACTGTGGATACATCGTAAAGGTTGAGCATCTGCGCAAGCACACTAATGCTGACCGCTTGCAGATCGCTACCTTTTTCGGCAATGATACCATCGTCGGACTGGATGTGCAGCCCGGCCAGATGGGCGTGTATTTCCCTGTTGATGGTCAGCTATCTGAAGAGTTCTGCCGCGTGAATGACCTGGTTCGTCGTAAGGACGAGAATGGTAATCCTTGTGGTGGTTATCTGGATCCTGAAAAGCGTAACATCAAGGCTCTCAAGCTGCGTGGCGAAAAGTCTGATGGTTTATTCCTGCCTCTTGTTGCGTTGTCTAACTTCACTACGGTTTCTGACCTTAAGGTTGGAGACACTATTGATGTACTGAACGGTCAGGAGATCTGCCGCAAGTACATCCCTCGCGGCAACACTTCTTACCAGACTAGTGTTGGTAAGGCAAAGCAGGCGAAGAAGAACTTTGCGCCGACCTTCTATGAGCACGTAGATACCCAGCAGTTGGTGTATAACTATGGCAAGTTCCATGCTGGCGATGAAGTCCAGCTGACCCTTAAGATGCATGGTACGTCTGGCCGTACTGGCTATTTGCTGCTGACCAAGGAAATCCCGCAGACCTTCCTCGACAAGATTTTGCGTCGTCATCGCACCAAGACCGAGTATGGTTATATAACCGGAACTCGTCGTGTTGTGCTGGATGCTACCCACACCGGTGGATTCTATGATGACAACTCTTTCCGTCTGGCTATGGCGGCAAAGTTCGATGGTAAGCTGCACAAGGGAGAAGTAGTTTACTACGAAATCGTTGGCTTCCAGGGACCGAATGGTCAGCCTATCATGTCTTCTGTTGCCAACAGCAAGATCAAGGATAAGGCATTTTCTAAGCAGTATGGAGAGCAGACCGTATTCTCTTACGGCTGTGACTACATGCATGGCTATGAAGATGAGGCTCCTTGCTGCGATATCTATGTCTATCGTATGACTATGGTCAACGAAGATGGTGATGTCGTAGAGTATTCTCCCGACCAGATTAAGATGCGTTGTGAGCAGATGGGCATTAAGGTTGTTCCTGAGTTCTGCCGCTTCTACTTGCCGGACCATGTGCAGGGACTGCATGGAGAGATGATTCCTACTGACCCCGCAGAGTATCTGCTCCGTCGTGTCGAGGAAGTCTTTGATGGCCCTGACCCTGTGGGCAAGACCCATGTGCGCGAAGGCGTAGTAGTACGCATTATGAACCGTACTTCTTTCGAGGTTTACAAGCACAAGAACTTCTCTTTCAAGGTGCTGGAAGGCATTGCGAAGGATGAAGCTACTGCGCCTGACCTTGAAGAGGCACAGGAGGTAATGGATGAAGGTAATTGATTGTTTTGAAGGAGATTTCTTCTTCTTATCAAACTTTTACCCTTCTCCAATCGAATATAATGGAATTGTTTACCCAACAGTAGAGCATGCTTTTCAAGCTGCAAAAGCAGTAGTCGAACACGATCGACTTAAAATTGCATGCGCAGATACTCCTGGGCAAGCAAAGCGTTTGGGGCGTAAGATTTACTTACGCCCCGATTGGGAAGATGTAAAAGATGAGGCAACGTATGAGTGTGTCTGTCGTAAATTCACTGATCCTACTCTGCGGCGCATGCTTATTAATACTTATACTTGGGGCCTTATTGAGCGCAATTATTGGCACGATAATTACTGGGGCTCTTGCCCTTGTAAGACATGTCAAGACAAAGGAAAAAACCACTTGGGTAAGATTTTGATGAAAGTCAGAGAGGAGTGTATAAATGAGCTTTTTGAGCAACATCAAGCTACCGTGGCAGAAGAATGATGCAGATTCAATGGATAAATGGCCAGAAATGGTAATGATCAAGCGAGAATTTTTTGAAGATCTTATCAAGAAGGAAGTCGTTTGTCGTTTCATTCAAGATATGAATCAAGGTATGAATGGTACTTTGCATTTGCCAGCTAGCTGGCTTATTGAAGCTCGTCCTGCAATAAGTGAAATGTGCGAAAAAATCCTTGAACATTTGGACGCAAATGCCACTCCTATCAATGAGAAAATGAAAATTCTCGGTCTGAAAATCGTCGATGGAAAAATGGAGGAAGTAAAAGCATGAAGATGGATAAGGAACTGCGAGTCAAGCTGATCGACAATCGTATCAATATTCTGCGCGCAAGAGGAGAGCAGATGAACGCCGGCATTATCGCTAAACTGTTGCGAGAGAGGAAAAAGTTGACCGATGGAGTGAATTAAATATTCACTCCTTTGATTTTTTTATAAAAATATATTATAATATATATAGAAAGTGAGGAGATGAATAAATGGATTTGACTTTTCTGATCCTTGAATGCGAAAGCGAACAAGAGCTGGAGCAGAAGATGATTGCCGCACTAGACAAGCGAACTCCTGAACAGAAACTCGCTGAGCGGCGTTTCGATGAAACTGATCTTGAGTGGCAGATCGAACAGACTTTGAATGGACGGTGATAAAAATGGCTATCAAAGAGTATAATGGAGTAGAACATGGTTTGGTTGGTATTTATGCCATCAAAGCTGAGCGGCAATATTACAAAAAGTTGGCAGAAGATTTGGATACTCGATTAACTGCCGCACGAGAAATTATTGACAGACACATTACTTCTAAACCCACCACCACAGAGTCAGATAATTATGATTCTCGTTTTGTGGAATGGTTGAATAAAATGTTTCGCAATCCCCCTTCGTATATTGAAACTGAAGTATTTTATTCAGCTTGGCAAAATGGATTCGCTACTGCGGTAGGAGAGGAGATTGAACGTGAGCAAAAAGAAAAACTTGATTCCTGACTACATCCGCAAGCAGCGCGGTGATTGGGGTCAAATCAATCCCGTAACCAAGGTAATTCCGAACAAGAAAAAGCATCTCAAGATCAAACATAAAGGAAGGATGTGGGACTAATGCATGATGTATTCTACTTTACTGATATACATGGGCAGTTGCCTTTGTTCAATCGGATAATGCAATTTATCCAAGAGCAAGACAAAGATGCTACCATTATATATGGCGGCGATGCCTGTGATCGTGGACCGAACGGCTATGCCATTATGAACGCTCTCTTGAATAATCCTCAGGTTGTCTATCTTAGAGGCAACCATGAAGATATGTTTGTGCGCGCTGCACAAGCCATACTTACCTATCGGCAAATAGGTAATGATTTTGATCCTGCGCTGGCTTCTTACTATCTGGAAGAGTTTTACGAAGATGAAAACGTAGAACTTGCTATCTGGAACGGAGGAAAATCAACTCTGATTGACTGGATTTCAGACGGGGCTCCTCGTTCCTTTGTAGAGCGCATAAAAAATTTACCGGTCATTTATAGCTATGAGAACTATGATTTTTCTCATGCTGGTGGTCATCCGCGTAATTTCTTGGAAGCCCAAGAACGAGTATATCATGGACAATCCCTGGAAGATTATATGGAAGCTGATCTGATTTGGGATCGTCATCAATTTCAAATCGGCTGGAATCCTGGCCGCATTATGGTGCATGGACATACCCCTACGACCCACTTGCCCGCAGCTTATTATGGACGCGACAAGAGTGAAGCTCGAATTCATCCTTGTCAGTGGGTAGGCAATTTCGATACTAAGCGCTGGCCTGGCTTGCGTGTTGATATGGACACTGGCGCCACTTGGACTGGCCGCATTTGGGTATTGAATGTATTGACCGGTAAGGCTACTTCAATATTCGATGTTGACGTCAATAGTGATAAACCTGTGCACGACTTTGAGATCGGACTTGAAAATTTTAAAATAAAATGATATAATATATATATCAAATGTGAAAGGGGAAAAGAAAATGGCGAATTTTGCAATCTTTGTTCTGGGGACTGCTCTATGGGCTTATTGGGCTTATAGGAACGAGATTCATACCGCGCTCGGTTATCTGCGAATGAAATGCGCGGGTCGTCCTAAGTACATCCGAAAGGATGTGATGTAAATGCCGAAGCAGATGCGTGCCTTCGAGACTCATGATTTTTACTGCATCAACTGCGGCAAAAAGGGCATTCCGATCAGTCGCAAAACTGGCCACAAGCGTGAAGCATTTCATCG
>Ga0326513_10004027_pt1 | contig 10565 bp, 19 predicted proteins | sample 2_2465_0518_D_FD_203654 | JGI IMG/M metagenome (GOLD analysis project Ga0326513, IMG submission 203654) | Bovine rumen microbial communities from UC Davis, California, United States - 2_2465_0518 | ecosystem: Host-associated > Mammals > Digestive system > Stomach > Rumen | place: USA... | reverse complement strand
ATACGATAAATGTGAATTGTATCTACTCCATCAAAGTTATAATCGTTGTTTACTAATGGTGCTGTAAATGATGCTTTTTTAAATGCTTCATCTACTTTCTTTTCATATTTTTGAGCTAAATTTATTCCTAATGCCCTTTGTCCTCATTCCTTTCTTTATCCGTCTAGAAGTCCCTCTAAGAATAAGTCTTTTTCGTGCTTTTCAGCAACTCTTCCACTCTCAGTAGTACTTCCTATTGACGATTGTTTGTTTTTTTCATTTGTTTTTGAAATACTAATTTGTTTTTCTAAGTCCTTTAGTTTCCATTTCATATAAGCATTACTTAGAGAACTTTTTTCAGCCTCTTCAAATACTTCTTTTGGAATACTTTCAGGGTTAACATCAGGGAATTCTTCTAAGAAGTCTTGATACTCTTTATTTTTCTCTTTTTCCTTCCTATCTGCTTCCCTTTCAGCTTTAATATCATTTAATTCTTGTTGTATTTGCTTACGTTGTTGTCTACTAGCAATAAGTTCTTTAGCAATTGACTCTGGTGTACCAGCATTAATTAAATCTTCTAGTTCATCAGCCTCTCTTTGCCTTTCTTGTTGCTTTTCATATTCTTCAACTTGATCCATATACTCATCTACACTAATACCTAAAGCATCAGCTTTTTGTTTAGCATACTTTTCAAGCCTACTATTTTGTAGATTTTCAAGTTCTTGTAGTTTTTTATCATAATTTAATCCCTTTTGTACGTTTGTTATTAAATCTTCGATAGATTCTACATTCACTTCTTCTTTATTATACTTTATCTTTCCAGACAAAGCGTTTAATAAAGGCTTTAAATCTACTTCATCAGAATTTGAATTATCTTCTGTAGTCTCATTTGGTTTTTGAGGCTCATCTGACTTATCTTCTTCCGATGTTTGTTCCTCTTCATCATCAAGATTCTCAGACATAACCTGTTCATCGATTTCTGAAAAGAAATCATCATCTGATTCAACTGTTTCGGTTGGTGTACTTTCAACAATCTCTTCATCTTCCATTAAAAATCCTCCTCTGCACTGGTTTGTGCGTGGTGCTTAAAAACACCAAAAAAAGAACTACATTTGTAATTCTCTTTGTGCTGCTTTTAGGCTTGAATAATATTCATTAATTTTAGCTAATGTTCTTTGTCTACAAGTTCCATAGTTAGAATTATATTTATACGTGCACCATTCTAAGTTATCCACTCTGTTATTTTCTTTATTTTCATCTTTGTGATTTATACAAGGATAATTTTTAGGATTAGGTATAAATGCTTCTGCTACTAACCTATGTACTGTTTTTTTATGATTTATTCCATTTAGACAAAGATTAACTCTTTTATATTTTGTTCTTCCACCTGATGCTTTACTATTCAATATTTTCCACTTATTTTTATCTTTTTCAATTTCCCCATATCCTTTTGTAATATACCCACTTCTAACATTTCCCAAATTACTAACTTGATATATTCCCTCAAAACCTTTTATATCCTTCCAAATTTCCTTATTCATTTAATCATCTCCCTTATAAATGATAAGAGGAAGCAATAAGGGTACTTCCTCTTAGTACTTTTATAAGTACTTTTGTGTCGTTAGTTGTAATTTTAAAAATAAGGTCTTTCTTTTTATTTTTTTGTTCTAACAACACAAAACTACCTACAAAAGGTAGTTTTATTTACAACTCTTTAGCTAAATTTTGATATTCATTAGCTCTTTTTTTTAGTTCTTCTATAACTTTTTCTTTTACTTTTTCATTTTCAACAAGTTTTTTATATCTAGTAAATGATTCTATTGCATCATCTACTTTCCATTTTAATTCATTAGCTTCTTCTTCTTTTGTTAATTCAACTTTTTTCATGACTGTAAACCTCCTATTTGTTCTAATTCTGTCATTTTATCTACAGCATTTCTTCCCACATCAGTTTGATTTTGCATTAGTGGTATTGCTCCACCTTCCCCCATTTGTAAGGTTTGTGCTAAATCTTCATTAGTAGGTAATGGGTTCTCCATGTCTTGTACTTCGTTATATCCTGTACTGTCTTGTAAAGCTCCCATCATCTCTAATACAGTCTTTTCCATTTGTTCAGGGTTTAACTGTGTTAGTGAAGCTCTCATCTCAGGTGGTAGAGTATCCATAAATTGCCCCATTAGGTTATAAATAGCTTGTTTATACAAATCATTTTGTTCTATTGAAGTGATTAGTTCTTGTTTTTGAGGTATTAACTCATCAGGTATTCTTTTTAAATATTCTGTAAACTCTAAATATCCATTATTTAATAAGTTATCTAATGTTTGTACACTAGCAACTTCACTAAAGTATGAAGCATTTCCTACATCAATCTTAATATGCATCCACATATCTTTTAATTGTTTAAAATCAAATTCTTCTACAGTACGTTCATTATTTGGCCCAGTAACAACAACAGGTCTTATTCCGTACTTAGTCCCCATCATATCTATAATAATTCTTCCACAATCTTCAACAAACTCATAAAAAGATGCCTTTACGTTTTCTAAAGGTACAGCAGCACTCTTTTGAATAGCTATAATAGCAGTAGCATTATTCATAGTTACATTTCCTAAAGAAGCATCTCCTACTCCTAAAGTCTCTTTAGTATATTGCATAGCTAACTCTATAGCACTCATTATTTGATTACTCATTTGAGCAGGTTCAAGATATCCCCCAACATTTTTAATAGAGTCTCCATTTAAGTTAATTACAGGTATTTGAGCCCCTATTTCGTTAGTCCATCCCTCTATACGGTCAGCATCATAAACAGCCGTAGGAAACGCAGTAAGCATTAAATGGTATATAACCATAGCAAACATCTTATTTATAGATATTTGGTTAGGTATTATTCCAGTAGTTTCAGCACGTCCGTGATAAGTTCCTTTAACTTCTTCCCAATTCCCAAAAGCTATAGGGTAATAATTTAGTTCTGTGTTTTTTTCTTTATAAATATAAGTGTTTCTAACACTTTTATTAGCATATACTACTCCGTTTTTCTTATAATATTTGATAATATACAAAGCTTTTTCATATCCTTTAGCAGAATTTTCAAGTTTTCCGTTATCTCCCATCTGCTCATTAGTGTTTGAATCCCCTTGTATTGAATCCCAATCTTTATTTCCGTTCTTTTTAGCTTCTTCTTTTAAGTTAGACACTAAATCACGGCCTACTATGATGATATATGGTTGTTTTTCTACTTGGCGAGTGTTAGGATTTCCAAACATTACATTAGTAGAATCAATAATTTCACAATTAATAACCCCTTCTATATTAGGGGCAAACTGTTTAAAAGGTTTTTCATCTAAATCAAAGTACCAATGCAAGCAAAAATCTCCTGTATCAAAGCCATCACCTAATAAAGAACGACTTTTTGCATCAAATTTTACGTGTTCTAGTACGTTTTTTATTTCAGCATTAGCTAAATCAGTAGCTTTTACCTTTTGTTGCATCATTAAATCGTTAGTTTGAGGGCGATATTCCATTGGTTGTATAGAAATAGACACAGAATCACTCTTTAATGAGGCTATTTTGAATTGTTTTACCCTTTTTATGATGTTAAATACTGGTTTAGGTAGTCCATCTGCCTGTACTCCCCTCCATTGATTACCACTAGCAAACTCTATATTTGTATCTATTACTTCATAATAGTTTCTATCAGCCCCATATAGGCTTTGATTATAAGAGACTCCAGCATCATATAGTTTCCAATCGTCCGTTTTCCTCTAAATCACTCTCCCTTTGATGATTTTAAAGCTTGTTCATAGCCATATCCCATTAAATTATTAAAGTTTTTACGTAGTTGTTCTTGTTTTTTCTTGTCTTCATCGCTTAGTTCTTCTTTTTGAAATGAAGTTTTTTTTTCATCTACCATTCTTTCTAGTTTATTTTTTTCTATCTTCAATTTTATATATCGTCTATTTAGTCTTTCATAACAAAATATATATATTATCGATATAAAACTTATCGCTAACACCGTTCCTATATATTCCATGTTTAACCTCCATATTTCATATAATCTTTTGTAGCAGTAGCCCCAGCTATTCCTAATATTCCTAGTCTTCTTCTTTGCTTCTTAGATTCTTCATATAATAGTTCTTCTTCGCTCATTATCTTAGTAGCTTTAGTTCTCTCTATACAAAATCCTCTGATAGCATCAGGTGCATGAGTTAGTTCGTGGGGCTCTTTAGCACAATCATTAGGATTTTTTTCATCCCTTTGTATTACTGGTAATGTACGTATTAAGTTATGGCAAGTATCAAATATTCTCAGTTTAGCAGTTCTGAATGTTTCTCCAGTTTGTTCATCTTTCTTTTCAATAATCTTTAAATGTTCTTGTACAGAATACCACCCTATAACACGATTATTAGAAGACCTACTTAAATAAACACCATTTTCTCTAAATATCTCAGCAGCACTTTTCCCAGTATCATTTCGCCTATTCCACAAATCAGGAGGAGCATAAGTAGTTCTTATTTTATCTTCTCCGTCCATCTCTAAAATACGTTTAGCAGCTACAGATATAATCAAATCATTTTCATAGAGTTCTTTATACACGTATTCATTTCCTTGACCATCTATTGCTATCCAATAACAAGCAAGCATATCAAGTCCATAATCTAACGTTCTATACCTATCCCAATTATCAGGTATCATAAATGGCTCAATTACATGTACACTTCTATCAAAGTCTTTAAAGTATTGCCCATCAAATATATCCCAATTACCATCTTTTAGAGCTTTTCTCTCCTTTTCAGGTAAAGCATCCAATCGTTTTACATAATCAGGATCAGATTCCATTAGGAATTTATTATCAGTTACAAATGAAGGAATAAAAAGACGAGTTGTTTTTTCACCCGTCTCTAATCTACATTCGTGTATTTCTCCATATTTACCTATATCTATAAAACGTTCCTTTACCCATACATGACCTACACCACCAGGGTTAGTAGAACTCTTTATGTGTTTAGGATATCCATTCGCTCCACGACAACGGGATATCATATATACATACATATATTCTGTAAAGTGTGTAAGTTCATCAAATCTTATAACATCATACTCAGCAGATTGATACTGATAAACATCATTTTCATTATCAATATATCCAAAGTCAATTATAGAACCATTTTGAAACGTCCACGTATGCTTACTAGAATTATAAGAAGCTATTTGTCTAGGATAAAGTTCCATAGACGTTCTTATTATAGATCTCTCCAAATCAGGAAAAGTACGCCTAAATATTATTTGTTTACTTTTTTCATATTGTAGAGCATATATTAAAGCATCTACTAATTGGCCATAGGACTTGCCGCCTCCAGCAGCACCTTTCAGCCGCCAAATAGAGTTTCAAAAGCTTCACTATGTATAAACAAGTCCTGTTTTTCAGTAATTCTTAAATCTAAATCCATTTGGCTTCACCACCCCCTTCTAAATAAGAGAAGTGATAACCTTTTGCATGGCTTCTTTTCCCTTTTAAGACATCTGTTATATGCCTTGTATTAAAGTATCTTTCAGCATCAGCTATAGAATCAAATTGAATTGTCTCCATTGTTTCTATATTTTTTGCTATTATTTTCTTCTTTCTTTTTTCATTAGATTCTTTTGATGCTTTAAAAACATTTTCCCATAGTCCTGTTCTAATTGCATGTTCTGCATTTTCTTTATTAGTACACCACTCCAAATTTTCTACTCTATTGTCGGTCTTTATACCATTTATATGGTTTACTTGTGGTTTATTTTCAGGGTTAGGAATAAATGCTTTAGCTACCTCTCTATGAATTCTAAATGTGTGTTTTTCTTTACCTATGTTTACTCTTACATAAGAATATCCACTTTTGCTTGTTTGATTTTTTATAAATCTTTCATATTTCCCGTTCCATACTCTACCATCTTTAGTAATAAAAAACGGATATATTAATTCTTTCCTTTAATCTCCTCCTCAGTGTGATTAATATTGGTTGCAGAGGGAGGAATCGAACCTCCGTCCTCAAGCTAAGGAAACTTGCAAGCTAACCACTGCTCTACTCTGCCATCTAAGAGGATTCTTCATCCTCTTCTAGGGGGTTAATTAGTGCCCTACAGCATAGTGCCTCATAGACACCGTTAAAAATAGAAGTCTTCCATCCTTAACGCTACCTATAAGCCTCGTTCTAGGTATTTATGTTGAATTAATAACTTCCCTTTAGAACCTTTATCCCATTTATGTATCCTCTCAAACTCACACAAAAGATACTCCACCAATTCCCTTTGAGCATCAGTAGGAGCATCCCTTTGTGAATTAATCATTTTAAATATTTTATTTAACGCAACATAAGTTTCTATATCCTTACATTCAATTAAGTGTAGGTATTGATGAGATACAGGCATTAATAACGCAATATTTTCCCATTCAAGCCTTCCTCCATGTTCTTTTTTTATAATATGGTGGGCAGTCATGTCTTTCCTCACTACTTTATAGTTCATCCAGTCTAATTTACTTCTATAGACTCTTAACATCTCAGCAGTGATTCCTTTCCTTTTTCTACCTCCATTAAAAAAAGAATTCCTTTTCGAATTCTCTCTTAAAACACCTATATCCCCTTTAACAGGGGGGATAGCCTACACACAGGCCGTAGTCATTACTAGATTATACTACTAATCTGATATCGGTTTATTCTATCCCTTTATCCGGATTCCAAAAGGTCTTACATCTATGCCTCGGTTTCATAGAATGCCCCTTTACACTTCTCTTTTTTGTATCCCTCCCGTGGGCGATTAGCACTTTAGCCTTATTTTATATAGGGTGTAAACTTTACACTTTATTAGTCTTACTTTACACTTTTGCCTTTTATGTTTTTGTGTGTGAGTGTATATACATAGGTATCCTATCCAAAAAGTAGTACCTAAAAATTGCCTATACAGGTATATAGGGAGAGATGCTGTTTGTTTCTCTTGTTTTGGTTGTCTTTCCTTGCTCTCTCTCATGTGCTGTTTGTGTGTATGTTTGCTGCCTATAATACACATTGTGTAAACTTCTTTTATTTCTCTACTTTTATCTTTATATTTATACTATTATTGCTAGTAGATAGATTGTTTTCTAGTCTTGATTTGTCATATAATATGCCTAAAGTAGTAGATAATTGACTCAATGTTGCTTTGTCGTCTTCTAGTAGTTGTTTTTCTAGTCTATCAAATACCATTTGTATTATTTTGTTCGCTCTTTTGCTGAAATCGCTTGAATTATCTTTTATACTCTGTTCTATTTCCTTTGATTTATTTTCTTTGATAATCTGATACAATCGCCGTTCACTGATTCCATACTTATCAATTAATCTTTTTGCATTCTTCTTACTATTGTCTAGTGTATAGTCTAATATTAAGTCTTTTTTTTGTTCATCTGATAGTTTTTGCATATATATCACCCCAACAAAACCGGGAAAATGTCTCTTTCTTTTAGTTGTTATTCTTTATAGTACCATTATAAACCCAAAAACCCGGGACAAAAAAGGGCAAAATGAAAGTTTTTTATATATACGAAGTATATATAACCTGATGCAATTAAAATTTTTTCAAAAAATATGTTGACATTAATCATTGTTTTTGATATGATGTATTTGTCAGTGATACAAGAGCTGATTTTACTTGACACTTGTTTGACACTGATTAATGTTAAGAAAAGAGGTTTTATAAATGAGATAAAGTTTTTTGATTGCAATCTATATGTAGATCTATACATAGAAGAAAGATAATTCTTTCTTAATGCAGCCGTTAGGACGTTCCAAGCCGTCAGAAATGCAGAGGAAAGAAGATTTAACGAAAAAATAAAGAAAAGGAGTGATTTTAATATGTTAAATCAAATTATTTTAGTAGGAAAACTTACTGAGGACTTAGAATTAAAGGAGGGAAAAGAAAATCAAAAATATGCAATATTAAAGCTTGCTATCCCAAGAGGTTTTAAAAATGCTGATGGTGAATACGATAAAGATTTTATAGCAGTAAAAATATTTAATTCAATTGCAGAAAACACAGCAGAATATTGCAAAAAAGGCGATGTTGTTGGAGTTAAGGGAAGACTAGAAAGCACAGAAGACTACATTTTAACTATTATCGGTGAAAAAGTAACATTTTTAAGCAGTAGTCAAAATAAAGAAGACAAATAAAAAGAACTAGTCAAAGACTAGCTTGAAAGATTAACGAGAGAAGAGAATCCCCTTCTCTTCTCCATTATACTATAAAAATAAAATAAATAAAAGGAGAAATTAAAATGAAAGAATTAGAAAATAAATTAAAAGAATTAAAAGAAGAAAATATTTGTATAGCAGATTTAGAAATACTAGACGAAATTAATTATCAATCAAATTATTATTTAGAAATAGAACTAACAGAAGAAGAAAAAGAAAGAGCATTTCACGAAATACATAGAGCTTGGATAAAAAGTGAAGATTTACAAATACATCAAATAGCATCTACAGTATTAGAAAACATAAAAAATATAGATAATCTTAGTACATGGGATATTATAGAAAAAACTTGTTGGAGGTGTGCATAATGAAAAAAATATATGATAATGGGGCTTTATTGTTAGGAAATCCTAAAATAATTATAGATGAATTTAATAGACAAAAAAAGGAATATGAAGAAACAGACGAAATCGTGGAAGAAATTATTAAAGATTTAGAAGAATTAAAAGACATAGCCGATATAGTTATGGTTAATTATGACAATCCAATGGGATATTCAATAGACTATTGGGGGAAAAGTGATATTTACGATTGGAAGAAAAGAGGAATAGAAAATGAATAAAGAACAAGTAAATGAAATATTAAAAGCAAAAGGAATATTTTGTGATTCTGATACTGATGATTATATAGATACTTATAGAACAACATATCAAGATAAAATGAATAAATATGATGAAAAAGATTTTTATTATTCAATGGTAAATTGGTTTTTTGATGGTTCTTCTGGAGCATCTTATTATGATTATTGGTTAGAAAAGAATTGGAGTGATAAAAAATGAAAAAAATATTAGATAAGCTTGAAAAATGCGAAAATATGATAGAAAAAAATATATATATAACAGATCTAAAATATGTGATACATAATGAATATAAAGAAGATATAGAAAAAATAATAAATAAATATAAATCAAAGACGATTGGAGAAAAAAGAGCAGCAGAAATATCAAAAGAAGTTGCTAAAATAATAAACAAACGTTCCGATAGAACGTGCGTTTATAGAGTACCAGGAGATAAATGGTACGGAAGTTATTACAATACGACTGGAAGAAAATACGAAAACTATAGTGAAATAGAAACAGGAGCTTTATTCATAAGAGCAGAAAAAAAGCAAGATTATTATGGAAAAGAACGAATAAATGTAGAAATATCTTTAGGAAGTTTGAATATAACTACTCTATACTACACAAAAAGTGAAGATAAATATATATATGAGCCAAACGATTGGGATAAATTAAGATATATAAAGGTTGAAGACGTGCCAATGTTAGCACAACAGATAAAAGAACTATATAATAATTCAATATTAAAAATTGAAGAGTTGAAAAAAGAAATAGAAAAACAAAAAAATAACATAAATAATGAGTGTATAAGAGGTCTATTGAATAGATACTTATACATTTATGGTGATTATAGAGATAAATTGATTGAGGAGTGATTAAAATGGAAATATTACAAAATACGTGGATAGATTTAAGAGATTTAGAGGAAAATGTTAAAAATATGTTTTTAGAACATTATAAAAATAACGAAAATGTTGTTATTCTATGTGGGGATAAAAATATAGAATATAAAATTATTGATATAAAAGGCAATATAATGAATTTAGAATTTACAGGAAAGGTGATTATATAAAATGAATAAACAAGATATATTAAACTATGTTAAAGGTTATTATAGAAGCTTTAGACAAACAAAAAACGGACTATTTATATATTCTGGAGTATATAAAAAGCCAACAAGTTGGAATAAAACAGGCGAAGTTTATACATATATATCAGGTGAAGATATTGGAGTAAATTATTCAAAAGAAGATCAGGATTATTTAAAAGAAGGACTTAATCATTATATAGAAGAAGTTAAAATGTTTGGAGGTAATGTATAAATGAAAGAAATAATTAATATAATTAATAAATTAGAAAATGAATCAGAAGAAGATAAAGAACAAATAAAAAGAGCTTTAAAATGTACTAAATATAAATTATGTGGTGATTATACTACTACACCAATAAGTAGAAAAGAAGCGATAGAAATATTAGGCAAAGAAATGTTTGTATCCGGATTAGAAAGATCTTCTTTTCATTGGACAGCAGCACGTACAAATGAAAATAAAACCGTTTTATTTGATAGCAGCGATTTATTTAAAGATTGGTAATTTTATTATAGATAAAATTGACATTAATTATTGTTATATTATATAATTATCGAAAGGGAGTGATTAATTGTGCCAAGATTATCAGAAAAAGCAAGGAAAAATAAAGTTGCTTACAATATGAAAAGAAATAAAGAAATATACGGTAAATTTCAAGCATTAATACCTAAAGAAGAGTA
>Ga0326513_10004025_pt1 | contig 10567 bp, 13 predicted proteins | sample 2_2465_0518_D_FD_203654 | JGI IMG/M metagenome (GOLD analysis project Ga0326513, IMG submission 203654) | Bovine rumen microbial communities from UC Davis, California, United States - 2_2465_0518 | ecosystem: Host-associated > Mammals > Digestive system > Stomach > Rumen | place: USA... | reverse complement strand
CTGGTGGCCGCGCTCGGTCCGCTGATGTCGATTCTGGGGCCGTTAATTACCCTTATCGGAAGCCTGATTTCCGGTGCGCTCAATCCTATGGCGTTGGCTATCGGCGCGGTTATCGCGGTTGTGGTGGCCCTTGCGGCGGCAATCGCGGCGAACTGGGACAAGATTAAATCAGAGACCAAAAAGGCCTTTAATGCGGTCGGAAAGACGGTCAAAACCGCATGGAACGGCATCAAAAACACGGTCATCTCTGCCGGGAAAGCAATCGTGACCGGCACCGTGTCCGCGTGGACTAAGGTCAAGAGCGGCGCGGTCAGCGCATGGAATACAATCAAGACCGGCATCGGCAACGCGTGGAACGGGATTAAGACGACCGTTTCCGGCGCGGCGTCGGTGGTAGCTTCGACCGTCTCCAATGCGTGGTCGAAAGTCAAGAGCACCACGAGCACCGTCTGGAACGGCGTTAAAACCTCCGTATCTAACGGACTGGGGAATGTTAAGTCTGCCGTGTCCTCCGGCTTTTCTAACGTCAAGAGCGCCGCACAGACAGCCTGGAACGGCGTCAGAACCGTCACACAGACAGTTTGGAACAGCGGCATTGTAACGACGGTCAGAAACTCCGCCTCAAGCATTGTCAACGCGGCAAGTGCTGGCTTCTCCCGCGTGCGTGCGGCAGTCATGAGCGCCTTTAATTCTCTGCCGAATGCAATCCGTAACGTCTTTTCCGGCGTGGTCAATTTTGTTGGCGGAGTGGTCAACCGGCTGAAAAGCCTGTTTAATTTCCGCTGGGAGCTTCCGAGGATCAAACTTCCGCACTTTAACATTACCGGCAAATTTTCGCTGAATCCGCCTCAGTGGCCGCGTTTCAGCATTCAGTGGTACAAAAAGGCCTATGATAATGCGGTGATGTTTAATTCTCCGACGGTAGTGCCCACCGCAACCGGTCTGAAGGGATTCGGTGACGGAGCAGGCGGGGAAATCGTCATGGGCCTTAACAAGCTGCGCCAGCTGGTCGGCTCCGCGTCCTCCGGCGACGTGACAATCAACGTATATGCTCCGGCGGGCATGAACGTGGCCCAGCTCGCTGATGCAATACAAGACAGATTTGTAGCAATGAAAAAGCAGCGGGAGGCCGCATATGCGTAATTACTTCACATTCGGCGAAACGCCTTCAACAACATTTGGGGTCTATGTTTCCGGGTCGGGAGTCTTTAATGCTCCCACCCGGGCATATGAGCCTATACAGATTCCAGGGCGGAGCGGTGACGTGCTCAGCCTGTCAAGACGCCTCGAAAACGTCGAGATTACATATCCAGCTTTTATCTACACGAATTTTAAACAAAATATTGCAAATTTCCGGGATTACCTGCTTTCCAAGGACGGTTACCACCGGCTTGCAGACACGTACAACCCCGACGAATTCCGGCTTGCCTACTATGCGGGTGGACTGGAACTCGAAATGGAGCGGACACTTCGAGCGGGACAGTTTGAGGTTACTTTCAACTGCAAGCCTCAGCGGTATCTCGTTTCCGGCACTGAGCCGGTGACGTTTACGGCGGACGGAAGCCTCACGAATCCGACCAAGCAGACCGCCGCGCCGCTGATCCGCGTGCGTGGTACCGGCACGGTGGGGATCGGAGACAACGCGATCACCGTGATGACTAACCCGGATTACATAGACATCGACTGTGAGATCATGGAAGCCTACTACGGCCCGACGATTATGAACGAGATGATCCACATCCAGAATCGGGACTTCCCCGTGCTCCATGAGGGCAACACGGGCGTTTCACTCGGTTCCGGCATTACTTCCGTAATAATTACTCCGAGGTGGTGGAGAGCATGATTCCGATACTTTACGAATCTACTGAAACCGAATTTTATTCAAACGGCATCGGCCGGCTCGTTGATTGCGTGTCTTGCATCGTCACGGAAGAGCGCAACGGTATCTATGAGTGTGAGTTTCAATACCCCGTCACCGGCCGGCACTTCTCTGACATCAAAGAGGGGCGGATCATCGCGGTTATTCACGATGATCTTAAAGACATTCAGCCGTTCGACATTTACAAGCATTCAGCGCCCATTGACGGGATTGTAACCTTCAACGCGCATCACATCAGCTACCGGCTCGGAAACGTAATTATCAGGCCCTTCACGGCGTCAAGCTGCGCCGGAGCTATCGGGGCGATCCCGGCGAACACTGTTAACGAAAATCCGTTCACCTTTTGGACCGACAAGACTGTTATTGGCGACTTTGCACTGACACAGCCGAAACCGTGCCGTGAAATTCTGGGCGGAACGGAAGGTTCCATTCTGGATATCTACGGCAAGGGCGAATACAAATTCGATAAGTGGATGGTGCGACTGTATCTCAACCGGGGCGATGACAACGGCGTCGAGATCAGATACAGAAAAAACATGTCCGACATCACCCACGAGGTGGACACAACCGAGACTTACAACGCCGTGGTGCCGTTTTGGACGAACGGCGAGGAAACGGTGTGGTTGCCGGAATATGTGGTTCTTCCGTCAACGCTACCGGCTACGCTTGTCAACCTTACAACAAACGAGGGCTACATCATCGACACGGAGGATGGTGAGCCTATCGAAGTGCCGTATGCCAAAGTCATGCCTAGCATGATGGATCTGACGGACGAATACGAGGAAGCACCGACAGAAGAGCAAATGAGGGCGCGAGCGCAGGCGGCGCTGGATGCTGAGCCGTGGGTGCCGGACGAGAGCATCGACGTTGATTTTATTGCCCTGTGGCAGACGGAAGAGTACCAGAACGTCGCGCCCCTTCAGCGCGTCGGGCTGTGTGACACAGTCACGGTGATATTCGACGAAATCGGCGTTAATGTGAAAATGAAGGTCATCTCTGTCGAGTATGACGTCCTGCTTGAGCGTTTCGCAAGCATGAAGCTCGGGAGTGCCAAGTCATCATTTGCCGATGTGGTGATGGTTTCGACAGAATCCGCGATCATGCGAAAAGTGGTTTCAAGGGGCTTCCTCAAGGCGGCGGTGGAGAACGCCACGCGGCTGATTACCGGCGCGGCCGGTGGACACGTCAAGCTTAACCTTAACGCTGACGGCGAGCCGTTCGAGCTTTTGATCATGGACACCGACAATGTCAACACTGCGCAGAGCATTTGGCGGTGGAATATGAATGGTTGGGGTTACTCATCCAACGGCTACCAAGGCCCCTATACAACCGCCGCAACGCTCGACGGCGGGTTTGTCGCTGACTTCATTACAACGGGCAACCTTAACGCGAGTCTGCTTAAGGTCGGCAGAATCGAGGACGCACTACATAAAAGCTGGTGGGATCTTGAGAGCGGAGAAATTCACATTGACTTCACGCCGCCTTCTGGAGAGGGCGGCGATGTTACGCGCGAAGAGTTCGACGCCTACAAGCACACAGTCGATGGGCAAATGTCCGACACGCTCGACTCCGCCAAAGGTTACGCTGACGACCTTCTTGCTGGCTCGCTCGAGTCGGGCGGAGATGTGGCCGAATACGTGCGCGGCAGAATTGACGCCAACAACCAAGGCCTTGAAACACAGTATGTAAAAACAACCGCCGCACTCTCTGAGACAAAAACGTATTACTACATGTCTGCATCGCCGACTTCGTACATTGGCGGCAAGTGGGTGAAAGAACCACCGGAATGGACAGAGGGAAAATATCTCTGGATGCGTAATGATTACGTTAAGGCAGACGGCACGGTTGTGCCGGGCATTCCATTCTGCGCTTCCGGCAGTCGGGGCGCGACCGGTGCGCAGGGGCCTGCCGGGCCTCAGGGCGAAACCGGGGCAACCGGCGCACAAGGGCCAAAAGGTGACACAGGCGCCGCCGGCGCTCAAGGCCCGCAAGGCGTCAAGGGTGACAAAGGCGATACGGGAGCCACCGGAGCGCAAGGCCCCAAAGGCGACAAGGGAGCAACGGGAGCGCAGGGGCCGCAAGGCGTGCAAGGGCCTAAGGGCGAGACCGGAGCGACAGGCGCAACCGGAGCTAAAGGCGACAAGGGCGAAAAAGGGGACACCGGCCCACAGGGGCCACAGGGAGCGCAGGGCGTCAAAGGTGATAAGGGCGACACCGGCGCAAAGGGCGACCGTGGCGAAAAGGGTGATGACGGATCACCGGCCTATAACCTCTACATCACTTCCGATTCCGCTACTACCACGCCGAAAGAGACCGCCAAAACGGTTACGCTCACCGCGCACGTCGGGCAGGGGGATAATGCAGACATTGACCCGCTCGGGACTCAGCTTGTATATCTGTGGTATGTCGCAAAGGACAACGGTGCGGAGACCTTCGTCAAGCGCGGCAAAACCTACACGGTGACGATTGACGGATCGTTTTGCGAGGACGCCGCCGCCGTCTGGTTTGTCATGGCGACCGTTGCCACGCTCCGCCTGACCGACCACAACAGCAACGAGATTACCACACACACGGGCGCTACTATCGAGGTGGCATAATGGCATTTTACAGATCCGAAATAATAAACATAACGCGCTACAAAAACGCGACCTTCGTCAAGCTTACGGCCTCCGCTTCCGGCTTTGTCTCTTATGACTTCGAGCCGGAAAACGGGAGCGGCACCTTTACGCCGGAAGAGATCACGATCCGGGCGACGTATGGCGGAAATCTCCATTTTGGCAAGTGGGAATATAGCCGGGACGGTGAGACCTGGGAAGAGCTCACGGACGGAAAGGGCGAGGTTATCGTAGCAGCTTCCGGTTTGACCGTTCCGGCGAGCAGCTCGCTTTTCTCGCTGACCAACAGCGCGATCACGTTCCGGTGCACAGCGGATGATGGCGAGAGTGCCGACACGTATACGCTCACCCGCGAAGTGGATCCGCTGCAGGTCTATCGGAAATCATCGGCGGGGATCAGTAATCTGGCTAATAAAGTTTCGCTGATTGCGACGGATGAAGAGCTTAAGAAGTTTACAACGGCGGAAACCTTCTATTCTAAATATGCAGAGTTCTCCGTCGGCATGGGCGAATTCCGGCAAACCGTGACCGGCACTTATGCCACAAAGAAATATGCAGACGATGCGGCGGATGCGGCAGAAGCAAGTGCAAAGGGATATGCAGACGATGCGGCCAGCACGGCGGAGACGAACGCTAAGGAATACGCGGAAGAATATGCGGAACAGAATTATGTAAAGGTCGAAGCATACAACACTAAGATGCAACAGACTGACCGCGCTATTTCTACGCATGCAACCGCAATTACTGGCCTCTCTGAAGACATTGTGACAAAAGCGTCGGTATTTTCAAAGGCTACCCCGCCGACGGCTTCCGGAGACGGGGCGACGGACGGCGACCTGTGGATTGACACAGCGCATAATAACGAGGTTTACCGCTACGACAGCACTTCGGACGAAAAGTGGATACCTGTTGTTGATGCGACGGCGATCGTCTCCCAGATTAACCAGACGGCGGAGGAAATAAGTATTAACGCCGATAAGATTAATATCAACGGCGCGATCTCTGCCAACGGAAACTTTAAGATCACACCAGAAGGAAATCTTGAAGCGGAAAACGGCGTCTTTTCTGGGACGATTAATGTTGGCGGAAATGACAATGGACGCATCAATGTTTATGACTCAAACAATGAATTATCCGCAATATTATCGTCCGGTGAAATTGTGTTCTATAAAAACGGGTCATCATACTGGTATGGGACTACCCCGGATAAACAGGGAAATATTTATTACACACAAACGCATATGACAGACGGGTTTATCAGGTTCCGTTACGCCTCTAGCGAGAACGGGACATACAAAACCATGATGCAGTTTGGCCCGACTAAATATGGTGGTCTGAATGCTAGCGGCGAACTACGCGCAGGGCTTACATATGAGAAAGAAAGTGGTTTCGTCATTGGCCGAACAGATCAGTATACAGCTGACACTCGCTTAACTCCGGTTATAACATTTCAGCATTATGTATATGACGTCGACAATTTACCACGCGTTGATATGGAGCTAAACGCAAACATAAGCGGAAATGTGCAAATCGACAAAAAGACCACATTAATCGGCGACACGACGATACACGGAAACGTTACGGCGGTAAAAGCTATCTCCGCAAAAACGATAATCACCAGCGAGGGCCTTACGGTCGGCGGAGCTGCTACGATACAGAATAACCTTACAGCAACCGGGAATATTACGTCTTACGGAATATTTAAATCCAAAGCTGTAAAGGGCTCCGTTACGGCATTATACGGAACCGTATCGGGCGGATGGTACAGATGCGGGTGCTTGACCTTTGTGTCTTTAAAGTGGCGCGGAACGAAATTTACCGGCCGAAAAGCCATTTGTAACGGACTCCCGCCCTCCGCGTATGCTACAGATGTTAACGAAAATGGTCTCGTGCAGATAAAGATTACCCCCGATTCGGCAAGTACGAATGATTCGGGTTATATTTCAAACAGTACGCTGTACATACGAGCAACCAGTAACGGACTTACTAGTTGCTATATATTTGCAGTTTACGTAAATGATGAGATATAAGGAGGACACACAATGCAGATACACGACCTAACCCAGCAGACTCCAACTACAAATAGTCAGCTGATTTTTGACACCGGCTCCGCGACATATAAGGCGCTCGTGTCGGATATTGCAAAGTGTATTATTGAGCAGTATGCCGGCTCCACCATCGGCGGAAGCGCCCAGACGCTGGCGGCGGCGATTGGGAGCGCCACCGATAAGGTCAATATTGTCACCGGCTCCGACACGATTAAGACACTGACCGCATCCGATGACCTTGCCACGCTTGAGGACGGTCACTATAGACTCAGTAGTGCTGTTCCAATCAATGCCCCGTCCGCGCTTGCAAGCAGTAGCAAATACGGCTATGTGACGATACAGCATCGTGGAGCGGCGGCGTACACCTACTATGAGTACGTGGCGGGTAATGGGAACGGCACCCGTCTTGAACATTTCCACGGATGGAAATCAACTGCGACTGGACCGTCTATAACGTGGATTAATCTCGATGAAGATGCTCCTACGATCGTTAATTCGGGGACTACATCATCGGCGGCATATACATCGCTGGATGACATTCCGCTTAACAGTGTCGGGCAGGCGCGATTTGCCGCAGATATTTCTCCGATTGGCACAGAGGCAAATCTGCCCTATGCCTGCTTTGGATCGGCGGCGTATAGAATGATTATTGTAGGTAGAATCAGTTCGGCAGAAAACATCTATATCAACACCGGAAACACAAGCAGTTGGTACGGATGGAAACAATTACAGTTTGCCACGGCATAAAGGAGGTTAAATCATGTTTATCGTAATCGAATTACAGACTAACAACGGACAGACCGGCAACCTTGTAACCGCACACAACACCCTCGCAGAGGCAGAGGCAAAGTATCACACCATTCTTGCGGCGGCGGCAGTCAGCTCTCTGGAGGCGCACGGGGCAATCATGGTTAATGACCGGTGTGTTCCGATTAAACATGAGTGCTACACACACGTAGCGGAGGATTGACATGACGGAGATACTTGCATACATTGGAGCGCATTGGCTGGAATGGTTGTTTGCAATCTGCCTTGCGGCGCTGACTGCCGCTTGGCGAACGGTCAGTGCGCGGCTGAAGGTGGAGCACGAAAAGAATGAGGCCATCGCGGAGGGGGTGCAGTCCCTTCTCCGCGAGTCAATCGTGGGCAATTACAACAGGTACGCGGACAGGGGGTTTTGTCCGATATACGCCAAAGAATCGATTAAAAAGGTCTATCATGCCTATCACGATCTCGGAGGTAACGACGTAGCGACGGAACTGTATAAAAAGCTCTTGGCAATGCCATCGGAGGTAAAGGATGAAACTGAGTAACGACACTTACGACAAGCTAAAATGGATTGCGCAGTACTTTCTCCCGGCGCTTGGAACCCTTTATTTTGCACTTGCGGGGGTGTGGGGTCTGCCGTACGGCGAACAGATTGTCGGGACGATCACGGCGATCGACACATTTTTAGGCGTGCTTTTGGGGATCTCCACTGCGCAGTATAACAAGGAGCAGGGCGATGTATAGGGCGATATTTTGCGGAGCAGTGGCGGCCATGACGGCCGCTGCCGCTCTTTTTTTGTGGGCGTTGAGCAAAGAGATCGAAGCCTTTTGCTCAATGATGGAGGATCACAAGGATGCTTAAAATTAAAAGGACGAACATCTATCTGACCCGGGGTGACTCCGCCTATATCACTTTAGGCATCAGCGGCGTTGAACCCTCTGCGGCGGATGTGGTGCGGTGCCAAGTACGGAAAGAGCCGACCGGCGGCGAACTTATCATTGACGCAGTAGCGGAGCAGGGCGCAGAAGATCCAACGCAGTATCTGTGGTACATCCGCCCGGCGGACACGGCGGAGCTGACACCGGGTGAATACTTTTGGGACGCACAGATTGAGATCACGGAGACCGGGGATATCTTTAGTTTTGTCCCGGTGAGTAGCTTTGTCGTACTGGATGAGGTGACGGAGGTGGACAATGGCTAATATTAATGGTACGGTTGTCCGCAATGGACAGGTGACGGGCGGCATCCGGGAAACTCTGCTTAAAGGGCTGTCAGCTTATGAGGTGGCGGTCAAAGATGGCTACACCGGCACGGAGGCAGAGTGGCTTGCGTCGCTTGTCGGTCCACAGGGCGAGACCGGCGCAAAAGGCGACAAAGGCGATACCGGCGAGGCAGGACCTCAGGGCGAAAAGGGCGAAAAGGGCGATACTGGAGCGCAAGGTCCTAAAGGCGACAAGGGCGACACGGGTCCAGAAGGACCGCAGGGCATCCAAGGCATACAAGGTCCGCAGGGCATCCAAGGACCGCAGGGCGAAACAGGTCCACAGGGTGAAACAGGTGCAACAGGCCCACAAGGACCGAAGGGTGACCGGGGCGAAACAGGGGCTTGTATCACAGAAACTGTGAGCGGTACTGCGCCCGTTATTGTGGCAGAAGATAATCACCGCTATGTCTGCGGAGAGGTGACAAGCCTGTCATTTACTCCGTGTGCAAGTGGGATTTGCGATGTCATCTTTACATCGGGAAGTACTGTGGCAGTGCTGACTCTGCCGAGTACAGTTAAGATGCCGGAGGGCTTTGAAGTCGAGGCGAACGCAACTTATGAAATCAATATTTTAGACGGAGTTTGGGGGGTGTATCAGAAGTGGACGAACTGAGTTTAAGGAGACAGCTTATGTCCCAGACGGCAAGCGAAAACTGGACTTACATCCTTCACCCTGTGACCGATGACTATCTGATACAAGCTATTCAGACGAAGGTTGAAGTAGGACAGAAGATTACAATTGAGTGGGATGCAGAAGGTATCACGGTTTCTGCTCCGCACAATCGTTGGGTATGGAGATGCCTCGGAGCAGGACTTGATGGAAATGCGGGTGGATATGCAGGAATAATGCAATCGCAAATATCGGAAAAAGGTAGCGAAACCCATGAGGTTACTACCGCAGGAAATATTTTGTTTGGCGGGTATACTATTGGGCTTACGCAGAACAATAGTGTTATGATGCACAGTTATAAAATCCGCATTGAAAACCCAGAAGGGAGTGCGTCATGATACATAATATTTGTAGAAATCTATCTATCTATCTATCTATCTATCTATCTATCTATCTATACGGGCTGACGCTCAGAATGCGTGGCTCTCATGACTATGATGGAGTTACGCAGACGGATAATGGGGGTAGAGAAGACACTTTTGCCGAAGGAGTATCAACAGGTTGAGTACATCGAAAACGCAGAGAAACAAAATGCCTACATTGATTCGGGAGTGACGATAACAGATGACCTTAGATTTGTTGTTGATTTTCAAGTCACTGGCACTATAAAGGCCGGTCGGTATCTCATGGGTGTTTACAACGAAGCCAACAAACATTTCTATCTGTATATATCAGCAAATCAAATGTTTCAGTTCGACTATGCGTGTGGATGGGGAAACACAAATGTATCCGTTGACAGCAACAGACACACGTTTGAGTTCTTTTACGAAGACGGCAAAGTATTCGTTACAGAGCAAGGCACTGCCATATTCCAAAAGGTTGCCACACCAAGTGATGCGGCAAAAATACACTTTGCGGGAGTGGTACAAGCGGCTAGTAAGAGTTGTCGAACGTATTCTGCAAAGATGATAAAAGGTGGAGAACTCATCCACGATTTTATCCCCTGTTACCGCAAATCCGACCAGAAGCCGGGAATGTATGACCTTATCAGCGGTGAGTTCTACACGAATGCGGGGAGCGGGGAGTTTGTGGTTGGTGAGGATGTTTAATTTGAAAGGAGATTAAAATGTATTACTACGTTATCAGACATTACAGTGAAAACGGCACACGCAAAACACCGGCAAATTACCCTTACGCCACCCGTGCAGAGGCAGAAAGACAGTATGCCCTTTTAGTTGCGGCGGCATGGGCAAATGAAATCGCACTGCAGGAAGGCAAGGAGATGAACATTGATTTTGAATCTGTCGAAATCGGCACTGTGGAGCAGGGCAAGATTGACAGGCGGTATTTCGCTCACGTGCGACCGACTCCCGAGGAGGTAA
>Ga0326513_10004024_pt1 | contig 10569 bp, 5 predicted proteins | sample 2_2465_0518_D_FD_203654 | JGI IMG/M metagenome (GOLD analysis project Ga0326513, IMG submission 203654) | Bovine rumen microbial communities from UC Davis, California, United States - 2_2465_0518 | ecosystem: Host-associated > Mammals > Digestive system > Stomach > Rumen | place: USA: California... | reverse complement strand
TAGTCGATGCACAGGGCCCCGTTATCGGAGCTAGCGTGGTTGAAAAAGGTAAGACCGGAAACGGCGTTATTACCGATTTCGACGGAAAGTTCACTCTCAATGTTAACCCAGGAGCAACAATCGTTGTGTCTTACGTGGGTTATCAGACTCAGGAAATCAAGGTTGGCAATCAGTCTTCTATCAACATCACACTGAAGGAAGATGATGCATTACTTGAGGAAGTAGTTGTTGTAGGTTACGGTACCATGAAGAAGAAGCTGGTTACCGGTGCTACAGTTCAGGTAAAGGGTGAGGATATCGCTAAGCTGAATACTACAAACGCACTTGAAGCCATGCAGTCTAGCACTCCTGGTGTGCAGATTACCCAGAGTTCTTCACAGCCTGGTAAGGGATATAAGGTTTACATCCGTGGTATCGGTACCACAGGTTCTGCTTCACCTCTTTATGTAATTGATGGTGTTGCTGGTGGTAACCTCGACGGTATTAACCCTAACGATATCGAGAGTATCGACGTACTGAAGGATGCTGCTTCAGCAGCCATCTATGGTGCACGTGCTGCTAACGGTGTTATCCTGGTTACAACAAAGCAGGGTAAGGCAGGTAAGATCGAGCTCAGCTATAATGGTGCTATGGGTTGGTCAAACGCCTACAAGCGTCCTCAGCTGCTCAATGCTCAGCAGTATATGACCATTATGGACGAGTACACCTTCAATACATCTGGTCAGAAGATGGATTGGGCTGGTTATGTTCCTTCAGACATCCTTAATAAGGTGGCTAACGGTTGGGAAGGTACTGACTGGTGGGGCGCTTTCAACAACAAGAACGCTCAGCAGCAGAACCATTCTGTAACTTTGACTGGTGGTACAGATCGCTCTAAGTTCGCTATGTCTTACACCTATACCGGTAATGAGGGTATCATGGGTGCTGACAGAGCTTCTTACTACAAGCGTCACACTATCCGTATCAACAGCGACCACGTACTCCTGAAGGCTAAGGATTTCGATGCTATCACCATCGGTGAGAACATCTCTATTGGCTACAACAAGAGTCACGACCTCGCTGAGGACGGTATGTATTGGAGCTATATCCATAGCTTGCTTCAGACTTGCCCACTCGTACCACAGTACGCAGACAATGGCGATATCTACTACTATCAGGACTTTGATGGTAATGTTAAGTACGGTCAGGGTTGGAACTCTTCATTGTTCAGCAACCCATGGGAGAACCTCCAGAAGGGTGGTTTTAACTCAATGGCAGAGAGCCGTAACATCAATGCAAGTGCTACTGCATTCCTGACTATCCAGCCTATCAAGGGTCTGAGATTCCGTTCACAGTTCAACTACAACTGGGGCGCAGGTGCATATCGTAACTACAATGAGCCACGCTCTTCTGGTTATGGTAATGCTACATCTGTTGTTTACAGTGTTAGCGAGAACGCTTGGTTGAACAGTAACTTCTCTATTGAGAATACTCTTACTTACGATCTTCCTATCATCTCTGGACACAAGATCAGCGCAATGGTTGGACAGAGCTTCCAGAGCAGTGCTTGGGGCGTGAACATCGGTGGATCTAACAAAGTTAACTATGGTGATCAGCTCGCAACTCTGAAGGGTTGGAACTCTGCATATCTTACAAACATCAAGCTTGTAAATGCTACAGATGCTACTCTGACAGGTTCTCCAAACGACGAAGAATACCTCGCTTCTTGGTTCGGTCGTCTGACTTGGGACTGGAATGAGAGATATATGGCTACTGTAACCATGCGTTATGATGGTTCTAGTATCTTTACCGATGGTAAGCGTTGGGGCTTCTTCCCATCTGTATCTGCTGGTTGGGTAGTTTCTAACGAAAAGTTCATGGAGAAGACTAAGAGCTGGCTCGATTTCTTCAAGATCCGTGCATCTTGGGGTCAGAACGGTAACTGTGCTATCTCTAAGTATCAGTATCTGGCTACAATCGCTCTGTCAGGTGAGTCTGGTGATAGCGGTTATAAGTTTGGTTCTGATATGGCTACTTCTGTTGCTGGTACTCCTAATACAGGTGCTTATGCAAACATCGTACCTAACCCTGACCTGACTTGGGAGACATCTGAGCAGCTCGACTTCGGTTTCGACGCTCGTTTCCTCAACAGCCGTCTGGGTGTAAACTTCGACTGGTATAAGAAGACTACTAAGGACTGGTTGATCGGTGGTAACCTACTCGCTGTTTATGGTACAAACCCTGCAGCTATCAATGGTGGTGACGTAGAGAATACTGGTATTGAAATCGCTCTTACTTGGAACGACAAGATTGGTAAGGACTTCAGTTACAATCTTGGTGTAAACTTTGCTACCAATAAGAATAAGGTAACACGTATCGCTAACGATAACCATTATATCAATGGTCCTACGGGTGTTCTGTCTCAGGGTACTGAGTACATCTACCGTGCTGAGGAAGGCAAGCCTATCGGTTACTTCTACGGTATGTCATACAGCGGTATCTGGCAGAATCAGGAGCAGATTGAGGCTGCACGTCAGGCTGGTAAGGCCGTTCTCGACGATGCACAGCCTGGTGACTGCATCTGGGATGATTGGAACAATGATGGTGTGATTACTTATGCTGAGGGCGACGCTTGCGACCGTCACGAGATTGGTAATCCTAACCCAGACATTATGCTTGGTGTAAACCTCGGTCTGCAGTATAAGGGCTTTGACTTCGCTGTAAACGGTGCAGGTGCATTCGGTCAGCAGATCATGCGTTCTTACCGTTCATTCAGTGACGCTCCTTATCAGAACTACGATACAACTATCCTGAATCGTTGGTATGGTGAGGGTACTTCTAACACTCAGCCACGTATTTCAAGTACTGGTAGTCCTAATACAAACTGGGTATCAAACCGCTACATGGAGAATGCTGATTACTTCAAGATTAAGACTGTAACTCTGGGTTACGACTTCAAGAACATCTGGAAGTCTTGTCCATTCCAGCAGCTCCGTCTCTATGTTCAGGCTCAGAACCTCTATACATTCACAAAGTACACTGGTCTCGATCCTGAGGTTGGTAACTCTGCAGGTGGTAATGGTTGGGCTTCTGGTATCGACCTGGGTCTTTACCCACCATCTCGTACATATTTGGTTGGTGCAAGTATTAAATTCTAATTCGACTATTAAGATATGAAAAAATATATTTTATCAGCATTAGTTGTTTCAACAGCAACTGTGTTTACATCTTGTAACGATATGCTGGATACAGATCCACGTGTTACAGAGTTGACAGCAGCTACATTCCCTGGTAAGCCAGCTGATGTAGAGGCATTGAATGCTGCTACCTATAGTATCATGAATACACTGGGTGGCGGTGACCAGAGCGGTCTTTTGAATAATCCATTCTACTGGTGGTGTCTTATGTCTGACGACTGCTACGGAAGCGGTGGTCTGCAGGATAATGTATCTAAATCGCTGCATCACTTCACAACTGCAAGTGCTAACCAGTATGAGCAGGATTTCATTCTTCTGTATGGTGGTATCTCACGTGCCAACAACCAGATTGAGACTATCGATAACGTAGCATGGACAGATGCTCAGAAAGCTCAGCGCGATCAGCTCCTGGGTGAGGGCTATTTCATGCGTGGTCTCTATTATATGTGGCTGTCACAGCTGTATGGTGATGTGCCCCTGATTACCTCTACTACCATCACTGATGAGATGATGGAGCAGGTAAGTGCTGAGGATGCTATCTATCCACAGATTATTTCTGACTTCGTTTCTGCAAAGACTCTGATGAAGCCTGAGAGAGCTAATGGTTCAGGTCATGCTGACAAGTTTGCTGCAGAAGCTTTCATTGCTCGTGCATATATGTTCTGGGCTGGCTTCTATAAGAAGGCTGGTGATCTTTCTAAAGGTTCTGGTCCTGCCATTAATCTGGTAGAGCAGGAAGGATGTTCTGGTGGTACTCTTTCACAGGCTGACGTAGTTGCAGGTTTGAAGGATATCGTTTCTAATGGTGGTTACAAGCTCTGTGAGGACTTCCGTTCACTCTGGCAGTACTCTAACAGTCTGCTGTGGGATGAGGCTCACGATGGTGAGGGTCACGCATATGAGTTCATCGCTGACATGAAGCGTGAGAACTGTTTTGACCAGCCTGGTATGGGTAATGGTAACACTGAGGAAATCTTCCAGATTCAGTTCATGAATGCTTCTAAGTGGGCTATTGGTGGTACTTATAACAACCCACGTATGTATTCTAACTATCTGTCTTGTTTCTGGGGTCTTCGTAACGGTGCTACCAACGATAACGGTAAGCGTGACAAGACTTATCCATTCAACCAGGGTTGGGGTCAGGGTACTCCTTCATGCAACATCTGGGATGACTGGTCAGATGCAGAGAGAAGTGGTGAATATACCGACCTGCGTAAGAAGGCTACTCTGATTAATCTTGATGAGGAACTCGAAAGCTATACATATGAGAAGGACGACTGTGAGGAGTCTGGCTATGGTGTCAAGAAGTACGCTGATGTAAACCTCGATGCTTGTGCTGCTGATAACGATTCTTGGTGGTCAAAATGTGAGGGTTATTCTTCAAGTTCACTTGACAATAAGCAGCAGGGTGACCACTTTGAGGACTTCTATCTGATGCGTTATGCTGACGTTCTGTTAATGCTTTCTGAGCTCACAGGTGAAGTTCAGTACATGAATCAGGTTCAGGCTCGTGCAGGTGTTCCTCTTACAACAAACTATACTCTTGAGGCTCTTCAGAACGAGCGTCGTTGGGAGTTTGCTCTTGAGGGTCTCCGTTTCAACGATATGCGTCGTTGGTCAGGTATTGACTCTGGTGAGAGCTCATATGCTGCTAAAGCCCTCCAGGCTCAGAAGGGTAAGCAGATTGTTTGCCTTGGTCAGAAGAGTGCTAAGCGTTCAATGGAGCACATGACTTGTTCTTGGGCTAAGCGTTACGCTGATACCAATGGTTTCTTGCCTAAACCACAGGCTCAGATTACTCTGATGAATGGTAAGATGAAGCAGAACCCAGGTTGGGATGAGAGTGCTTCACCAGCAGAGTACACATATAAAGTTCTTTATTAATATTTAATAAGTAATCAATATGAAAAAGATATTTTTGATGTTATTCGCAATATGCGCTTTTGCTTCTTGCGATCCTATTCATGAGAAGATTGGCAATGCTGGCCACATCTCTCTTGAGGAGCTCAAGGCAAAGACAACTGTCACTGTTGACAAGGCTGCGAGTGGTCTGAATGGTAATGTTATTACCTGTTCAACCTCTGCTCCTGTAAATGCTAAGTGGGATTTCGCAGGAAAGGAACTGCTTGGTAACTACGCATGGAAGAAGATGAAGCTTGGTGAGCACGTTGTTACCCTGACAGCTCTTTGTCCTGATGGTACTGTTCTTACTGCTGAATATCCTGTTACTTGTCAGGAGATCACAGATCCACTTGTAAAGTACTATATCTTCGGTGGTCCTGACAGACCTGAGGATGTACCATTCGTACCAGGAAACTGGAGTGGTGCTACATGTCGTTTCAGTTCTACTGAGGCTCAGCATTTCCCAACTATTCCTGATGATGTTTACTTTGGTCTTAAGACCCTCATCATGGACGTTTCAAACGCTGAGAATTGTACAATTCTGATTAACAACGGTTGGTGGAGTAATACATATTATGATGATTTCCCCATCGTATCAGGTCTGAATGAAATTCAGATTACCCAGACCATCGCTGACGAGTGCGCTAAGGGTGGTGAGGGTAAAGACCTCCAGTTTATCTTTAAGTCTGGTGGTGAGTGTACTATCAACTCAGTTTACTATGAGGAATAATCATTCCTTGAAAGTATAATACCAATGGGCTGCCCCAAGATTCAATTGGGGCAGCCTTTTATAACAAAAAACAATGATTAAACAAAACAATGTATCTCGTGCCATTCTATTTGTAAGTCTGTTGGCTTTCATTTTGTTTGTTGTATATGTGTTATACATCAACCAAGAGGTATTCTATACGGCACACGATCGCTCCGAATTTATTTTTGGAACTCCTTTCTTTAATACACTCATGTCGAAGCCTTTTGGCTTGATGCAGTATGTAGGTGCTTGGCTTACGCAGTTCTTTTTTCAACCATCTGTTGGCTCATGTATTCTCGTTGCTATCTGGGTAGGAATTTATTTTGTGGGTGCAAAAGCATTCCGGTTACAGGGAAGCGCCTCTGCGCTGATGCTCTTGCCTGTTGCCTGTCTGTTGACCTCGATTGTTGACCTTGGTTATTGGATTTATATCTTCCCTGTACGAGGTTATTGGTTCTCACAGTCTGTTGGCTATCTTATCATGTTGCTGCTTCTTTGGACAGCACGTTGTACCCCACGCAAATGGCATCTTGTATGGTATCTGTTTGCGTTTTGTATATATCCGTTGCTCGGATGGTTCGCTTTGCTATTTGTACTATGTCTTGCTCTTTCTGAAAAGACTACCTGGCGTGAGTTCCTGGGAGTTGTTGTGCTCGCCTTTACCGCCAGTATATGGCACACCCAATTCTATTCGAATTATACATATGACGCCGTGGTAATCGCAGGATTACCTCGATTCGTAACTCCTATCGAAAATACTCCGCATCTATCTTATCCGTTCTGGCTACTTGGTGCAGCCTCTGTACTTATTTCTTTAGGTAGTAAGTATCTGGCAAAATGGTTTGTTCCTGTGTTGTGTACTGCCGCAGGCATTTTCTATACCTATTCGCAGATGTACTATGACAAGAACTACATCAACGAAATGCGTATGGTGCGCTATGCTGAAGACGACAACTGGAAGGATGTTCTTAAAATGGCAGAGGAGAACAAGAAACCAACAAGTACGATGATGTTTATTAAGAATGTAGCATTGATGAATGAAGGTGGTCTGCTTGATCGTTCATTCAAATTAGGTAATGATGCTGTAGACATAAATAACCCTGATTCCCTCCACGTTTCTCTCTTGGACATAGCTGCACCTTTGGTATATTATAACTATGGTATGATAAACGAAGGCATACGTCTTAATTTTGAAAATGCCATACAATCAGGCTTCTCGCCTTTCTATCTGAAGATGCTTACTCGTTCTGCTTTAGTCGTCGGCGATAATAAACTGGTAGAACGCTATACAACTATGCTTCATCATCTTCCATATTATAGTGATTGGCAGCCTGCTCCAATTTCAGCTAATGTAAAAGAACTGCAGAAATGCTATTCTGATGAGCTGACTGGTGTTGAGCGAAGTGATAGTTATCTTGTAAATATTATCAGTCTTTGGAATAACCCTGATAGTAAGGTGGCTTCAGAACAGGCATTGCTCTATGCTATGTTGCGTTGCGACTCACGTCGTTTTTGGACGTCATTGCGAAATTTTGTGAATTTGCATATGAATGAGCAATTTCCTTTGCATGCGATGGAGGCTTATATCTTGTATATGGACAAGGCTCCAGAAGTAAAACGCATGATGCTCCCTGTAGATAAATCTGTTTACGAGCGTTACAAGCAATTTTGGGATACTCTTGAAAGTAAAGCAAAGCCGGGTATAACCATTGAAAAGATTGGAGAAGAAATGCGCGAAGAATATGGAGACACCTACTGGTGGTACAATATCTTCGCCAAAAAGCCTCTTAATGTTCATGGTAATGTTGGAAACGAAACTCATGCGTAAACTATTATGAAAAGTTATATTCAATCTTATGTAATGTTCTTGGTAGCAGCCATGCTGCTGTTGTCATCATGTGCTGGTCATCCAGATGTACCATCTTCATCAAAAGAGTCAAAAAGCCTGCCAGCCATTTATCCAGATTATTGTAATGTTATAATACCTTATAATATTGCGCCGCTAAACTTTATGCTCCCTGCTGATGAGTATTCGGAGTGTGTGGCTCGTATAACTACCCCAGACGGAAAACAGCAAACTTATGGCAATGGTGTGAAAGTGCAGATTCCTGAAGATGAATGGCACGAAATGCTTGCTGCTTCTAAGGGTAAAAGTCTCAAGATTGAAGTCTGGGGAAAGAAGGGGGATGAATGGCTGTCGTTCAACCCGTTTGATATTATTGTTGCCGAAGACCCTATTGACGAATATCTCTCTTACCGACTTATTGAACCTTCGTATGTTGCATGGACTTTTATGGAAATAGCGCAACGTAATATTACCTCATTTGAGGAAACACAGATTTTCAACAATGAGATTACAAACATTAATAAGGAAAAAGGTCAGTGTATAAACTGTCACAGCTATCAGAACTATAAGACTGATAACATGCTGTTCCATGTACGTTTGTCAAATGCCGGTACAGTCATTGTGAATGATGGGAAAATCTCAAGAGTCAATCTGAAGCGTGACTATACTATATCATCTGGTGTATATCCAGCATGGCATCCAACAGAGAAGCTGATTGCATTCTCGACGAATCTGACCCGACAGGCATTTCATACTTTAAATCCCAATAAGATTGAGGTATACGATCTTGCCAGTGATATGATACTATATGATGTAAAGACCGACTCAGTGACTGTAGTAAGCAATGATTCTACTCTGTTGGAGGTTTATCCCACCTGGTCGCCTGATGGTAAATACCTTTATTACTGTAAGTCAGTACCCCTTCCGGAGGAAATGGCTGATAAGGACATCAGAACTACCTATCCAAAGATACAATATAATCTCTATCGCCGTTCGTTCGATGTGGCTACACACAACTTTGGTGATGAGGAACTTGTATATGATGCTGCCTCGGCTGACAAGAGCGTTACCCTGCCGCGCATCAGTCCTGACGGTCGCTATCTGCTGTTTGCTTTAGGTCAGTATGGCTGTTTCCACAGCCGTCACCATGATGCAGACATCGTTTGTATCCCTATGGAGAAATATACAGGAACAGCCCTTACAGCAGAAACTTCATCGCCTGTTGATATGTCTCTTGTTAACAGCGACGGCTATTCTGACAGCTATCCAAGCTGGTCGAGCAACGGCCATTGGATTATGGTGGCCAGTCGCCGTGACGATGATAACTACAGCCGTGTATATTTTGCTTATTTCAAAGACGGAAAAGTTGGTAAGGCCTTCCTTTTGCCTCAGGAGGATCCTGAGCACAATGTATTCCTGCTGAAGAGCTATAACCGTCCTGAATTTATGATTGAACCTGTAAAGATCAGTGTTGATGAGTTCAGTAAGGTATTTGATAAGTAGTCTTTTCTGTGTGGCGGTCATCCTTTTTTTCGGGATGGCCTACCCTCATCACCTGCATTATCAGGAGCAGTTTCAACTGTTTCTGTTTGATAGCAATTATGTGTGGGATATCGTGAAGCTGCCAGGCGGTGTGGCCGACCTGCTGGGACGGTTCTGCACCCAGTTCTTCCTTTATGCCTGGGTGGGAGCTGTAATTATTGGTATCCTGCTTTCGGCTATACAACTGCTGGTTTCCAGATTTGTAGGTGGTGGCTGGTTTTACGGACTGAGCTATGTACCTTCGTTCCTGCTTTGGCTCTTTCTGCTCGACGAGCATGCACTGCTTGGTGGGGTATGGGCTGTGTTGCTCACATTCCTTGCTGTTTGGGGGCTTTGTAAACTACCAAAAGGCTTGGTGCGATATATCGGAATAATTGTCGCCCTTCCTATACTTTACTGGATGGTAGGTACTCATTGGAATGGTTGCCATTACTATAGATACCCTAAGGTATTCCCTACATTACTTTATGTGGCATGGCTATTAGCGCTCGCTATTCCTCTCCTTGTTTATGTATGTCGTAAGTGGCTGAAGGATTCGAAAGGTTTGGTTATACCTCTCTGCTCATTCGCGTTAGTGGCCGTTGTTATGGGGGCGGTTGTTTGGAAGAATGCCAATTTCAAGGCTGAGAAGGTAATGCAGTATGATTTCATGGCCAGCCACCAGCAGTGGAACCGCATAATCGAGACTGCCAACAAGGAGAAACCCAACAACCAGATAGGCGTTACAGTACAGAATCTGGCCCTGGCAATGCGAGGCGTACTGCTTGACCAGATGCAGAATTATAACCAGAACGGCATAGCAGGTCTTCTGCCTGATGTACAGAGCGATGCTACCAGTCCGATGCCTACTGCCGAGGCTTTCTATCAGCTGGGTATGATAAATGTTGCCCAGCGAACAGTGTTCGAGGCGCAGGAGGCTATCCTTGACTTCCAGAAGAGCGGTCGCTGTTACAAGCGTCTGGCACAGACCAATCTCATAAATGGCAACTATGAAGTGGCCCGTAAATACCTGATGGCTCTGCAGAAGACTCTGTTCTATCGTGACTGGGCAAATGAGACACTGCCGCTGTTAGGTGACGAAGAGGCGATAGCAAAGCATCCTGAATACGGACGACTGCGCAAGTGGGCATACAAGGATAATTTCTTCTTCAGCGACCATGTAACACCTGAGATGCTTGAGAGCCTATACTTTGGCTGCACAGACAATAGTATGGCCTATCAGTATCTTATAGCCTACTACATGCTTACGGGTGATCGCGAGAGGTATAATAACTTCATTTCCAAGAATAGATGAAAACAACTATATATAATATAATTAGGTGTTGGGTGATAGGTGTTGGGTGTTGGATGCT
>Ga0326513_10004022_pt1 | contig 10571 bp, 15 predicted proteins | sample 2_2465_0518_D_FD_203654 | JGI IMG/M metagenome (GOLD analysis project Ga0326513, IMG submission 203654) | Bovine rumen microbial communities from UC Davis, California, United States - 2_2465_0518 | ecosystem: Host-associated > Mammals > Digestive system > Stomach > Rumen | place: USA... | reverse complement strand
CCATATATCTTATACAAAGTTGTAAGAATATCCTGCAATCTATTAAGCGAGAACGAGCCAAATAAAACCTTTTGAGTGTCGTGCTGACAGCACTGGTCAACTACGCACTTAATCTTTTCAAGGTCTTTGTCTCTGTCTTTCTGCTTGTGAGTCTTGTGACTTCCACCATAAGTACACTCAGCCAGTAATATATCACAGTAGGGGAGTGGCTCGTACGGCAAAAGATAATCTTTGCCAATGTCTGAGCCTATATCGCCCGTAAAGCCCAACCGCTTCACAGTTTCTCCCAATTTGAAAGTCAAATGAACTTGTGCCGCATTGACTATGTGGCTTGCGTGATAGTATCGCAGAATAAGGTCATCGAATAAAACTATATCCTCGCCAAATGGCAATTCAACCAAGTGTTCAAGAGCAATCTCAATATCTTCTTGTGTATATAAAGGCGTTGCGTTCATGTTATAACGCTTTTCAAGTTTTACACAATCGCTTTCAAATATCTTGAGACTATCTTCCCACATGATACGAGCAAGTGCCATATTGCCTTTGGGAACGTAGACATTTCCACGATAGCCACGAGCAAACAGATAGGGAACAAGTGACCAATGATCGCCGATGACAGTGGCTGACTACAACAGCATCAAGCTCCGAAAATGGAACATGGTAATTGCGATGGTTTACTTTATATTGTTTCAAAATATCATCACCACTCGTCTGATATAAACCAGCTTCAAGAAGAATTTGTTTATCATTATAAGTGATATAATACATTGAGCCAGTAACACCATCTGCACTTTTGCCAACAAGCTCAATCTTAACTTTGTCTTTACTTTTACCCATAAAGGCAAACCACCTTTTAAATTATTTCATCCAGATTAGTGATAATCTTAGTTGCTATTCCAAGTTGTATACACTCATCTGCTGTAATATACCAATCTTTCTTAGCATTTTTAGCATAGAGTTTTGAGTCAATTTTTGTGCGCTCAATAATATAATCCTTCATAATGGCAACAAGCTTCTTGTAGTTGTCCATCTGAGCTTCGACTTGTTCAAATGTACCACCAGTTCCACCAGAGCCGCTATGAAGAAGAACTGTGCCAAACTTATGTGTATATCTCTCGTTTCCTGCAAGGAAGATAAGCGCGCCTGCCGACATTGCATTGCCGAGATTAACTGTTACAACGGGTGTTTGGCTACACATAATAGTGTTAATAAGTGAATAAGCCGCTGTAAGATCGCCTCCGTACGAGTAGATATAAACATATATCTTCTTACGCTTCTCTACGGGGATATCATTATCTCTATCTTCTTTGTTGTAAATCATAATCTGACGTACAACATCAAACAGAGATTCATCAATATCGCAAGTAATATAAATCTTGCGGTCATTAAAATCATTGTAATACGCCACGAGTTCAGGAGATGGGAGTTTCATATTTTCCATGTCCTTTGCAATTTCTAACATTATAGGCATATTTTCTTCCATAAACAATTCCTCACTTAAATTAAGTTAGTCATCCGACCACCTTTGTCATGCAAAGGATTTAGACTTCGCCGTATGTTTCAACGACTTTGACATTCTTATTGAACTCGTCAAGTAGAGCAAGGATATAACGATCCTCTGCACACCAATAAATGTGCCTGTGAGAACACTGTCTCGAAGTGCGTGTTATTCCTTCCTTGACACCGTTTGCTCTTAAAAACTCTGCCTGCTCTTTTGTAATCTGAATCATTAATTTTCACATCTTTCGTATTTTATTTATATGAACGTGTGAACAACTGTTCATATATGCAAAAAAAAGAGAAATAAGACAAAAAAGATAAGGGAGCATAAGCGTTCTTCTTACTACTCCCTTCAATCTTTAAGAGTGGCGTTACCGCCTATATATCTTCTCTTTCATATAGTCCCAAGTTTTTGAACTTTTTTTGCGTTCAAATGCCTATTTTTAGCTAAATATCAAACATTTTCGGTTGATAACATCTTTTGACGGTAATTCCTCATATTAACTTTAACTTGATTTCTTCTGTACTTTTTTTGGCACTCAGAACAACGGCACTTACCATTTACTCTTTTTATTTCAGTTCCGCAATCAACACACACATATCCATATTTCAATTTATTAGCCTGTATATTTTCATAGACTATATCTCCATAAACATGGAAGAAAAATTCTTTGCATCGAGAATCTTTAAAAATCTTATGATCTTTAAACATATCTTTAATAAGCATATCGCATATCTCATATTGAGCATAATCAAATTGTTGCATGACCGATACAATGTCATTAATAATCACAGAATTGCTTGTTTCTTCTTTCCCTCTTTTTAATTTTGCTGTCGATACAACATCGCTATACACTCTCAAAACACTTTCGTCTACTTCAATGTTTGGGTTGTTCATTAACATACGATAATCAAATCTGCTTTTATCAACAAATGACAATTTGAAACCGTTTTCTGGATATAGCGTTCTAATCCGATTTACAATGCAATCATTAGTTGGTTCTACCTGACTTACTTCCTTGTCTTTTGCAAACACAAAAAATGCTGGGAGTTTTTTATTCACATATTTAGATATAGTTTCCTTAACATTCTTTGGAGGAGTGCTTTTGTATAAAGTTTTGGCGAAATCAATAATTTCATTATTGACCATTGTGCTGAATTTCAAACAATCGATAGCTTCTTGTCTTGTTTTAGGATTTCTGATTTCTTGACTATTCTTTATTTTGCTGATATTATTACTTATCACTCCAATATTGCCACCAGTAAAAGCAACTGACAATCCTCTATATCTGCTCTCGCTCGTTATAGGCTCTTTGGCAGCTTTACGCATATTATAGTACAAAGACACAATGCCAACTTGATTTCTTTTAGCAACATTAATAATATTTTCATCTTGCAGAATGAGTGTTCTGTCACCATCATTGTCAAATTGCAATATCTTACTAATAACATCATGTGTGCTTGTATAACATCCTTTGGTTAAAAACCACTTGTCTTTTTTGCTATCAGTAACATTGCTGCGTATCGCGTGTTCAAAATAAAGATGAGGACTTCTAAGACAATCAACCTCCTTACCAAATTCATGCAAACGACAATAAACTTCTCCATCTGCAAGCAAGCCATCTGGTATCTCTTTGCCCATAAAAAGCCATTCACTAAAAGCATAGAAATCAGGTAACAAAAATGTATAATAACCATTCACTCTAAATTTGGCAGAATATAAATCCTTAATAAGCTTCTTTCTAAAGTCGCGTAATTGTTCTCTAAAATAATTATCTTTTATTAAACCATTATATTCAATAAGACACTTTTGCATACCGTTGTATTTATATCTCGGCTTTCCGTCCTTAATTCCAAACATTTCAAGCTGAACATCTTTGTCTGAACAAATACCATTAATAAAGTTCACACTATCTAAGCACATTTGTTTTAGTTCAGAATCTTGATATTCAATAAAACTTTGTATCATCTGATAGTTTATAGATGCTTTTTTAAAATAATCCTCCTCAACATTGCATTTGCCAGCATGACAACCATACTTTTTAAATCGAGACTTGTAATCGTCCCAATCACTATAATATGCAGCCATTTTGAGCTGGCTTTTTGTAAATATGATTTGAATATTATCTTCAAAAATATCCCACTCTTTTCCCCACATATCTTTTACTTTTGTAGAGCAACCATTTTCCTTTATAAACGCCTTAAAATCAAATACCCCAAGCAACCCTTTAGTCCACGGCATACGCACCATAAAATTTTTTTCACTTAATTCTGGGCTAATCATTCCACAACCATCGGTGTGTGGGATAGGAACTGGCATAGTTTGACGAGTAATACTGTAATCCCTGTCATCGACATAATCAACCTCGGTAATGACGTTAGTTTCAAAATCATCAACAACAATACAACGGTCTATATCAAAATCAACCCATTCATCTGTTGCTGATCCACAAAGTGCAAGATAGGCATTATATTTATTTAAATTCATACCACCTTTACTGTTGATTTCCTCTACAGTAAGACCGCAAGCAAGTCTATTCCAGTTCTCATTGAGTAAATCTTCGCGCACAAATACGGCTTTCTTGGTGCGAATCTGACCTGCACTACTTGCAAAATACACATATTTAACGCCATTATGATAAAATCCACTATGTATTAAATGTTCAAGTATTTCAAAGTAAAACACCGATATAACCATTATTTGCTCATTAACTTCTGTATTTTCTGCGGTTTGACGCACATTGAGATTTAATGGCTTCATGTTCAAACAACGAGTCAATTCGCTATCAAAAACCGATATTCTATTGTAAGGATTAAGCTTTGCAGGATTGATACTTCTACGGCGAGACATATTGTCTCGCATCATAGAAATAAGTCTTTCTTTCGACGAGGTAAGTTCTTTTGATACTTCGTTGTATTTATCCTGCACAATGATACGCACCGCATCGTTCAAATTTTCATCCTTTAAGTACTCCCGATAACTTCCTTTAGCGTTACGGAGTCTATACATTTTTTGTTCAAGGTTTCGTTCTTCGTCGAAGTAGAACGCGCTGGTGTCCAATCCATATATACAATATTGTCTATCAAGTGCCAATCTTCAATTCCTCCCTATCTTGTGAATTATCATAAGACCATTCTCCGAAATATTTTTTCTCAGCTTCTTTACGAGCCTTTATTGCATCGTCTTTGTTGTCAAATGCTCCTAAATTAATCTTTTTGTAATTAATTCCTATTCGTGCAATCCATTTATTCTTGCTTTTATCAAAGCTAACTCCTGTAACGCCTGAACTGTTGCATGAACTTATTTTTCTGTTCATGCAATTTTTTTGCTGAGTTCCAACTCTCAAGTTTGCCTTTCTGTTATCCCATTTGTTTTCAGTAATCTTATGGTCTACGATTTCACCTTTTGAACAACTTATTAGATATTGATGTAATCCTATTGATTGTCCACCTATCTTTGCTCTCAAATACCCCCTGTTATCCATCCACCAACAGTATTCCTTTACCCGATAAAAATCCTCAAGATCTACTAAGAACGGCTCATCTTTTTGCGTATACATAATGACATAATCTTCTTGAATTTCATAGTCATTATATTTCTTGTTACGATAATTCCCCATATCCTACTCTCCTCATCCTTGATACTCACTAAGTATCTCTACTTTATCTCCATACTTAGTTCTAACATCTTCAAAATACTTTTCCGTTTGTATCTTTGCCAACCCCATCACTCCTTATCGTTAATTTGTTGCTTTGCCCACACAAAATTTTACCGAATCTTCTCTCTCAGCACCAAACCAGTTCCAATTCCCACGGCTTCGTGTAATTCAGTACAGCCCACAAATCATCCAACGTCTTGAACGCAAACTTTCTGCCACCCTCGGTTGCATACATTACGTCCCACTTGCCCCAAGCCGTATCAAATATATACGACGAGATAAACCTGTTATCCCCACAGGCGATTTCTAAGAGCTGAATCATATCGTTCACGCCGTCTATCTTGGTAATTAGCTTTTCGCAGCCACCAATAACACTTTCCAACTCGGCATACAGGCTATCCAGTCGCTCCTCATGCGCCTTAATCATATTCATTGCTTTCATAAATGTTGGCTTATCAATCTGCATACTTAATACCCCCTGCAAAGTTCATGCAACTTTTTCTCAATGTGTTCCAACTCGTCGATGTAGTCTCTTACAGTCTGAATCTGCCCGTCAGCAATCTTCTCTCTCACCAGTATCTCAGCCAGTCTCCGCAACATTGCAGTCACCGTCTTGAAGTACCCGACTTCCTCTCGCTTCTCAACCATTTCACCAGTAGGCTTGCGAGTCTTAAAATCGACTTTGGGCTTCATAAACGTATGCACAAGAATATACTGATTTTCGTCAGCCGTAAACGACCAACCGTCTGTTATAATTACGTCCATTTTCTTCTCCTTTGATTTTAACGTCAAATTAACGCAAATTTGCCACGCTAATTTTTATAGTATAATTTGACCTTGAACAACTTAGAACGCCAAAGTTCACGTTGTTTTCTCGTCGTAAAGGCGTATTTCTCCGTCGCGTAGCTTCTGCAAGAAGGCTAATCCCATCTCCTCTGAAATATTCAACAAATTAGTTTTGCCATAGTAGTCCAACAGAGCTTCAAAAGCGTCTGTCTGTGCTTCATCTCTGGAATAGGCGCGAATTGCCATAGTCGTACTGTACGTCATAGTTATCATCTCCTTTATAGATAAATACATTTGGTCTTATTGCCCTTACAGGCGACTTCATCTTTTTCTTGCGTTCCCCAACACTTACCGTCGTGATAGCAGCTACAAACCTTAGTCTCCAACCAACGCAGAGCCATATCATCGGTAATAGGGGAGAGGTCATTGTTTTTAATCTTGTAATACTTCAGCAACTCTTTGAGAGCCGATCCGTTCTTGTCGCCTTCTTTGAGGCAAAGCTTCAAAACATCCAATGTCATGTCTGCTCCCTCACAATCATAAGGGTGCTATCATCAAGCCACTCCCAAGCATTCAACTCCATGCCAAGCGTATAGAAGCTGCCATCAATAGGAATGAGCTTGCCATCAGCGTAATATACACCGCCTATAAAGATAAGCGCATCACCAAGTCTCTCGTATTCTTTAATCCGTATTTGGTTCTTGAAACCTATAATTTCCTTTAACGTCATAATTAACCCTCCCAACATCTGTAAAGTTCTATGCCAGCCATAATATATGAAAAGCCAGCGTAAATCGTAAGCGGATTTATCCTCGCTTCTTTGCATTCATAATAGAGTTTGCCATACCAACGCACTGACACCGCACCAGTCACCGCCCAAGCAAATGCCAATAATAATCTAATTAGAAACATCTTACTTCTCCTTTGCCAATTCTTCGAGCCTCAGCTTTGCCTCGTACACGTTCACCTTGCTCGGACACACGTTATTTGTAACCACATCATAGTAAGGGCAAATGCTGCAATCAAAATCGTCGCCCATTATACACTCACAAGTCTTGCGAAGCCAATCTGCCAACTCTTTCTTATAGGCATCACGTTCTTCTCGGAGTTCCTGCAATTCCACTGCAAAGTTGTCTGCCGTTACCGCAACCGCAGCCGTGTAGCCTTCACGATATGATTTTTCTCTCTCCGCTTTGAGGTAAGCGGGAAACTGACACTCCTCAAACCATTTTCCCTCAATCCACATCAGTAGCACCTCCGTATTCTCTCATGAATTTGCTTTGACACACGCCCACAAATTTGCCATTAAGATAGTCCATAAATGATATGGAGTTAAGACCTTCAATATCGCTAAAAATGATATTGTCTCCATCAATTCCAATATGGGCAATGTCGTAATCTTGGCAAAGCCGTGCCAGTGCGTCTAAGAATTTAATTTTCGGCTTTGGCATTTCTACCTCTACTGGCACATCGGGTATTCCCCAACACATATTCATTCCTCCTTAATTCCATTCCATTTGGTACTCGTACCACGACTGGCAACCCTGATAGGTGTCGTAAGCGTCGTAGTCGCTCTGTATGTTATCCGTGTACACATCGGCACACGGCTCTGTTAAAGTCTGCCTGTAAGCAATATAGTCATCCACTGTTTTCACCACCTTATCAATAATTTGTTGCTTTGTGAGGGGATAGAAAAAGATTATCCCCTCTTTTCATTTACATTATACCATTAATTTCTTGCTTTGTCAAGAGTTTTTTGAATTTTCATAAGAAATTCTTGAAATTATTTGCGAAGCTTCTAATTTTGTTAGCCAAGAAAAGTTAATATCATCCAAATATTCCTTACAATTCTTCTTAATAAAGGCAATTTGTTTATCAGAAGCGTGTTCTCTCGCCCAACCTCTCGAAGCTCTTGAGTCCCAAATATTCTTGCTATCATTATAATTTCTTTCAAGGAACTTGCGAGTTTTATCAAAGGCTTCTTGAATAGGTATTGATCTACCAGTTGCTTGTGAAATTACATTACCCATAACATCAGGGCAGGGGATTACTATTCTTCTGCCGTTAGGTAAATTACATATAAATGATCCGTCTGGCATACGGCAATAATTAACATCACGCAAATTATACCCTTGTTCTTCTCCCCAAAGCCGCACATTCTCAATACTCTTTATCCAAACCTTTGGAGTATCTGTAAGCCTATCAATTACTTCACCGAGTTTAAGTAAATCACCCTCGACCTTGTTACGCTTATTCTTGTCAAGCACACTAATATCAAGTCCAAGTAGTGACGGAGCTGTGCACAAATCTCTTTTACCAGTAACGCCAACACAGTCAATAAGTTTTAATTTGTCTTTGCCCTCACACAGTCTTAGACCACGCCCCACCATTTGAGCATACAAAGCATCTGACTGAGTAGGTCTTGCAATGATAACCGTTTCAACTAAAGGCAAATCAGTTCCCTCGGTGAATATCATGCAATTAACAATGCAGGGTATTTTTCTCTCAGTAAACTTCTTTACAATTTCTGATCTATTAGGAGTTTGAGCCGTAACTGCAACCGCACCCTTTATTTTCTTGGCGATAGCTTCTGCGTGTTTGACAGACGAAGCAAATATGAGAGTTGCACCCTTTGCGTATTTCTTATAAACCTCTGCAATTGCTTTCTCCGTACCTTCCATTTGCTTGGCAAGCTCATCTTGTGCAAAGTCGCCCTGTCTTGTGTGAACGTTGGTGAGGTCATAGCCTATATCAACACGCTTGCAATCAATATCACTTAAATACTTATTCTCAATACCCCAGCGCAGATTTCGCTCAAACACAATCTCGTCAAAGACATCGTTAAGCCTAACTTTGTCCCCGCGATTTGGAGTTGCCGTAAAACCAACCACTTGCCTTGCCTTGAAATGATTAAGTATTGTCCGATATGATTTAGCTGCGGCATGATGTGCTTCATCAACAACGATTACGTCAAATTCATCACCCTTAAACTTACCAAGTCTGCGTATGAGCGATTGAACCGAAGCTGATACTACTTCTTCTCCGTCCGATCTTTTGTCAGCCATCTCAATGCCAGTAGAACACTCAAAATATTTTAGTGGCTGATTTACAAGTTCTTCTCTATGCGAGAGTATGAGCATACGTCCTTGACGTTTCATGTGAGTAAAAACGACTGTTTTGCCTAAACCTGTGCTCATCTGCACAAGCCATCGTCCAGGGCCTTTACGTTCAAGAGTTTCTATACATTCATTTTGATAATCACGAAGTTTCACAATCAATTACCTCTCTATCCTCTAATAAAAATTCCCTCATAAGCGTTGTAGCTTCAGTAGGAGTAATACAATATCCTTGATAGAACTGTGGATTAATTGTAATAAACCTACGCGTCTCGCCATTTTTTACGTCTTGCAACATTTTGATTACACTTCTGCTATCTCCATTTTTATCAATAAATGATAATTTGAACAGAGTGTTTACCACCCTTTTTTCGTGAGTATCGTCGACTCCAAGAATCCAGCACATCTCTTTTGCAGTTAACCATTTGATTTTTTCCTTATTGGTTTCTTCTGGATTAGAACAAAACACATTATATGTCGAATTAATATAAGGTATAAGCCTATAAAGATATGCTAAATACCTATGGGATTTAGTAGTAGTATGCTCATACACATATTTAACTGCCCCATCAAAAATTTTAATAGCTGTCATGTTTTGTTTTGCTCTCTTACCCATTCTGCCACGCCTAAATTTGTCACATACAACAAGCTTGCCATCTTCTTGCTCAGTAATAATTCCCGTTTGCATCAAAGACACCCAAAATTCTTCAAACCATTGCTTAGTTAAACCAATGACATTTCTGACATCATCCTTTAACATTGGTCTATATGGAACACTTGCATTTTTTCTAATCACTAAGTAGTTACCGTCATAGGGAAGATAGGTCATCAAATAAATAATTCTTGAAAGCATAGCATCAGAAACTTCAGGGAAGTAATCTGCTCCTACATCATATAAACTCCAGAAGAATTTGCCACACTCGCTTTTAGTGAAGAATTTTTGTTGAGACTTATTGTCTATTATTTCTTTCTTTTGCTTCTTTTGATCTGGACTTTCAATTGTTGAACCACCTATCACTTCTCCTTTTACTTCGCCACTTTCTTTGCCCACTAAATAGTAATCTTCATTTTTTTCAACTAACATCTTATACCACCTTTCTAATTGTTTCACAATCTTGTTTCACAGACACGCTTTACCACACTAAAGAACCGGTTTTTGCCGAAAAACCGTGCCACTAACTTTTTAAATACCCCCCTTTTTTCGCCACTAACTTTTCGCTATTTTTTTAGCCATAAGACCGTATATCGCCCCAAAAGCACAATTGATGCACTCAGCGTTTCTTAACTATTACACAAAGTGAAAATGTCCCATAAAGTAAATTGAACGTATCATTTCTTTCTCTGTCAAGACAGACATATCCCCACACTTTTCTCCACAATCATATTATAACACTAATTTCTTACTTTGTCAAGCCCCTAAAAGAAAAAATATTCTTATAGCAAAGCCCCATGAGTGGGGCGGTGCGCGTAGCGCATTGCGTTAGGGGTTGATAGAACAAGAAGTTGCCCT
>Ga0326513_10004019_pt1 | contig 10577 bp, 16 predicted proteins | sample 2_2465_0518_D_FD_203654 | JGI IMG/M metagenome (GOLD analysis project Ga0326513, IMG submission 203654) | Bovine rumen microbial communities from UC Davis, California, United States - 2_2465_0518 | ecosystem: Host-associated > Mammals > Digestive system > Stomach > Rumen | place: USA... | reverse complement strand
ATATTACTACACACAGAAGCGCAAACCCTATAAAACATCCAGCGCAACCACTGGTAGGGTCGAAGTCGTTGTTATTCATATAATTTTGCCTCCTCAATAGAAATTCGATTAGCCCATCTTTCAGCTTTAGTCGCAGCTAGTTCCTCGTTTATTTCTGGACGTACAGATAAAGCATCAAGACAAACATATATATCGGTGAGCTCCTCATCCAATTGGGAATATATTTCATCCTCGGTTAACGGAGTCGGGTTTGTCTCGCGGATGTGCCTACTCATTTTATGACATGCATGCGCCATCTCTATACATTCTTCTGCCAATTGGTCATAAATATCGGCTTCGGGCAAATTAACGTTTATATACGTCATTGTACGTAAATATTGTTCTTTATTAACCATAAAATAATACTCCTCTCTAAAATATAAAACCACCCACAAGGGGGTGGAGATTTAAACGGATAAGGTAAATACCGGACGAACGCCAATCGAGCTCGCTGCGTTGAGGTAGTTCACAGCGCCGCTGAGGCTGACGAGAGCGAAAAGAGTCGGAGAGAATTCGTTTTTAGTAGCATTTTGTAGCCAGATCAATTCGGGTTTATCTTCATAATCGGCAATGCGATTCTTTCTTTTTTTCATAAGTTCAAACTGCTCATCTCCGTCAGTTTCAAAGTATTCATGGTAAATTTTATCATGTCCGAAAATCTGACCATATGTAGGAATAGAAATATCAGTAAGATCCTGTGCGATTTCCTCAGGAAATGCATTTCTCAGAACTGTATTTATCCAGTAGCAAAGGCCTGATTTTTGATAACCGCCTTCATTGGTTCCTGTGATATTCATCGGCATAGAAGCAATACAATCGTCAAACATGAATACAACATGGTCTTCTGTTATTTTTTGTGCAGTAGCTGTGAACACACCGAAACCATCAAGAATAACATCTATACTTATAGCGTCATCCCAACCGGCTGCGTATGCCAATTTGGCATCATACCCTCTGAGCTCATCAATTTTCTTTCTCAGTTCCTCTAAGTTTACGATTTTCATAGTAAAAAATCTCCTCTCAAAAATATAATTTTTATTACATAAAAGGCTTTGCAAATCACTAATCGATATCCCATTATAGTATATCTATTGGACCTAAGACCAAACTTTAACGGATAAAAAAAACAAAAGAGTCCGTACCATTTAAGATACGAACCCTTCGTTTTAAGACTTTAGTTTACTTCATCCAGCGGATTCCATGTGACATAAATCCAGTTTCCTTCTGCGTTCTTTGCTGAATAAGTACCCAAGAGAAACCCCTCAATACTATTAGCTACCATCAAAGTTGTGATATAGTCTTTACGTTCTGTTATAGAAAGGCCTTCAGCATATATAACCATCTCAGCGAAACTATCAATTTCTTCTCTGAGATTAGTCATTGCGCTCTCATGCTTTTCATTCCAACAGTCATAATTATAACCATCAGCTTCAACCATACTAAGTAGATTGTCTACTCCTTGGCGTACTTCTTTACATTTCTGCAAAAGTTTTGTTTTTTCTGACATAAAAATCACCTCATAAATATAGTAAGACATATAGTCTCCTATTATAGAACGTGCTTTTTTCATAAAGTTAATAACCTAATAAGCAAAAACGTGTATCGGTAAATGGATCTCGTATGATATCACCAATAAAATCGACAGAATATGATATAGTCAGTTTATATAATGTTGTAGACACATAATCGTTATGCCACAGTTTTATAACTTTTTGACATATATTTATCAGATCTGCTATAGTTAATTTTTGGGTAATATCCAAATTAGCTAAAAATAAGTTAGCGATTTGGATATTGTCAAACTCTAACGAACCAATTAAGTGTTTTGTACCATTAACTTCATGTAAGCCAGAAATAAGCCAGAAGACCGTGGAATCATCTGTTGACTCGACAATTTTGGTGATATTATTGTGTGCTGGTGAATATTCGTGTAGTTCATAGCCACAATTCTGTTTTGCATTTAATGTTCTACATATATCTATTAAATCTAAAACATCGCGATATCTACTGGTTTCAATTATATTTTTAAATTCTTCCGCAGCAGAAGCACAACCAAACTTCAATGTTCCTACGACATTTGGAACTTTTAAATTACCCATTTTTAGTCCTCCGTTCCTATATATTTTTCGTATAAGTCGTCAAATATGACTGGTATAATTGCGTGAGCTTCTGTTAGGACTTCTTTAGCAACCATTTGCATATCGGGATGAGCCGCTTTATCACAACGCATCTTGAAAAAATGACGCCATTCGCGGTAATTGGCGGTCATAACGACTTTAGTTGCAGTGCATAGTGGTAAAATATCCCTAGCAACTTGTTTTCTAGTACCTTCATCTGTTTGAAGAAGCTCATTGTAAGCATCCCATTGTCTAGCAGCTCTGTCCATAAATATCTGTACTTTTTCTTTAGTCCAGTAGGAACTATCGGACGGTAATATAAAATGTATCTCTTTAGAGTAATCAACATATCTCGTTGATTCCTGTGAATATGACGCTAGTCTATGCCGGACAATCTCATTAGCAATTGCTCTGTTAACATAAAACTGGACAGTCATACAGCCATGTTCGAGTACTGATTCGTGTCCTCTAGCGATTATGTTTTTAAGAAACGAAATATAACTATTATTCGTCATCTTATCACGGCTATTGTAGCATACTCGCCCTATCCATTCGAGTCGCCTTGCCTCTTCTACACCCGTTCCAGTACTGTGATATACTGTCGCAAATGATTCATCAAATATAACTTTAGCTTTCTTGTCCATAACTCATTCTCCTTTCCAGGTTTTAAGAGACCCATCAGCTTCATACATTGGTGCGTAAGCACTACCTGCGCCTCTAGAAATATACATTACTTTTGTTCGTTTATCGTATATTATACGATCGTCAGTTTCAGTCGCTATGCTTGCTGGGTTTATGCATACTATCTGATCTGAAGCTTCAGACATAGTGTTTTCTTTAGAGTCAGATATTACAAAAATGCCGGCAATAATCATCGCCACTATAGCCCCGCTTAATAGGCCGAGAAAAAAAGGTACCAAATAATCAGTCATAATGCTCCTCCTGTGTAAATTGTATTACTCTTCGCCCAAGACAGTAAAATGCAAAGGATTTCCATCTTGATCTTGTATGACGGTTGTCAGTTTGGCTGTAATATTATACTTCTCCAATGTTATTTTGGACGGGTGCTCTGATATAGCTACGCCCAAAGCAGAACCAATATATGCCCAAGTAGGATTATATGGAGAATATTTAGTATATAAAGATTGAAATTTAGAAGCACAATCTCGATTTTCAAATATGAGCTCACCTACGACCTTCTTGGATAATTTATATCTATCATCTTGCATTTACTCCGTCCTCCAATATTGCTTTAAATACCAACATAGTTGATTCCTGTAAATATGGTTTGCATATATGTAATCTCAGTTCTTTTACTTCGACATATGTATATTTTGGAATTAGCTGTTGTTCCGTCATTAAATCTATCAAATAATCCCATTGTAATCTATTTGTTGGTAGGTTTATAAATGTGTCATGTATATCTTGTATATAGTTTTCATCCGTCGATATTATAGTAAATATATCCACTTCGATATCATGATCGATAGTATCTTCTTTTTCCGATTCGTTATAATAACTTATCAGTCTATCCAAATACCATCTAGCTTTCATTAGGTCTTCTACACCATTTTTATGATGATGCCTAAGGACGTATTTAACTATATTTCCCATGCATATAGCCTTCATACCGTCAAGCGGTGGAATAAAATTTTCCATTACGTCTATTACTTCTATTCCTTTAGCACCAGCATAGTGCTTTGGATGGTTAACATTATCATTCATTTTTATTTCCCCTTTTTAAAATATAATTATGTACAACATCAAATAATATCTCGTATAAACGATTTTTATTATTTGCATCCTCATGGATTAGTTTCGTTATCATTTGTATAACGAGTTCATCATCTTCGAAATATTTGTTAAATTGATCTATTAAATATAATTGTATTCGTTTTTTCGTATCGGTACCTACTACGTTGCCAGATTCGTATTGTGATATCATAAAAGAACTCATATTTATAGATTTTGCAAGTTCTCTCTGCGTCATTTTATTAGCATAACGATATGCTATACAGGTTTTTGGGTCTGTTATATCTATGACATCCTCGAATGGATAATGAATATATGGCATTATAAACTTTCCCCCTTCGAACCGATGAAGTAAAATAGTCCTGCCATACAATCCGGACAAACATCCAATGTAAAACCTTCAGATACACTATCTGAAGAATCCGTATACAAATTAATGGCATTTGGCATGCCAGTGCAATTTTCCGGCACATCAAATTCTTTTTTACATATGTCACAAATACGACAATCGTCTGGATGCTCTTCAACACTATTAAGTAAAAGATGATTTATGATGTCATTTTGGTCTTCATTAAGCATAGTTGCCAAATATATTTTATTATTTTTTTCCATATTATCATTCTCCTTTGCATTAACCGGTAATTTGTCTAAATCGTATAAATTATTAATAATTACGCCAGGCTCGACGTCTATTAAATCCAACTTACCATAGTATAAATATTCCCAATATATATTTATAAAATATGGATTGCTATACCATCGATGTGGGAAAATAACTCGCCTTAGCAATATTATTACCCCCTCAGAAAAGTTATGGTCGTATGATCTTTTTCCAATTGAAACGTTGGAATATAATACAATTTACACGCTGTATATTCTACATTACAACCAGCGGCATTTACCCATCCTGGACAAAATATAGCAATATTGCAGTCTGCTAAAATATTAATCGCTCTAGCTAAGTATTTTAATCGCGGCTCGTTAGAATTTTTAAGCATGGTTTCATCTAAAGCTGGCCAATCACTAGTACATATAATTTCATAATTATCATATAAATTTAAACCCTCATGTAAAAAAGCCAAATTATTTGATGTTTTTTTTGTAGGTTTAGTTGTTTTAGCATTAGCAACTGCTTTTTTTACGTAGTTTAACATTTCTGCTATCTCAGAAGCAGATTTACCATGCATGGGCATAGATACAAATATACGATACTTACTATTCATTTTAATTTCTCCTTTACATAAAAAACAAAAGAGTCCGTGTAAAATATACACGAACTCCTCGTTTTAAGACTTACTCAATTTTTCCAATTTCATTGAATTTTTTACCTGTAAATATGACATCATTATCCTCATAGAATGCTACGTGATCGATCGCATTTATATGTGCATTCGCACGAGTCTTTGCCACAAGATATGTTGCGCCACCCGCAATTACGCCGCCAATTACAGTCGCAAATACGTTTAACAGACTTCCCCAAAAATCATTTTTGTTTTTACGGTTTTCTGCCTCTGTATTTATGACTTTACTATAAGCATCTGCAAGTTTAGCTGCATTTTCGTCATCGCAAGACTCGCTCTTCATGCGCCGTATCATGCAATCTTTAACCTCTTCATTCTTATTCTTTGTTTCATCTTTACTCATAAAAGTCAAGTCCTTTCTGAAAAATATTTTGAGTATTACCTCTATTATAATCTGTGACTTTTTCGAAAAACAAAAGAGTCCGTACCATTTAAGATACGAACTCCCTCGTTTAAGTTTTACTCTTCGGATTCTTCAAAAACTTCATTGTCTTTAATTTCTGTAAACTCATCAACTTCAAAAACTTCATTGTCATCGTTGACATTTTCTGGGAATATTTGTTCGTCGTCATTAGTATCAATAACGTCATCTTCACCTGTAAACTTTGTACCCGTAACCAACCTTACGATTGTTGCAGTAACCAGGCTTGCAATGACCGTACCAGCAACAGCTGCAGCGCCTTTTATAACTTTTTTAGCTCTTCGAACTGCCACTGGATGATCTCTTTTTAACCTAGTTTTACAACTATCTAAGTAATCAGTTAAGTAAATATCTCCATTTACTTTTTCAGAATATTCGTCATTGATTACCGTATTTTCAACTTCAGTAAATTCCTCAGATGTAATATCTACGATATTCTCCTGAACCTCATTTTCTACATTGTTTTTGTTTCTTCTTTTTGACATAACATCAAGTCCTTTCTAAAAATATTTTGAGTATTACCTCTATTATAATCTGTGATTTTTTCGTAAATAAGTTTCGAAAAAAAAACAAAAGAGTCCGTACCAATTAAGATACGAACCCCCTCGTTTTTAAATTTTTGCTACGAACATTTTCAACTTCATTATTAAATCTGGATCTTGTTTTTTAACTTTTTGTAACTCTTCCATAAGAGCCTTATTAGAAGTGATAACCTGCAAAGCGCCTCCATAGCCCTTCAACAAGTATGCCTTCTTCAATTCAGCCCCCAGCTTATGTTTCTCAAAAAGTGTCATAACGACCATCTCCTATAAAAAATATTGAAGCTTATGCTCCTATTATAATCTGTGCTTTTTTCGTAAATAAGTTTCGAAAAAACAAAAGAGTGTGCTGTCAGCTTCGAACCGACGTCTCCGGATAACCGGTGTACTACCATTGTACTATTAATGATCGTATTGCTCGTCAAAAATAAATTTAACGAACCTCGTCACACACTCCTATTATAGTCTGTGCTTTTTTCATAAATAAGTTTCAAAAAAAAAAAAGAAAAGAGCCCGTACCATTTAAGATATGGGCTCCCTTGTATTTAATTTTAATCACTCATCGTTTAATCTGTTTTATTATAAATGCTTATTCTTTATTGAGACGCATGGCGAAATTATTAATAAACACATATTGTTTACCGTTAAATGCACCGGTCCCTCTTTTCCATACATCGGACATTAATAAAAGGCCACAATATTGTGGAATATAATAGCTATATGGATTTACCACGGGTATCATAAGCTGTGTTTTTATGTTCGGTGATGTTATTCCATTGTGATAAACGCCTTGTATAGGCCCAGGATACACTGGAAGTCTCCAATAATTACAAACGCTATCAGTTGTGTTTAAATTATCAGATGTTGAAGAATCTAAACCAGGGACAGCTGTCAAACATAAATTTAGAGGTATTTTAATACCAATAGATGTATCGATTGCGACATCAGGTGCTACGAATCTAGTTGGATACATTATAATTCCAGCATTGGAAATGGAGGTTTGAACGTTTTCACGTTTTCCAAACATTGGTAAATCATATGTTTGTAGATATTTCTTGGTACTAGAGCTTCCACCTATAGCACTCGGTGCAGTAAAACCTAAACATAGCATTGTAATGTCTGAGCTATTAGTGCGATTTGCGCCGTGGACTAAAGCAAATAGTGGTAAATAAGCAGTTCCTCCTGGACCAACACTACCTTCGTCAACTTGATATCCACCATCTACATATTTTAGCCATTGAATAAATCCCTGAATAAATATGTCTCCATACTCAGTTTCTATAGTATGAATACTATGATACTGTTTTGTAGTTGTATTTTCATTCCAGCTAGTCAACCCAGCTACTGGTGGAATATGCAATATTGGAATCCAAGATAATGAATATTCCGAATTATGGTAAGCCATCCAAAGCTTTATAGATGCATTTCTAACATCGTTGTTAACCGTAGTCCCATCTTCGATAATATTTTCATTTGTTAGTTTAAAATGTATTGGTGAATTTACATCTGTATCTTGAAATAGTACAGACCATTCATAATAATCATATGACGTACCATCTTCTATAACATGCTTGTATGCATCAACATTTCGGTTTGAAGTAGATCCATCAGGTGGTTGCAAAATGGCAGTATTCATATCTCTAAAAATAGATAAAAATATATCTGCCCAATTTCCCAAATTCATATTCGATGTATTAGTAGTATAGGAATATGTATGTTCATAATTAGTCACTTATATCACTCCTATTTTTATGTTCTATTTGGCACGTCTGCTGTATATAATTCGGCATCTATATTGCCAATCGAATTGTCAAAAATAAACCAATTGGCACCACTATTAATAGTATCAGTATAACCTATATTATTGGAATCTATTGCATTGAAATTATATATTACACCTCTATATATAATCATATTTGAGTCATATATAAAATATACATTATAATGGTCATCCGGTCGGCCAGCCGATATCCAATCGGCATATTTGCAATGTACACCAGTTAGATGCTTAACATCTGTTTTTTCTTGTAAAATTTCGAGTGCGTTTGCTATAGACGATCTTATATCTTTTCCATATATACCTGTACGTATAGTTTGTATATGATCGTTGATAGTAGTTTCGTTTATAGTAGAAATTTCAATATCGTCACTCAATGATTCAATTACAGATAATTGAAGTCCTTTATTGTGTGCATTTATGAGTGCAGACAATGTCACCTTTGTTTTTGCTAAGTCGTTTTCAATATTAGAAATATTAGTATTTGAAGTATCTAGAGTACCATTTAATGTATTTAATTCCTTCGCTAAACTAGATGCAACGTTTCTTATGTTATTATCTACTGCATTTTTTCTAATTTGTTCTGAATAAGAAATTAGTTTATCGCAGGTAGTTAAACGATCTAAACATTCATCCATTAAAGATTTAGCTATGACCAAATATGTATTTATTAATATATATTCTTGGCTATCGTATAATTGCATACCAATAACATACGCTTTTTCAGGATTATCGTCATAATATTTTTTAGGATTATATCCAATGTTATCTTGAAAAATGTCGAGATAATTATGCGTTATCGAAAAACATTGTTTCAATTTAGTTAAATCTGATATCACATTGACATAGTTTAGTAGAACTACATTATCACTTTGATTATTAGAGCTCACAGATGACTCTAATCCTGGAAGTGTACGAGCTAATCCAATCGCACTATTTCCTGTTAAAGTAGATATTTTAAATTCATTTGATCGAAGATCATACTGTGTAGCATATTCGTTAATAATATCATTACTATTTGGAAAACCAGTTTGAGAGGCAATAGTATCCCCTAGTGAATTGATCGTATTTATAGCATAGTCATAATGATTTTTTGCACGAGCATAACCAAAATTTATAATAGAATTAAATATGTTTTTGGCGGAAGTTATATTTGCTTTTTCTCCAGGTCCAGCAGTAATATCATAATTCATTTTAGTATATGTACCACGGATGTCGGATGTAATATTGCGTATGCTAGTTACACTACTTTCTAATATTTCATAAGTTCTCTCTATAGCATCAGCTGGTGTAGTATTTAATTGCGATGGATGATTTTCGACCCAAGTCAGTACCTTATCCACAAATGTTGTAAATTGTACTAATAAATTTCCACTTATTGTTACAGACACAGCTGCGCTAGTATAATATTCGGCGCTTAATGATGCAGAAGCATTTTGAAGTGACACAGTACAACTCTGATGACCAAATTTTTTCCAATATTCAAATCCTTTTAAAATGGCATACTGTACACTACCTGATTGATAATTATTATTAGATAAACTAGTCACTATTGATTTTATTTTATCATTATTTAAACTAGTCAATTGCGAACTTAAAGAACTTATATCACTTGTTACAGACATTATACATTACTCCTTTCTAGTTGACCATATCGATCAACGATAGTGGCGTAACACTTGATAATTTATAAGTGTCTTGGCTTGGGTCAGAAATATTTAAACTCATAGACCATATACGATCTACTACGTTTAAACCATGGACTCCAGATATGATGCGTATTGGATCATACAATTTAAGAGGTTCAACTTCGATTTTAGAGTATGTTTCATCGAGCATAGTCGCTTCTATGGTTAAAGGGTGTGTTATCATACTTTCATAGTATGCTTCTCCAACCGTTTTCAACTCATTTGGAGAATTTATCTCACGCCATTCATTTACGCGCTCGATCCAGCCATATGTATCAACTATTTGTTGGTTAAATATATATATACTGTTATTATTTACTGAAGTTATATCTAACAACAAGTTTTCATTAGTCTCATTAGTCGTAGAACCTGCTGGAATTTGGGGAGCACCCAATGGTATTAAAACTGTAGCAAAGTCTTCAATATCATAACTCACTGTAGCATCTATTAAATTTTTTCCAAAACGACAATTTGCTACTGGAATTAACTCTTCATTTGGAGTATCATCGAAAAATACATTTAAGTATGCAACTCCGTTTTCATACGCTATATAAACACCAACTCCAAAATAATCGAGTATGTTTGACAGGAGTTCAAAGCATGTTATATAACCATGATAGTCCATAGTCATACCGGTTGCATGATAGTCATCAAAATTTCCGATACTGCCAAATTGTATTTTATAAAGGTCTTCTTTGTGTTCATTGTACGTGTTTAATACTCTCTTTAACCAGCCTTCAAGACCCGCAGTTTCTAACTTATCATACACTTTAGGGTAGTAAACATCATTTAAAAATGCTAGTTGACCTTCGCATGTATAAGATATAGATTGATCCATATTTATATCATTTGATGATGGGCGCCCCTTCCAAATAAGTTTATCATTTTGATATACACATATTAAAGATTTAAATATCACGATATGTCCATAGTAATCATGATT
>Ga0326513_10004015_pt1 | contig 10586 bp, 3 predicted proteins | sample 2_2465_0518_D_FD_203654 | JGI IMG/M metagenome (GOLD analysis project Ga0326513, IMG submission 203654) | Bovine rumen microbial communities from UC Davis, California, United States - 2_2465_0518 | ecosystem: Host-associated > Mammals > Digestive system > Stomach > Rumen | place: USA: California... | reverse complement strand
ATCTGTGCTTTTGTGGTATAATAAAGATGAGTTAGTATACATTTATATTAGATGGGATTTCGGATGGATTGTTCTGTTATAGAAATCGACTTGTATACGCATAGTTGATTTATGTGAGGTGAGATCGGATGAGAAAGAATCAGAATGGCGCGCCAATGAATGAGGATGATGCGAAACGCATCCGCCGCGGGGCTTATATCAAAATGTCCGCGATGGTCGGAATCGTTGTGGCGGTGCTCGCCTTTAGCTCGGTTGCGTGGTTTACCATGAGCCGGGAGGTTGAGGGGAGCAAGGTTCAGATGGCGGCTGATGACTTGCCGTTTGAGATTGCAACAAAAGGCAGTCAGGGAGTACGATTTAAAAATATACTTAAATCTGTAGATCCTACTTTAGAAACCGGCGAACAGAAAACCGTTGGTGATCTAGAGTACTACCAAACCACTGGAAAAAATGATCAGATCATGTTACGCTATGACACCGGAAACTCTGAGATTGGCCCCGGCGGGAGTGGTGCAGTGAGTTTGTATGTAGTTCCGAAGACAGCCGAGGAACTAAAGCTTAAAGTCTCCTTTCGTGTCGCTGCTTTTGCAGAAATTGATACGTATGAAACAGTGCAGGTTCCCGTAATGGAAGAAGTAGGTGAAGGTGAGGAACCGCAGCAGGCCACAGATCCTGAGAGCCATGAATTGGTTTTTACTTCTGAAGAGCAAATCACTGGAACTCAGAAAATTGAAATCACTCAGGATTTTGCAGCAAAGGCGAATGCAGTTGGTAACACAGATGCAGCTGCTGATGCAGCTAACTATATCGCGGCTGCAAATTTTCTGAAAGGACATATCATGTTTTTCGGTGGAACTTCAACAGGCGATGACAGTTCCCTGTATTATTACACGAAGCCTTACACAACGGGGAAGATTACTCCTGATCTTACAATACCGGCAGGCAATAAGGGGAACTACGTTCAGGTGCCACTTTACTGGATGTGGACGAATACACTGGGACAGATTGCTCTGAAAGATAATACCTCAGGCCTTAGGCGAGGTCTGCCTGTTGTACAGGATATGACCACTCCACAAATCGAGGGTATCCCTAATGATCCGCTGACAGATAAGGAAAAAGTGATTCAGTATGTAAAAGATAATAAGGATTCTGTCCTGAAAAATTGGCAGAATATTGAGCTGAGCGAAACAGAAGAGTCGCAGATTCCTACCTTGGTGGCTGCAACTACTCCACATATCACCCAGGAAAAAGCGATGGAATTACTGGTAGATGGCATGATAGATGATATTTCAAATGAAAACAATTTTAAACGGCTGAGTAAATGCTACAACGCGGCAGATTCTGATATTGGTTCAAGAATAGTGTATTTTATGATTGAAGTGACTGTTGAACCCGTTGAATCTGCTATAGAATGAAAGATGAAGGAGGTCAGTCGGAATGAGAAGCGTACTGGAAACTTTTAAAGGGCTGACTGTTTATAAAAAAATATTGGTAATTGCAACCATAATTTCTACAATTGCCCTTGCTGTTGCGATACCAGTGTATGCGTGGTTCAGCAATCAAAGAAAAGCTGCTGAAATGTTCAAAGTGAAATGCCCGAATTCTTTATACATCAATGCTGCTCACCGGGAAGATCAGGTGAATTTTGCGCTTGGGGGCATCGATGTGAATGAGCCGCAGCTGAATGCTGATGGATCAATCAAAACAGTTAATAATGATCCTAATGGCAGCCCGATCTTTATTACGGAAAAGAGGTATGTTTTTTCTGTTTCAGGCTCCAGTACAGAGATATTTACATTGCAGTTGGCACATACCAATAATAATCTATTTACCTATAAAATTTATGAGGCAACTGAAACACAAACCAAGCCTGACACCGGTGTATATGTGGAATACACCGCCACAGGTGAACATACTGAAAACACAATGGTGTTTACAGGTGATAATGTAACGAAAGATACTCCTTTGTATTACGTAAAAGGTGCTGAAATCACTAATGCGCTGGCTGATGTGGATAATGCAGGCTATATGAATATGCCCGAAGGCGCATCTACCGCAAATGGTCCGGGTCAGAACAGCCCAGAGTATACAATAACATATGCCGGAAACACAAACGTTCAGGCTCATGCGGTTCCATCCTATTGGCAGGCGACAATCGATTCCAATCAGGGAGCGAACAAACAATTTTGCAGATACTTTATCCTTGAAGTTACATGGAACTATGAGGTTCAAAGTACAACTCAAACAACAAAAGAAACTGATCTTGTATATTTATCTGTAGATCGGGTAAGTTGATAAGACGAACAGTCAGAATAATCGGAAGGAGGACAGTTGAAATGAGAACCAAAATATTATCATTCATAAAAAAATACGGATTACCTCTGTGGTGCATTTTATCTGCCCTTTCGGTTTGCTGCTTATTTGTTGCAGCTGAATATACGGTAACCACTAGCTCAATGAAAAAAGTAGTTGCATCCACTTCGGAACAAGGCAGAATGTTTTCTTCAAATGTATTGTCGGAAAATGGTAGTTCTTCCTATGTTGCGAAATACTTTGAAACGCATTTGGCAAATGAAGAAACACATACAATCGCCCCATATGATGTGGATGTATATTTTTGGAATTATAGCTTGAATAACCTTTCAAAGTGGTATTCGAGTGATATTGATTATAAAATTACAGTTACGATGACAGATTCAAACGGCGAGTCCTCGAAAGTGACTGCTACTGATATGGGTGATCGAACTGTACAACTCATAAAGGTAACAAGAGTGGTTAAAGTTGATCCTGATAGTCATACTGAAACGATAACATATCCGGAAACAATTCTTGCGACCTTAAAAGGTGGAGAAACATCTCCGCGGCTGACATACACAACGAACGTCCAGACTTTGGTACATAATTCGGCAAACTCAGCTGAAGAACACTATATAATGAGATTTTCAAGTAACTGGGATCTTGAAAATGATACTGAAATCTGTGTTAAAACAATTGCAGAACCCTATAAAGGAAGTGAAGAAAGCAAATATAAGGATCTATCTTCACTTGGCGCGATTATTGGATTGAGGGAAACCACTGGTAGTGAATCCCCGGTCTGGCAGGCATATCTTGCAGAAGAATCCTCCGGGATGACTGTGGATAACTGCGATGGATATAATCTTGTCGTTACTGGTTCTGGCGCAGCCAAAATAACAATAAAATGGAATACGGACAAATTAGCTTGCAATAAGAATTTTTATAACAACACAATTTATTCGTTTGGTACATATACCATCACCGTTGATGGAAACCCTCAAAGTGTCCGGGAGGTCTCTGATGTTAGCTATAGCGGAAATACCGCGACAATGACAATTATGGCGGATAGCGGCAGAGATGAGACAAACAACAGAAACAGGTATGATATACAGTTTTACAAAACAGGGGCAGAACCTTCTGACTGGAGTTTCTTTAAGGATGATGGAAGTACTATTAGCAACAATACCTGGCTTTCTGTTGAAATAGTGCAGTAATTTGAATGTCTATGAAAGGTATCATATAGAGTTTGAAGGTAGGAGATGAAGCATATGAAAGGGAAGTACACTCAGAAAAGGAAAATGATTCACCGCAGTGTCAGTCTTGCGGTAGCTCTTGTTATGTTTCTGAGTGAAACATATATCTGGAGCATTTTAGACAATATTCCGTTTCGTGAAGCAACTGAGAGTGAAACTCATCTTGCTGCTCATGCAGAAGAAACAGGCAACGATCCGGATTTTCCACATGATGATGAAACAACCAATGCTATCAGAGTGCCATTGGAGGATTTTAAGGAATATGCGGATTCGTGCCAGATTTATTCCACATATCACCAGTATGACAAGATAGAAATATATTCAACGGGTACTTCTGACCTTTTTGAGAGTGGATTTTCTGGTTTGGGCACGCAGAGTAAGCCTTTCGGTGGTTCCATAAAAATAGCAGCAAATACGGATATTACATTGAATCTGGATGCACCACTGTTCAATTATGTATATGATTCTGTAATAATAAATGGCGGAAATGTACTGTCCATTTCGAGATATTATATGACAAATGGTGGAGCAGATGAAACAACTCCTATTGTTGCAAGATATGTGTATCATGATTCTGAAAACTCGGATGTGAAAACATGGAAATTTGATCTGACCACACCATCTGACAGCACAGATCACTATCTGTCTCAGTTCGGCGGTTTTATCGGAACAATGGACGATGAAAAAGGCTCGCCTAAGCTTAATCTTGCTGTTTCGATGAACACTGCTACCTTAACAAAAAATGGAGAGACTAAGTCGGACAGTCGTGCAGCTACCATAAACGGTAATGGTGACCTTGGTCTTGCCTGCGGTCATATGGACGCAGGTGCTGAACTGACATTTATATACAATGCTAATAGGGATATAGCTAAGATTGAAACATCCGGCGGTGATGTCGGCGGTCTTGTCGGTGAAATGGAAGATGGCGCTGTATTCACATTGAAAAACCAAAATGCAATAACAGGCGGAATTGACATTATTACAAAGGCATCCGGCAGTTATGCCGGTGGGCTTGTAGGAAAAAACATTGGAGGAACTGTCAATGTTTACGCAGCAGAAAGTGCAGCAGGAAACGGACAACTTACCTTGGGACAACAATTTGTTGTAAATGCTGCACAAGCAGAAGACATTGAGCAGGCTACTATTGATGCTGAACAGGCTATCGCTGATGCTGCACAGGAAGAAAGCCGCGAACTGGCTATCGCTGATGCTACACAGGAAGAAAACAGCGAACCAGTTTTTGCTGATGCTGAACAGGCAGAGGATAGTGAAGAGACTACCACCGATGCTGAACAGACAGAAGGTGGTGAAGAGGCTACTGCTAGTGTTGAACAGACGGAAAGCAGTGAACCTGCTACCGGTGATGTTGAGCTGGTGGAGAACCTTGAGCCGGCTACTACTGATGTTGAACAGACAGAAAGTAGTGAATCGACCTCAGCTAATGCTGAACAGGCAGAGAGTAGTGAACAGCCCCAAAACCTGGCACCGGTTATTTCTGAACAGACGATTGTGATGGCTGAGAGTGGCGAACCTACACAGGTAACGTATCCGATCAGACAAAAAATAACAGGAACAAGCGGCTCTGGCGGTGTGTTTGGTTACTATAAACCAACTGCTGCACTGACAGGTGACAATAGCTTTGATACGAGTAAGTATAGCTTTGATTATACTGAAAGCAACGAAACGAAAATTTGTCAGGTAAATGGTACAGGGTATACAGGTGGTCTTTTTGGCGTACTTGATGCTACAGTGGATATTATTATAAGCGGAAGCGGAAATGTCAAATCCAATCATGCTGCTGGTAGTTGTACTGCCTACGGTGGTTTGATCGGACAGTATAAGGCTGATAGTGTAAACCGCACCTTGACAATTAGTTCTGTTACGGCAACACCGGCTAAAACTGGTACAGCCACCTATTACGGAGGCGGTATCGGCGAAATTGAATCAACAACTCCTACTTATGTTGAATTTTTAAGCTTCACTGCAGATGCTTCAGATGCTGGAAGTTTAACCTTTGGCGGACTTGTTGCAAGAGCAGAAAAGGCATTTGTTCGTACTTCAGGAGCAAGTATCACAGCAAGTAGCTACAAAGGTGGCGGACTTGTCGGCAATTTGAAAAACGGCGTTTTGCAAATAAGTGGCGCTAATACAATTACCAAATCGTCTTCTGAACCCGATAACAATGAAGAATTGAAAGTCGGTAAAATTGTCGGTTATCGTGATAACGGCCTTGTTTTCATGGAAAGCGGTGCAAGCTGTACTGTTGGGGCAGCCACAGTTGATGATATAGGTTCATGGGGAGGAGTTATAAAGCTTGGCGGCTTTACGACCCCGGCTAATGTGCTGTCTGTAAGCGGTCACGCTGTAACGATAGGAACAAGCAACTATGCGTTTACTCCTATAACGAGCACAGATGATTTTGCTGTTACAGCTCTGCGTTTTCAGATAGATGGAGTGGAGAATGCAACAGGAAATCCATTTGTTACGTTTGAGAATACCACCAAGACATCTTCGTCCATTGTGAGTACAAATATTGCTATGTCTGATAATGTGGATCTGACCGGTACCGGCATCTATGGTCTGACAAGAGACAACGATATTGGCAGTTCAATGGCTAAATGTCTTTACAGCGGTACATTCAGTGGTGGTTCAAAAAAGATCACCTTCGATACAGGAACAATCTATCGTCACAAATACAACGGACTTTTTGCAAAGCTGAATGGCGGCACAGTGCAGAATGTAGAATTTGCAGGAAAAATTGATGTGAATGCCAAGACAGATATGTACGTCGGTACGGCAGCAGCACGGGCTACAGGGGATTTTACTGCAAACAGCGTAACTGTTAATACAGATATGGATTACGCAGGCTCTGAAAATCTGTACTTAGGTGGTATTCTTGGCGAAGCTGATAGTAGTATCGGCGCGATCAATGTTACCAGCTGTACCGTGAATGCCAATATTGGTATAAAATCTGATAATTCCAATTGTAGCAACAGCAAAGCGGTTCTTGGTGGAGTGGTCGGTCAGATCAGCCACAAGGCTGATGCAGCGAAAACATGGAATTTTAAGACAGTTAATGTCAGCGGTGAGATCCGTAATGCAGGCTCCGGAAAAATCGGCGGTCTTGTTTCCGTGATTCTTGGTGGTTATAGCGGAAACGAACAGCACAGAATACTCAACCTTAACGGCGTAACAATTGATGGCTTAATGGTGTCAGGCGGCGATGCAGGTTCTATGGGTGGTCTGCTGGGCTATTCGTGGCTGAAAACAGATGTCAATGTTGGTGTTAAAACAACAAGCGGCACAACCACTACGATAACCTCTGTGACTGTACAGGATAAAGTCATTGATTCTAGCACGAGCAAGAAACCTACTGTGTCAAACAGCGGTGCAGGCGGTATTGGCGGTATGGTTTACCGTGCAACCGGCAAATGGACTGTGACCTCTTTGGATATTAAGGATATTGCTGTGTCAGGCACCGGCTCGGTCGGCATGATCGTCAATAAGGGCATTTCGCACGATGATGCGAATTTCTATACGGATTCAACACGCTCGGCAATTTATCTCTGCCTTCCTTCGGGATATACCTATAATATTACTTCTTCAACATTGCCGTCGGTTAGCGTGTTTGATGAGCTTTGCGCGTATACTGCACCTGATGAAGATAGTATTCTGAAAAATGGTAATGGTGTCATTTCTATCAATGAAAAATATACGAATACTTCTGTCACCCCAGCAACACTTGTAGAAAACAAACCTTTCAAGACAGACGGCTCATCACCCAGTGGAAGTTATCACGCAAGAACTGCTAAAGGTGCTTCTGCCAATCCGAATTCAAGATATTATTATAATCTTGATGCTTTAGAGGTTTCTGCAAGTGCGTGGAGTACAAAGCAAACGAACTATCAAAATGCTCTTACACTCTATAACGGATATAACGCGCTCACAGAAGAAGAAGCTAAAACGGCGTATCTTGCAGAACACGAACTTACTGATCCGCCGACACTTCCCTCTTTAGATGGTCACTCGGAACTTATGAACTGGGGGCTTAATCAGTATGCCTGTGCGAATCTGAAACAGTATTTTGTGGATGTATTTGGTAGCACTATTACAAACGCAAATTATAATATGGCAGACTACAGCTGGTATCCTGTTGACCTCGACAAGAATATCACTGTAAATGGTACTTTCAAATTTTACAGCCATGAGTTTGAATTGAGCGAAGATGCAAAGAAAACGGCTGAGAATGCTGTGAATTCGACATTGGCATATGACCGAACCAATGAAATTACAGATATCGATAATCCTATAAAAACGCAGCACTACATCATGCACTGTGGACTTTTCCGCAATGTTGCAAGTGGCAAGACCTTGACTATCGGATCTACTGTTTTTCAGGGCGATGTTGGACTGATCGATAGCGAAGGCGGTTCGGGTGCGCTTATCTGCGGTACAGCACAAGGTGCATCGAACACCTCTAAAGTGACCATTGAGGTTTCTGATTCTGGTTCTGTTATATTGGACGGTGTTTATGTGTATGGTGCGACAGCATCGGCAAATTATGCCCCTCTGCTTATTAACAAGGTGGGCAGTTATGTCGATCTGACGATAAAAAATGTCAGCTCAAAAGGCTATCTTAAGGCAAGCTATACAACAGAATCACCTTATATAGCAAAGGATGGTAATGGTTTTCCGAAGGCAGCAAGCAGTCTGATAGGTGATGTAGGCTTGTCTGATGCACCGACAGGTATTAACATTGTTTTCAGTAACATCAAGCTGGATGGCAGAACAGCTGATGTTACAGACAGCACACACAATGGTGTGCTTGATACAGTCTATAGCTCTAACCGGACTATTTTCACACGGTCTACTCTGCTCAATCAGTTTAAGTATGTTTCTGGTTCTACAGGAAGGTATAATTATACGAGTGAGGAAGACTGGAGTAATAGCAGTCACGCTGGTCTTGGCGTAACATACGGTAAAGAAGTAGGATATACTGCATCCGATACTAATACCGAGTATCCAGGAAAAGAACAGAATTATTCAGGCTCTCAGTATTTTACAAATCCGATAACGCCTCTAGCAAACGCTACTTATGAGGCAGATGGTGTTAAGTTCAATAATTTCTTGCGCTATGTCTATACTCCATATAACAGTACTAATAAAACTCAGCAGTTACGAGTGAATCACGGTGCAGCGACCGCTACAGGTTGCGGAACTTACAATGATCCGTATATCCTCTCGGATGGTTCAAAGCTTGAAGCATTTTGTGATTGGATTAATGATGGGAAATTTAACCAGGATGATAAAATACTTATTCCAACAGCGGATTTAAAAACAAGTGGCAATACAATCACAAAGATTGGTCAAACAAACTGTGATGGATCTGTCCATGAAGAATTCAAATATAATAACGCGAACTTTGTTGGAAGTGTAAGCAGCAAAACTATTTCACCCGATGTAATGAGGACCTATCTTGCAGGTGCTTATTATCAGATTCCAGAAGAGATAGCCACAATAACCATCCCCTCCTCTGATAACCCTCTTCATAATTTTGAAGGCCTGGGTAATACTGCTGATGACTTTGCGGTGTTCCGTGGCGTGATTGACGGCAATGGAAAGACAATTATCAATAATACAAGTTATCCGTTGATTGAACGCAGTAACGGCAGCGTGGTCAAGGATTTGACCATCGAAGTGAAACCGTCATCCGGCATCTCTTTGACCGGAACGCAGTATACCTTTGATTCTGCTGTTGAAGGTAAACCTGCTAATGCCGCATACGGTGCAGTCATGTCTAAGATTTTTGGCGGTGACAATATCATTGATAATGTTTCTTTGACCTTCGGTACGTCCTCGACAAATAAGGCAAACATATCACTAGGTGGCACTTATGCACAGCTTGTCCCTGTTGGTGGTTATGTCGGTGTTATCGTCAATGGTGGTCTGTATTTCAGAAACATGAAGCGCATTGACGAGAATAAGAATGCGATTCATTATGATGAAAGTCTGTTTACAAATGTCTCTTTCAGTGCAACAGCGAATGATGCTACTGATTCGGCTCCCATGTCAGACAGCAATATGGAATGGCTGTACGTCAACCCGATCGTTGGCAGAGTAATCAACGGCTTTGCTGTAACTGAAAGTTTTGAGATCAAAGAAACAAACAATGGTGTTGAGACTATCACTCAGAGAAATGCTTACCGTCCATATGAGAACGGAACACGAACTTACAAGGGCGGCACAACGGATGACGTTCGCTATTGGGACGAGGCAAATCAGACAGAAGTAACAACAGCTCCGGCATCTCTCAGCCATGTTACAATGCAGAACGGAAACAAGCATTATTCTATTGTGGACATTAGTTCTACTCTTGGAAAACTGACAACAGGTACTACGCCGGTTGGAGTTCCCAATGGTCAGGCATTGTTTATCATGTCTGCAATAGTAAACAGCGGTATGTCGAATCAGTCGCTGGGATATAGCAGAAGTGCGGTTGGGAGCAATAATAATTTTTATGTATCCCGCAGCAACGCTAATTATAAATATGTAGGCAAAATACCGACTTCACCGACTGCACCGACAATTCCGGCAGATCAGACAGATGCGGAAGCTATGGCAGCTTATGAAACGGCTTTAGCTGCATACAATTCTGCATTAGCTGAATATAATGCCGCTACCAGTGATTATGGCAGCGCGTCAACGGACGGCACTGCGATTCGTGGATATCTGATGACTGAATACACCACCGGAGCCACCGACATCAGCGGCGCAAATAATAAAACTGTAAAGCTCACAACAGCTGATGGAAAGTATTATCTGCCCGATGGGTTCAAGGGAATCGGTAATTTGTATCAGAATGATGATAAATACCGAATGAAAATCACTACTTTTACCGGTAATGGTGCTACGATTTCTCAAAACACTTCATTCTACTGTTATTTTGCAAATGATTATAAGGTTTTTGACACAAATTATACTCCAAGCACTAATGTTGGAGTAGGACTGATTAATTATCAGCCTGTAAATATTAGTGCC
>Ga0326513_10004012_pt1 | contig 10588 bp, 30 predicted proteins | sample 2_2465_0518_D_FD_203654 | JGI IMG/M metagenome (GOLD analysis project Ga0326513, IMG submission 203654) | Bovine rumen microbial communities from UC Davis, California, United States - 2_2465_0518 | ecosystem: Host-associated > Mammals > Digestive system > Stomach > Rumen | place: USA... | reverse complement strand
TCGAGAGTTATCGGCTTAAGTGGGAGCAGACTGAATGAACAGTATAGATACGAGAGATCTTGCCTTGATATTTGGCGAGAAGCTAGCAAAGAGGCTATACGAGCTGGACATGGCGCAAATTGATTTCGCTAATAGAGTTGGCATCAGCAAACATACGATCTGGGATTACTCATCTGGAAAATCCTGTCCTAATCTCACGACTGCATATCGTATTGCTACTGAACTTGGAGTAAGTCTTGACTGGATGTGCGGGCTTGCTGACAGAGATAGCGAAGAAGAAAAGAAATGGAAGGAAGCCCTCAAGAGCGATGTTACCGCTAAGTTGGATAAGGATCTGGCGACGATTAGAAAAGACATATTAACGTTGTTTGAGAGAAGGCAGATTTGACATATGAAGAAATTGTTAGCTATCTTGATATTTGCGGCGATTATGCTGACTATGTGTGGCTGTAGTAAGGAAACAGACGATGATCGGCTGTTTCAGACAATTAGTGTAGAAAGCGGTTTGTATGGCCGAGTTATAGTTGATAAGACGACTGGCGTTATGTACTGGGTATCGAGAGGTAGAGGTGCCGGTATATTAACCATGCTTGTAAACCCTGATGGAAGTCCGAGAGTGTATAAGAATATAGGAGGAAACAAATAATGGCTACTACGTATAGAACTAACAAGACTACCAAGAAGATATTTGAACGACTGCTGACTCTGTGTGACTATAACGAGTTCGGTGCTGCCGCTATGATGGGCAGCCTGAGTGCTATCTCTGGCTTGGATCCTAAGTACAGGGGCACTGCCATGAGTGTCGATAAGATTCCTGTCGGCATTGGTGGATGGATTGGTAAGAACAAGAGGACCATGCAGGAGCGCTGTACAAAGGCTGGAAGGGCTAACACTAATATCGATATTCAGCTGCAGTTCCTCGAGGATGAGTTGATGCTTCCTAAGAAGGCGGAGATGGTGGAAAAGATGCGACTGGCTACGGATATTCACTCTGCAGTTCTGGCTGTAGCAAAGGGTTATGAAGGCATTGCTGTGACTAAGGTTGTCAATAAGCCTCTGATTGAAGCTCGGGAAAAGGCTGCCGAGTATTATTACTCGAAGTATATTAACAAGAATGAGGCAAAGGATGAAGAAGTTCTGAAGGAGCAGGAATGCATTGAAGATATTCTAAACAATGCTCGGTATGTCGAGATCACGGCAACTAAGACCAAGCTGCGTGAGAAGGATAGTATTACTAGCCCCGCTTTATTGAATGCAGTTAAGGGAGAGACGTTCCTCTATGCATGCATGAATGAAAAGAAGACTTGGTATATGGTGTATGTCGGTGATGAGGAAATGTGGGTAAGTGCTCGAAGTGCCAAGATTGTGGAGTGATGAATTATGACTATAAAGATATTTACGAAGAACGAGAAGGGCAAGATCGAACTGAGCGTTGACGAGCTTCAGAGTTTGCTTAACGTTGCTTATAATGAAGGATATGCTGCTAAGAGCAAAGAACCTTATTACACTATAAACACTATAACCACACCTTATGTGTATACAACCAACTCTATAGACAAGAATACCGTTACCCTAAGTTGCTCTACTAATTGATATTTTCTAATGTCTAATTTTAAAGGTATAAGAGGTACAATGCAATGAAAGAATATTTTGTTGTTGTGAATATTAACGATTCGCATCCGGTTTTTGTGGCTGAAACGGAAAAAGATGCAAAAGACTATTTCGATAAATACGTTAAAGAAAATCCTGATATTCAGACAAAAATCTACACTCTTTCAGAAGTACCGTTTTATTATAGACGAGGAAGTCTCATTTAATAAATGTTCTACCTCGCGATAGAAACAAATTCTATAATGAGGTAGATAGAGAGAGAGTAGCTATTAACGCTGCTCTCTATTTTTGCGCCTATGATGGAATGGCAGACATAGCGGACTTAAAATCCGCTGGATATTTTCCGTATGGGTTCGAGTCCCATTAGGCGCACTTATTTTTTATGTTTGGTACAAGCTTCTATATGGGGGTGATTCAAATGACAGTTTGTATTATTGAAAGAGAGGTCGGCACAACTAGACGAATTGCTGGAATATTCGATAGTAAGGAGGATGCGTATATATATCTCCATGATAATGGGAATTATACGTATTACTATAGGGTGTTCCCAGCAATCGTTGGTAATCCGATCAAGGAGGATAACTGACCTTGGGCACTGCGCCCATTATTTTTTTTCGCGTTAACAACGGAGAGAGGAGATACGGTTGATGATGAATAACAGTCCGTGGATCAGTGCTAAAGAGCAATTGCCAGATAAGGATGGGAGATATTTCGCTCTTGTTTGGGATAATAACTATCCGATCTGTACCTACTTTTGCACAGATTTGCATGAATACGACGACTATTCTTTTCCTTTTGAAGGCGATAAGGGCCGCCGTGGATGGATTGAATATTATGACGGCATGTACTGGGAGAGAGATGACATTAACTATTGGATGCCGGTTCCTGAACTGAATTGAGCTGAAAGGAGAATAAGCATGTACATGCGCAAGATTACTCAAGAAGAGCTGAATGATATTCTGAAGACGGACGGTATAAAGAATTTAAGTTATATGGATCTTAGAGGTCTTGATTTGCATGACGCGGATCTTATGAATGCCAATATTTTTAGATCGGCTCTATATGAGGCAAATCTAAGTGGAGCAATGCTTGCCGGTGCATATATACGCGGATCCGATCTATCAAGAGCTAATCTTGAAGGAGCAGCACTTAATCATGCTTCATTAATCGAAGTTTATGCTATTAGTGCAAATTTCAAACATGCAGACTTACTTTTTTCTCATATTTCCTGTTCAACTGCTTCATCTTCTGATTTCACAGGAGCAAATCTTACAGGTGCAGTTCTTTCTGATGTGAACATGAATGGGGCCATATTCTGTGGAGCGAATATGAACGATATTTCTTGTCACAATCTGGCTACGACTAAAAGCATTATAGATGAAACCACCAAAATAAATGTCCCCATGGCTTGTCCTACAACTGGAAGTTTTATTGGATGGAAGAAATCCCGAAGCGGACTCATTGTCAAGCTGGAAATACCTGAAGATGCTCTTAGAAGTAGCGCTATGGGTAGAAAGTGCAGGGTAAACAAAGCTAAATGCCTGGCTATTGAAAATGTTGACGGAAGCGATTCTGGATGTAAATCTACAACCAGTATATATGACAGGGGTTTCCGATACAGAATAGGCCAAACCATTACGGTTCCAAATTTCGACACTAACCGATTTAACGAATGCGCTCCTGGCATTCACTTCTTCATCGATCGGCAGGAAGCCGTTGACTACACTCTGTAAAGATATTTAAGGAGGATATTATCATGGATACTATTTTCGCTATGATGATGGGTGCTATGAATCGCGGTAAGGAACTGATGGTGTTCGACTGGGATAAGGCGGCTAGGCTTATTGCTGAGGAAAAGCCTGAGTATGCCGATGCGTATCTTTCTGGAGATCGTGAGTATACCGGAGGGTGCATCTACGATAGTGGAGAGATCATTGACGATGACTACACCTACCTTGCTTCAACCTGGGCTATTCCAATGCTTGAGATGGATGGAAAGAGTGTAGAGTGCTACAAAATGAAGCATGAAGTTCCTGAGTGGGACTCTGATACTAAGTGGCCCGACAGCGCTAAGGATATTCTGAAGAATGGAGGCGCAAAAGATGACTGAAAAGATTATGACTGCTATTCCTGTGGAGTGGCTGCAGGAGATGAAGCGTTGGGCAGAAGCTGATGGAGATAATGAATGCTCTGCGGTGATCGAATATCTGCTTGATCGATGGCAAAAGACGCTGGAAGCTGATGAGGAAGTTTAAAGAATGGCGAAGATAAATAACTGTATTTGGGAGATCGTCCTTTGGGATTTTGGAGAGGACCGAGTTTTAGGACGATTCTATACTCGCAGTGAGGCGAGAGAAGCTCTTAGGGAGATTAAGAAATGGTATCTAAATCCGGATATGTTAGACGATAAGCACATGCTTGATAAAATTCATGACGGAATAGCTGCATATTCAATAGAAAAAATCGCGATCAACGGATTGAATCCAGAAGTAGAGTTTTGCATCAACTTCAATAAAGAGCTTTATGAGGAGAAAAAGGAGGATAAATGATGTACGAGAAAACTAATTGCTGCGTAGACGATATGCCACGCCAGAGTGTTCAGAAAACTGAATCATTTAAGGCAACGTTGCAGGAAACAAAGAACATGCTTGCCGAATTGCTGGTTATGATGGGCGATACTTCTATGCAGTTGTTTGCGGATATGCCAGTCGAGCGAACAGATGCCCTTGAAGGGAAGTGCTTTGCTGATGACGTACGCATAGTGCATAACCAGGCGCAAATGGCATTGTCGATTATGGCCGACATGCGAAATAGGATGATTGGGTAGATCGAAATTGACTAATGAGGAGGATGAAGAATGACTAAATCCTGCGGAACGTGCGTACTCTGCGAAAAGTTGAGTGATGATTCATGGCTTTGCGATAACGTTTCCGGCATCGAAGGATGGGCATGCAACTGCACACCTCCGCTAGACGAAGCATGTGATAATTAGAGTGACAATCCGGCAGACGTTATAGATAAAGTACCATATGATTGGGATGTTGAGGATTACGATATTATCGACGATGTTTGGGAGGATTAAAAATGAGCGCAATTGTTTTTAGCAATATGTTCCAGCGAATTCGGTTTGGATACACATGGAGCAGTTATAATGCTGAAGCAATAAAAATGCTTGACGAATTCATTTATGATTTTCTATGCGAAAACAATTTGTCAAACTACTATCTCGAAACCAAAATAAAAGACAGTGTTGAACAAGACGACATCACTTATTATGCTCTGGAACTTCTATACGATAACCATGATTGCTGTTGTACAGAAGATTATACAAAAGCAGCAGTCGAGTTCGAACTTGTACGCACTAGGATCGAACAGGAGTTCACTGAAAAGACTGGGATTGAAATCGACTAATAAAGAAGCAAATTACTATGAGCGGTATTGCTCCGATTCATGAGCGCAACAGCCGAAGGATCGAGTTCAAGCACACTTGGGTTTCTCGCGATGAGCATGTTGACGACAAGCTTTTTGATTTTTTGGACAACTTCATAAAGAAATCCTGTAATGAACTCAGTCCTGATGAAAAAGATCGGAGCAGTCAATTCGCTTTGTTCGTCGAGGAGGGTGATTGCGATGATTATGCAGTATCGCTGTTGTATCATCCCGACCCTTATTCGCTGGATAATCTCCCTGACAAAGCTCATTTGTTTGACATGATGTGCAAAGGCATAAGCGTCGAGTTTACAAAGCAGACTGGAATTGAAATCGACTAATAAAGGAGGAAATTACTATGAATCACAATTCTAAGATGGAGCAGAAGCGCAGGGACGAAAGGAATCTTGTGGAGGTCGGAGCTCATTACTGGGGTGGATATTTCAAGGAAAGCGATGGCCGGATCGTCCATATCTACCCTTATTCGTCCAATTATAATGGGAAGAAATGGTATCGCAAGCACGCAAACAGACTTGTGCGTCGAGACAAAGACTATCTGCAGCGGTGCGGATATAAGAAGCGGTTCTCGGTGACGTATGCGCTCTATCCGAAAGCCGCCATAATTGACCCGGATGGTATTGGGGTGCTTTGATACTGGACATCCCGCCCGACAGAGGAGCAGAGGGAGGCGGCGAAGTGGGAATAATCACTCAACAGAACCCAGATGGAAGCTGGAGTGAAGCGAAGCCGATTCCTTATTACCCAAATATTGTTCAAAGAATTGCGCAATGGCTCAAAAGGATGGTGAAACGCAATGACCGAAGAAGAAAGTCGTGAAATGACGCGAAGTAACTATGCAGCCCAATCAAAGACCATTGAGGCAACTTCGGTGGTGTTCAGATACTGGCGGCGAGTGGGGTGACTGTTGCATGACCAAACCTGACGGTTATTGTTTCATGGGGTGAACGGAGGGATGACGATGCGACTGGTAGATAAGGATGTGTTGGAAGATGCGGTACAAGGCGCGATAAACATCATGGAATCGCAAGGTATAAGCATGATAACCGCAAGTGTTCCGTTGGCGATCATAAAAGGTGCCCCCACCATCGACGCTATCCCGGTGGATTATCTGAAATGGCGCATAATAAACGCAAAAAACAATGGCATAGTGGAAGCAGCAGACGCATTTGAGTTTGTGCTGAAATGCTGGAAGGAACAGGAGATGAACAATAATGCGACTGATTGACGCTGATGCGCTGTCGGAATACCTTGATAAGCGCAGGACATATGAAGTCATGGACGGACGCAATAAAGCATATGGCAAGGGTGTGCGTGATGCCATGAAGGACATAGAAAATGCACCCACCATCGATGCCATCCCGGTGGAGTGGCTGCGGGAATGGCAAGATGAAGTCGGAACGATCAACGAATGGTGGCCTATAATAGAGCGCATTATCGAGGTATGGCAGCAGGAACAGGAGGCGCAAGAATGACTAAATCTTGCGGAACGTGCGTAAACTGCGAAAAGTATGGAGATTCATGGTCTTGCGAAAATGTTTTTGGCAGTGAAGGATGGCCGTGTGACTGCACCCCTCCGCGAGATGAAGCGTGCAAAAATTGGAGCAACAATCCGGCGGATAGGGATAAAGCACAAGATGAACTGCGATATTTTGTAGATCATTTTTGGGACGACATCGATGATGACTAAGTGATTACTCGACTGTTATTACAAGACTGGCTAACAAAGTAAAGGGAGCCAAATAGCATGAATCTTTTCATTATATTCTATGCGGTTATGACAGTTCTCACGGCCGTGTATAACTTTATGAATTACGTAGTGTTTGAGGAGTTTAGGCGTATGATGGACAATCGCGCAAAGACACCGCTTGCAAGGATAGCAATTACTATCGCGGCGAGCATATTGTGGCCTCTTGATACGGTGCTCGCTATTATCGATAATATTAGGTATTTTAGGAGGAAATCGTTATGACTCTTTTCATTATATTCTATGCGGTTATGATTGTTCTTAATTTTGTAGACGAGATTACAAGCTACGCATCGTCGAATGAATTTTCGGAGATTCTGAATGACGTTGCAAAGACGTCGATAGGAAGGCTAATGATAATCATTGCGGTTAGTGTGCTTTGGCCTCTTGGGACGGTATTCAGCATTATCGAGAATATTGGGAATCTTAAGAGGAGATCATAATGAGCGATTTGGTAGTATTTTACATTATTATTGCGTCTCTTAATGCTTTAGACGTAGTTTTGTCTTACTATGCTGACGATGATGTTCGAAACTTTGTAAATGAAGGAAGTCCTACGGGATTCTTCTTTGTTGTTGGGATTATCGTAGAATCGATAACATGGCCTATATGTTATCCTATTAGAATTGTCAATAGTTTGGGGAAATTGTTTAAGCGCTCGCATAAAAAACATAGCTCTTAATGAACTGAGAGGATCTGTGCAGTGTGTACAGGTCCTCTATTTTTTATCGCGATTGAAACAAACTCCTTAATGGAGGTGATTGAGATGCTGATAGCATTCGTAGTGTTCTATTTGGTTATGGGAATAACAGTAGCGGCGATTGTTTACACGTTGAACAAAAACGATGAAGACCTTAAAGCATTGACTGGCTGGCAATGGATAGCAGCCACGTTGATGGTCTTTATTGTATGGCCAACGATAATGATATTGCTGCTAGTAATAACTATTAAGGAGGAATACGCGAGTAAGCACAAGCATTTATAACACTGTTGAGGATCTGTATAAAGCATACAGGTCCTCTATTTTTTATCGCGATTGAAACAAACTCCTTAATGGAGGTGATTGAGATGAGTAAGATTTTCAAAGGACCTGCAAGTAAAGTGTCGATTCGGAAGGCAATGTATTTTGACGCGAAGTTTCTTGCTGAAAAAGCAAGACAGATTGCAAATAGATGGATACGCGACCGTTGGGCGGAATTTGGTAATCGGTGGCCGAATATAATGGATATAAAAGTTACTGTAAAGGACGCCGGAGAAGATGGCTGGGCGGTAGTATTCAATATGTGCTCTGATGATGTCGATGTCTTCGGAATGGTTGACCATTTTAAGCAGCTTTACGAGCATGTCTGGAATAGCATACTCCAAGTAATCCGGGAGGGCTAACAAGCCCTTCTATTTTTTATCGCGGTTGAAACAAACTCCTTAATGGAGGTGATTGAGATGAGTGAATTTGTATTTTACTTCGATGTATCTCTTATGAAGACGTTTTTCGTTTCTTCTGAAAAGGTAGCAAAGGATATTTGCAAAATGGCCATGTATGAGATTGAAGACTGGCCTCGAACGTATAGTATAGAATACGATATGGACTACAGAGGCCGGTGGGAGATTTACATGCATGGCGACGCAAGGCCTTGCCATGATATTGAAGAAGAAAAGGCGTTTAACGAATTTAAGAGGCGTATCGATGAGTTTAAGATCTTCGTTATGAAGGTTGAGGAACTCATCAAGAAAACCGAGGAGGAGGGCTAACAAGCCCTTCTATTTTTTATCGCGATTGATACAAGCTTCTTTGTGGAGGTGTTTAAATGACGTATCAAGAGTCACAGTTTGCGTCCGGAGGAGGGGCATATCTTTCGAAACGAATCTACGTAGAAGATGAAGAAACTGCTAAGGCGGTAGTCATCAAGTTTATGGGTAGGGATAAAACTAGCCGAATCTCGTATGATGAGAGCAGTGAATATTCTTCCCATAAGGGAAAGTGGACTATACTCATTGTGCATGTTTTCGAAGACATCTACGAAAGCACTAAAGACGAGATGTTTTCTATCCTCGGAAGAGGAATTGCAAACTATGAAAAACTGGTGATGGAAGTCACCAGGTACATTGAAGAAATTACCGAGGAGGGCTAACAAGCCCTTCTATTTTTTGCAAAAGGGGAGTGGCATGGATTATGCTGAAATGTGGAGCTGCAACGCATATAGAAAAAATACAAGATTATAATATGCCAATTGATAGTGAATTCGTATATGAAATAATTGATTCGATGAAAGAGAACATTGATGAAGATTTTACTATAGACTGCATAGTTACCTCGAATAAATTCTTTATAAGACCAGATCGGAGTCGAGTGCTAATTCATGTTGGAAGTTCTAAAAACCTTTCGATTGAAGAGATTCGATATGCATCTGAAATAATAGATAAGGTATTCGAGAAAATCGAAGAGACGTTAGATATTACTAAAGGAAAGGATGATGATGGATGAGCTATGTAACGGATTATGAGCAGGATTACTTCCAGTGGTTATGTGACCTCGTACAAGTGGACACGATGGAAAAAAGCTGGAAGCTTCTCGCGATGACCCTGCACAATATAGAGTTCTATTCTCTTGTAGATCACGATGACAATCGTGGCTACGATGGAGAAGAGTTGAGAGAAGAGTATCTTAGGATGACAAACTATCCAAGATATTTGGAAATAAACGGCGAGTGCAGTGTATTTGAGATGCTTATTGGCCTAGCCAGACGACTGGAATTTGAAACGTGCGATCCTTTTGATGTGAAGGACGATGGGGATCATGTTGCCGAATGGTTTTGGGAACTTCTTGATAATTTGGGGCTTAAACCTTTTGATGACGAGCACTTCTATACTTTTGGTGGAGAGGATGAAGTGAAGGAACGAGTATTTATATTTCTTGCAAGAAAATATGACAGCGATGGATTTGGAGGGCTGTTTCCTCTTGAGCATCCGAAAGAAGATCAGCGCGATGTAGAAATATGGAGACAGATGAGCAGTTACTTGTTTGAAAAGGAGCGTGCCTAATTATGTGGGGATTTGGATATTTCTACTGGAGTGGAATTATCGTGAATGGACTGTTCTTGCTGGGGATCCTGATTGGCGTTGGATGCAGTCTGGGGTGGATGATCAAGGACAGCATTGAAGAGAAGAAGTTCTGGGAAGAACGAGAGAAAAAGCAATTTACGGCTGATTCGAATTGGAGACTTGGCGATGATGTCAGGGCGAGCACTGTGTCGAGTAAGACCGAGGAGAAGGTATGAGCGGATACGAGATACAGTTCGTCAACATGATATTCCTTGCGGCTCTTGTAATCGTGGGAACGGTAACATACATATACGAGCGAAGAATCGAGGGGCTAAAAAGGGAAATTCGAAGGCTGAAACGACTTAGCGAAGGCGTTAACAGAGCTAAAATTAACATTAACAAGGCCAAAATTAACAGCGAAAATGGCCCAAAAACCATTAACAAGGCCAAAATTAACAGCGAAAATCGTTAACAAGGCCAAAATTAACAACGATTTTTGAAATTAACAAGAGGCAAAATTGTTAATTCTCAAAAATTTGCACAAAAAAGTGTGCAAAATGCACAAAACTGAAAATTTTTTGTGCAAAAAATCGAAAATTAACAAGGGATAAATGTGACAAAAATATGACAAAATACTACCTATAGGCAGTAAAAATGAGTCTTATGGTGTAGATTGTGACAAAATTGTGACATGTGTTAATGCAAAAATTGTTAATTTGCCAAAAATTGCACAAAAACACAAAA
>Ga0326513_10004011_pt1 | contig 10592 bp, 10 predicted proteins | sample 2_2465_0518_D_FD_203654 | JGI IMG/M metagenome (GOLD analysis project Ga0326513, IMG submission 203654) | Bovine rumen microbial communities from UC Davis, California, United States - 2_2465_0518 | ecosystem: Host-associated > Mammals > Digestive system > Stomach > Rumen | place: USA... | reverse complement strand
TTAAGTAAGGACTATGTCAGGTAAGAGATAGTCAAAACAAGTATGGTTTTATTGACAAGACTGGTAAGTTGATTAGCCCTTGTCAGTGGGAAGAAACATGTCACTTTCACGAAGGACTTGCTGCTGTCCGAGACAAGAACGGAAAATGGGGTTTCATTGACAAAAGTGGGAAATTGATTATTCCGTGCCAATGGGAGTCCGCATGGTGGTTTGAGGAAGGACTATGTCAGGTAAGAGATAGTCAAAACAAGTATGGTTTTATTGACAAGACTGGTAAGTTGATTAGCCCTTGTCAGTGGGAAGAAACATGTCACTTTTTTGTTGATGGAATGGCATGGGTCAAGGATGCCAATAACAAGTATGGCTTCATCGATAAAACGGGTAGAGTTGTTATTCCCTGTCAGTGGAGAGTAGCCGAATGGTTCCTTTATGGCTTGGCAAAGGTTCAGGATGCAACTAATTATAAATATGGTTTTATTGACAAATCAGGCAAAGTGGTCATTCCCTGCCAGTGGCAATACGCAAGTTCCTTTCAGGGAGGTTTAGCCTGTGTTCGGGATGGTAATAACAAATATGGCTATATAGACACACTCGGAACTATTATTATTCCTTGCAAGTGGAGCTGGGCTTTAGATTTCCATAATGGCAAAGCTAGTGTCAGAGATGACAATGGCAATTGGCACCATTTTAACAAACAAGGTGAAATCATTGATTAGTAAAATGTTACTATTATGAGACAAAGAATTCTCACTACAGTAATAGCTCTATCCTTCTTAACAACACAGTTAGCATGGGGACAGACTACAATTATCCGAAGATCCAAGAAAACACAAACAAGAACTAATTCCATTAGTCCGGATATTCCGAGAATCAAAAAGAATGGGCTTACCTATGAGGTCCTCTATTTTAACAATTTTGCAGCAGTAGTCCCTGATGATGATCTAAGCAATCCTAAAATGACTGGAGTAGTTGATATCCCGGAGTACGTTCAGTATAAGGGTCGTAATTATCCTGTGACAAGTATTCAATGCTCTTTTCCTAAGGCGAATAAAGTTAAGGTTCCTGCACAAGTGGAAAGACTGTGGGGTATGTGTCATTATGCCGCATCTTGGAAATCTGTAGAGATAGACTCCCGTAATATTCATTTTTCATCACTTGGGAATGCCATATTTGACAAGAACTTCACTAAACTGATCAGGGTGTCGCAAAAGGCTGACGGAACATTTGAGATACCATCAGATGTCGTGACCATAGAAGGAGAGGCATTTAGCTGGTGTCAAGTCCTGGATGCGGTTATAGTTCCGTCATCCGTAAAGGTTATTGGCAGCAGGGCATTTGAATTCTGCTATTCTTTAAGTGTCATATCAATCCCTGCATCTGTAGAAGAAATTGGCGATGAAGTTTTTTATGGGGATTCATCGCTTGTGAGTATTGATTTGCCGAAGAGAATAAAGAAGATGGGAAATAATATGTTTCGAGACTGTTCAAAATTAAGGACGATAAGACTGCCTGAAGGAATAAAGTCCATTTCTGGTTACTATTTTTCTGAATGCAAGAGTCTTTCTTCAGTTTATTTGCCCGACGGATTAGAGTCTATTCGTAATTATGCATTCTATAGATGCGAGAGCCTTAAAGAGGTTAGTATTCCATCTTCGCTAATAGGAAACATTGAGGAGGGTGCATTCGATTTCTGTGATAAACTCAAATCGCTGACAGTTCGTTATCCGGACGGTACGACGAAAATTGTACCTTTAAAAGAGATTCCGTTTAAAGCTAGATGGAACTAATAGTCTACAATAAATAATAAGTGAAAACAATGAGACAAAGAATCATCAACTCAGTTATAGCTATCTTCTTGCTGGCCACGCTGCCAGTTTGGGGGCAGACAACAGTGATACGTCGTAGTCCGTCTCAAACAAACTCTAAAACAAAACCACCAACTTGGTTTGGAACAGGCTCTGATTTTAGTGAAGGCTTATCCTGTGTCATGAACTACGACTGTAAATTCGGATTCGTTAATAAAAATGGAACTGCGGTTATACCATATAAGTGGAAACATGCAGGCTCTTTTTCTGAAGGCTTAGCCTGGGTTGTAGATGATAATGGTAAATATGGTTTTATTGACAAAACAGGTAAAGTGGTGATACCTGTTAAATGGAGAGAAATGCCAAATCGAACGGAAATAGAATGGGGCTTTTCTGATGGATTGGCCTGGGTTATAGATGATAATAATCAAAAAAGCCATATTATTAACAAGCAAGGCCAAATTGTGAAATAAGAAACTATAATAAGACATAGCGATGATACAAAGAATCTTTGCCTCAATAATAGCTCTCTCCCTCCTGTCCACGATGCCAGCCTGGGGGCAGACAAATAATAACAGTAGTATTAAGAAACTGATAAAAACTACGACTGCAAACAAAAATGCAAGAAACAGCGAATCTCAGACGACAAAAAACAAATCGTCTAAGCTTTCACGAGCAATCCTCGAACAGGCTACAAGTATTGTGTATAGCGATGATAGTGGCAGCTTGCCTCCAGAATACCAATGGCAGAAGAAAATCACCGTAACAAAGGGTGAAGTGCGATTGCGATATACGAGAGAATACGGCGAAAAGATCGTCTACGATAAACGCCACAAGATTAGCAGTAGTCAGTATCAACAGTTTATCAACGATCTAAGTAATCAGGGCATAGAGAAGATTTATACAAATAATGAGCCAAAGGACGGCGGGGGCGTGACTGGTATTACAGTTAGGAAGAATGGAACAGTCCTCTTTGACGGATCAATGGAAGAGAATCTGAGAGTGAACAAGGGCCGACTTTGTGATGCTTTCTTTAAACTCTTGACTCCAGAAATGAAAAAGCAGATTAATAATATTGAATAGTATTCTATGAATCAAAAAATTCTCACTTCAGTAATAGCTCTCTCCCTGCTGGCCACAGTTCCAGCCTGGGGACAGACGAAAGTAATTAAACGTAATGCACCTGTCAAAAACTCAAAACCAAGTACTGCTAACAGGTGGAATCATGCCTTTGAATTTAGTGAAGGCTTGGCAGAAGTCGGCCCGTCTACTTATAAACGTGGCTTTGTTGACAGAACGGGCAAGGTGGTAATCCCTTGCAAGTGGCATGATTTAGAGAGTTTCTCAGAGGGCTTAGCTTTGGCATGGGACGACAATCGTGATAAGTGTGGCTTTATCGATAAAACCGGCGCTTTGGTGATTCCTTTTAAATGGAGTTATGCCGAGTCCTTTTCTGAGGGATTGGCTATGGTTAAAGATGATAAAGGAAAGTGTGGATATATAGACAAGAGTGGAGCGTTAGTGATTCCCTGTAAGTGGGATAGGCCAAAGACCGAGTGGCGGCTTGTTTGGGGTGCTAGTAGTTTTCATGAAGGATTAGCCCGTGTTGGTGGCGAGGAAGGTTATGGCTATATCGACAAAACAGGCAAGGAGGTCATCCCTTGCAAGTATTACACCGCTTGGGACTTCTCCGAAGGATTGGCGCACGTTCAGAAAGGAGGGCATGGCTTTATTGACAAGACTGGCACTGTAGTTATTCCAACCAAGTGGGAAGATGCAGGTTGGTTCAAAGAGGGGCTGGCTCCTGTAATGGATAACAACGACAAGTGGGGGTATGTAGATAAGACAGGGAATCTGGTGATATCCTGTAAATGGAAAAAAGCCAGGCCATTTTCAGAAGGATTGGCATGCGTGGAGGATGATAATGGTAAACAAGGATTTATTGACAAAACAGGGACATTGGTGATTCCTTGTAAATGGTGGCGGGCAGGCAGCTTCTCTGAGGGACTGGCTCAAGTTAGCGATGGTGATCAGGGTTATATTGACAAAACAGGGACGTTGGTGATTCCCTGCAAGTGGGGAGGATCTACATCATTCTCTGAGGGGTTGGCTTGGGTTATGGACAAAGGAAACTATAAATATATTCTAATTAATAAGCAGGGGAAAATCGTGAAATAGACAATCAACAATAGATAATAGTTATGAAGCAAAGAATCATTACCTCAGTTATAGCTCTCTCCCTGCTAGCCACAGTTCCAGCTTGGGGACAGACGACAGTAATCAAACGTACAGAAAAGAAACAGAATGCTACACCAGCTAAGGCCAAGAGCAGGTGGAAATGGAAAGGTGATTATCACGAAGGGCTAGCCTATGTACTTGATAAAAATGACAAGTATGGCTATGTTGACCAAAGTGGAAAACTAGTAATTCCCTGTCAGTGGAAAGGAGCATCCATTTTCCAAGACGGTCTCGCTAAGGTGACAGACGATAATGGAAAACGTGGCTTTATTGACAAGACCGGTAAGGTGGTTGTACCTTGCCAGTGGAATAATGTGTGGCCTTTTTCTGAAGGGTTAGCTGTGGTTAAGGATGCCAATGACAAATATGGTTACATAGATAAGACGGGTAATGTGGTTATTCCCTGCAAGTTGCTTATAGCAAACTCATTTTCGGGTGGTGTTGCTCTTGTTCGGGAGAAATATGATGCAATTTTTATTGATAAAACAGGAAAAGTAGTTGTTGCTACGGAAGATTATTATTGGATGAATAGTAGTCAAGCTGTTTTCCGAGTCAAAAATACTGATGGACTATATGGCTTTATGGGCAAAGATATGAAAATGGTTTTCCCCTACCAATTTAAAGAAGCAGAATCTTTTTCTGGAGGTCTGTCATGTGTCAAGGATGCAAATGATAAATATGGATTAATTAACGATCAAGGTAAACTCGTAGTTCCTTGCAAGTGGAAATTTGCAGAGGGTTTCTACAGAGATCGTGAGGATCTGGCTCGTGTCAAAGATGACAGTGATAATTGGGGATTTATTAACATGTTTGGGAATGTGGTAATTCCATGCCAATGGAAGGAAGAGTGGGGTTTTACTGAAGGGTTAGCAATGGTTAAGGATGACAAAGATAAATGGGGCTTTATTGACAAGACAGGAACTTTGGTAACACCATGTAAGTGGAAAAAGGCATATTCTTTTAAAGAGGGCCTTGCCGCAGTTAAGAATGATGATGGAAAGTGGGGCTTTATTGATAAGTCTGGCACATTAGTGATTCCTTGCAAGTGGATAGAGGTTCAGTCTTTTTCGGAAGGATTGGCTGCAGTTGAGGCCAAGGTTGATGGCTTCAAGTATGATTATGAGTGGGGATATATTGATAAAACTGGCAAATTAATAATTCCTTGCAAGTGGGCTAAAGCATACTCTTTCTACAAAGGTGTAGGAGGTGTTCGCGATGACGAGATGAACTATTACGTTATTAATAAGCAAGGTGAGATTGTGGAAAAGAAGTAATAAAGAATTAATTATGAAACAAAGAATTTTCACCTTAGTAATTGCCCTTTCCCTCCTGGCCACGATGCCAGCCTGGGGACAAACGACAGTGAATGATAAAAAATAGACAAATAGGTGGATACGTATATGGACGAGCTGAATTTAGATGAAAAAAGGAACATATTGCCTGAGGGAACTACCCTCCAGATGGGCAAGTATCGTATAGACAAGTTGCTCTCATATAGTGGTTTTGGTATTGTCTATATGGCGACAGAAATGCAGTTTGATGAAAGGGTTGCCATCAAGGAGTTCTTCATGAAAAGCGTTAATCGGCGCGATGGCGATTCTACGACAATCAGTGTAACAACTCCTCAAAACAAGATTGTCTTCGATGAACAGAAGGCTAAGTTTATGATGGAGGCAAAAAGACTCCGTCGTCTTCATAATCAGCATATCGTCCATATTACAGACCTATTTGAGGAGAACGGTACTGTCTATTATGTGATGAACTATATTGATGGACAGCCATTGAGTAATATTGTAAGACAGAATGGAATGATCAAGGAACAAGAAGTTTTTGATTATTTGAATCAGACACTCGACGCTTTGGAAGAGATCCATTCCCAAAAGTTTGTTCATCTTGATATAAAGCCTGCCAACTTGATGGTTGATAAGACTGGTCAAATACATGTTATAGATTTTGCTTTAAGTAAAAGTCAATTCTCGGAGGAAGATGTGGTGGTCGGTTATACTCACGGCTATGCACCACCTGAGCAGATGTATGGTGAAATAACAAAGATAGGTCCTTGGACAGACCTGTATGCCCTTGGTGCCACACTCTATAATCTGTTGACTGGCCAAAAGCCTCCTTCAATCAGTCAGATTGCTGAAGAGGCGGAAGATGCTTTTCTATTTCCTGAGTCAATAGATATTGGGTTTCAAGCACTTATTACTTGGATGATGGACATTTCTCCAATAAAACGTTCTCAGTCTGTTGAGAGAGTACGTAAAATGATAGAAGATTTGGGCCTGATGGATGAATTTGACGATATCGCTGATGATGATGCCACCATCCTCAATGGTGATTAGAGAGCAAGTATTTAAAAACTAAAACCAAAATGGCATGAGACAAAGAATAATCTGTTTGCAATTATTATTCTTCCTGCTGACCACTGTGCCAGCATGGGGACAGACAACAGTGATTAAACGGAAACCAACTGCTGCTTCAAGTTCCACAACTGCGAATGTTAAATCTAATAATTCCTATACTTATAAGAAGTTTGTTGTGGACAGCATAGAGTATCATACGGAAAGTGCAAATGAGGTTCTGCTATTTAGTGTGAAGAGAAAAGTGAAGGGGCACTTTATAATTCCAGGAATAGTAAACCATCAGGGGAAAGACTATAAGGTAGTTGCAATCAATAACGCATTGGCAGGTAAAAAACTACTGAAAGAGGTAACAATACCCTCTACATTGAAAGAAATGCTATATAGGCCGTTTGGAGGGGATACTGCATTGACGGCGATTCATGTTGCACCCGGAAATACGACCTTTGAGAATGGGGAAAGTGGTGAATTGATTAATAAAATTACGAAGACCTTGATGTGGGTGTCCCCTCGCCTTACAGGTCATTATGAAGTGCCAACGGGAATCAAAAATATTAATCAAGGAGCATTTAGCGATTGCAAATTCTCCTTGATTACAATTCCCTCAACGGTAGAAAAAATTGGTGAGTTGGCATTTGATGACTGCAAACAATTGAGCAAACTGGTTATACCGCAAAATGTAAAACAAATAGAAGCACGCGTGTTTTCAGGATGTGAGAAACTTAAAGAAATTGTTTTGCCAGATGGCTTGAAAGAAATTGGTTATAACTCTTTTGCCTGTTGCAGGGCATTGCACAAACTGCGTATTCCAAGAGGCCTACAAAAAATTAATAGATATGCGTTTTGGGCAACTCGCATTACGGAATTTGATGTTGATTCGGCGAATCCCAATTACTCAGCTGTCAATGGAATGTTGTGTAGTAAGGATGGGAAGACTCTCGTGCGCTATCCTACTGGAGGTTATTGGGGGAGTCCCAAAATCTCCATCTCAGGTATTTGTAATATAGGTGAATATGCCTTTTATGATTGTCCTATTGACAGTATTGCTATTCCTGAAAGTGTAACATGTATTGAACAAGGCGCTTTCAGAGAAAGCCACATCACGTCAATTTATATACCAAACTCAGTAGTGAAATTAGGAAATATTGTTTTCCATAGCTGTAATAGGCTAAAAAAGGTAAGTATTCCAAGCCATTTAGTAGATCATTTGGAAAAATCAATCTTTTATGGCTGCAATAACTTAGAAATAATAACAGTTCGTAATCCCGACGGCACAACAAAACAAGTGCCAATAGAAGAAAAATGGAAAAAATGGGAATTATGATGTGTAAATAAACAGAGTCGACATGATGAAACAAAGAATCATTACCTCAGTAATAGCTCTCTCCCTGCTGGCCACGATGTCAGCCTGGGGACAGACGCAAGTTATAAGACGAAAGAGTCAATCTGCAAAAGCAGTGGTAAGGCATTCTGTGGATACTAAATCTAAACCCGTTCTCTTCACTTGGCAGGGGATGGAGTTTTATATTCTTAACGATAAGGAGGTTGCACTATCCGGATGGGTAGATGTTAAACCCGAAGGTCATGTCACCATTCCGTCTGTAGTGAAGAATGGCGATAAAGAAATGACAGTGACAGAATTGTGGCAATGCTTCAAGAATTGTGACAAACTTGAAACTATAGATATTCCGAAAACAATTAAGCGTATTAGTTATGATGCCTTTAAAGGCTGCAAGATGCTCAACAACGTCATAATACCCCAAGGTGTAAGGGGCATTGGAGATGGCGCATTTGCAGGGAATCATAAATTGTCGTCGGTCGTTTTGCAGGAGGGTATTGTGGCAATAGGGAGTCATGCATTCCATGATTGTAAGAGCCTTCAGTCTGTTAGCCTGCCTTCTGGAATAAAAAAAATAGAGGAGCATGCATTCGATAGTTGTTCTGGCTTAATGGAGATAAACTTACCACATGGGTTAACCAGCATAGGCAACTATGCATTTGACCATTGTACCAATCTTTGGGAGATTACTATTCCTGGCAGTATAACTGAGTTTGGAGAATATATATTCCAAGGTTGCGAGAAGCTAAGTAAGGTTACCATTCTCGATGGTGTAAAGAGCATCGGAAATCATATGTTTTCTGGTTGTTCGGATTTGCGGGAGGTCGTCTTGCCTAGTAGTGTGATAACTATAGAAGATGATGCATTCTATTTCTGTTGGATGATGGAGTTGATCAATCTTCCAAAGAACTTGAAATCAATTGGCAAAGGTGCATTTAACACGTGTGGTTGGCTTAGAAGTATCACCATACCTGATAGTGTGACTGATCTTGGTAGCCATGCATTCTACGATTGTGGAGCTTTGACATCTGTTAGCATACCAAGCAGCCTTGTAGACAAGATAAAGGAAAAGACTTTCTACAAGTGCGACAAGTTAAGATACGTCACTGTGCGCCATCCTGACGGCAAGGAAGAACAGGTGTCAATAAAGGATGAGTGGCGTTAGCTATGAAAAAAGATGAAATTGTAAAAATACGAAATATCAACGATAATGAAGCAAAGAATCATCACTTCAGTAATAGCTCTCTTCCTGCTGGCCACGATGCCAGCCTGGGGACAGACGAGTCATGAATTCTTGGATACAGTTGTTAATCGTCACTTTTATGCAATATGCTTGGGTGATTATAGGTATACGGGGCCTGTAAATGAGGATGGTCGGCCAGATGGTGTTGGTGAAGCGAAGTTTATGAATAATGGTGAGCCTGACGGGCGTAAATATATAGGGCCTTTTGATGATGGGGTACTTCAAGGCAAGGAATTCGCTATATTTTCAATGTCTAATGGTGACACCTTTATTGGCTCTTTCAAAAATAATCTATTTGATAAAGGTCAGTATACTATAGCCTCCTCTGGTGAACACTTTATTGGAGAGTTCATTGGCGGCAATCCTTATAAGGGTACGTGGTACAACAATAGAAGTACTATAATTAGTGTTGTCAACAAAGCATTCATTAATGATGATTTGTGGGCTTACCTCTACACAGGACCTGTTGATAATGACGGATTGCCTGATGGCATTGGTGAAGCCATCTTTATAGAGGGCAGCAAACCTGATGGTCGAGCATATCGTGGGCCATTTGATAGTGGTACTTTTGGCGGTGAAAAGTCCGCAGAAATGAAGATGCAGAATGGCGACAGCTTCTCTGGGACTTTCAAAAACAACTTGTTTAACGAGGGTACCTATACAGTAAAAGCTACAGGTGAGTATTTTAAGGGGGCGTTCAAAGACGGAACACCTTATAAAGGAATCTGGTATAATAAAAAGGGGAAGAAACTTACTGTGGTTGACGGGTCAAAGATAAAGTCACAAGATGATAATGAATCCAGACTGTTTGAAGAAATGCAAGAGTTATTTTAAATAATATGAAGCCAAGATATTATATATTTGTTTTTCTATTATCCCTGTTATCTACCATATCGGCATGGGGACAGACGACAGTGATCAAACGTACAGAAACGAAACAGGCAGTTAAACACAAAGTCGGTAGCCAATGGAAGTGGAAAGGCGATTATTACGATGGGCTAGCCTATGTGTGTGATAAAAATGACAAGCATGGCTATGTTGACCAAAGTGGCAAACTGGTAATCCTTTGTCAATGGAAAGAGACTTATAACTTCTCTGAGGGCTTGGCCTGTGTCAAAGATGAAAATGACAAATGGGGCTTTATCGACAAGAATGGAAACTTGGTGAGTCCCTGTCAGTGGAAATGGGTCAGGTCTTTCTCTGAGGGCTTGGCTTGTGTCTCAGATGACAATGAAAGATGGGGCCTTATCGACAGGACTGGAAAGTTGGTGATTCCTTGTCAGTGGAAAAATATAAGGTCTTTCTCTGATGGCTTGATTTGTGTCAAAGGAGACAATGGTAAATATGGTTTCATTGACAAGACAGGAACTTTGATTATTCCATGCAAATGGAATTATCCCTGGGATTTTAAGATCTTCTTTTCTGAGGGCTTGGTACAAATCCAGGATGACAATAATAAATGGGGGTTTATTGACAAGACAGGAAAAGTAGTGATTCCTTGTCAGTGGAAAGATGCGTGGTCCTTCTCTGAGGGCTTGGCCAAAGTCAAAGATGACCATTATAATTATAACTTTATCGACAAGTCAGGAAATGTTGTAATTTCTTGT
>Ga0326513_10004010_pt1 | contig 10592 bp, 9 predicted proteins | sample 2_2465_0518_D_FD_203654 | JGI IMG/M metagenome (GOLD analysis project Ga0326513, IMG submission 203654) | Bovine rumen microbial communities from UC Davis, California, United States - 2_2465_0518 | ecosystem: Host-associated > Mammals > Digestive system > Stomach > Rumen | place: USA: California... | reverse complement strand
ATCGGGTCACGGTTGGAACGCTCCAATTCGTCGTCCGCGATGTCCTTTTTGGCCCCAAGAAGCGGGCCGAAATGGAGTCCGAACGTCTCTTTTACGATGCCTATTGGCGCGACGATGAACCCGAGGAGCAGGTGCGCCTTTTCACCGAGTGCCTCCGCCTCACCCCGCGCGATGCCCAGACCTATCTCAACCGTGGCGTGGCCTACGATGCCTTGGGCGAAATGGACAAGGCCTTGGCCGACTTCGAACAGGCCATTCGGCTCAAACCCAATTTAGCCGAGGGCTACAACAACCGCGGCTATCTCCGCTATAATCAAGGCGACTACGCCCACGCCATTCCCGACTTCGACCGCGCCCTACAGCTCAATCCCGACTATGCACGTGCCTATTGCAGCCGTGCCAGTGCCTACGGCATGTTGGGCCAGCACGAACAGGCTTTGGCCGACATTGAGCGAGCCATCGATGCCGACCCCGACTTCCTGCTCGCCTATGTCAACCGCGCCGCCTACAACCTCAACATGAACCACATTCACGAAGCCGAAGAAGAGCTGAAATGGGTGCTAGAACAGGACCCCGACGACTCCACCCGCCAGCTGGCCGAGAATTACCTTGCCCTCTGCCACTAGTCCGAAAAGTAAAAAAAAACTCCCTCTTATTAATCAATTAAAATACTCACATACAGAATAATAAAGCTTTTTTCCTTTAATTAATGCGTTTGCAACCCCCTTTTTTAGGATTTTTCAATTAAAAAAAGTACTTTTGAAGGCATTTTCAGGCAGAAAATAAAAAATATTGCATTGATATTCAATAAAAAGAAAAAAAAATTTGGTCAGTTCGAAAAAAGGTTGTACCTTTGCACCCGATTTCAACAAGAGATGGGGTATTAGCTCAGGTGGCTAGAGCGTTTGACTGGCAGTCAAAAGGTCATCGGTTCGACTCCGATATACTCCACTAGGAAGAGGTTCAAATGAACCTCTTTTTCTTTTTATGAGAGAATTGAATGAGTGGCGGAAGTTCATCAAATTCCAATACCCATAATAATCTTATTGTTTATCGCACCGAGGAATCAGGGAACTTCTATTGTGCAACCAATAAGCCGGAAGAAGGTTATTCCCCCCAAAACGTTATACTCTTGTTTTTACGGATTTCAACACGCTCAAAGCGGCAGCAGCGTATGTGAGGAATCTGACTGGAAAGGAAGTTTAGACGGAAGCAGATATTGAAGCAGCCCTAAACGAACAGGAAGATAAAAAACTGGAGAATGATGACGATGCTTTCTATAACTTCAACAAGTTTAAAGTCTTGGAGGATGACGAATCATGATTCTTAACAACAACCAACGCTTCTTTCTCTATATCCTCTGGGTAATGACAAAAGAGAAAGTCAAGTACATCATTATCCGTTTATGACACACCAAGGAGACCCAATGTGGTCTCCTTTTTTGCTTCTTCTTTCGGTGATCCTTTGGTGAAGGCTCGACGATTTCCCGTCTTCCTCCCGTCTTCGATCATTCGTCCTGGGTTCTTCTGTTCCTCGGTTTCTGCTTAGACAAAAACAAGAATAATGCAACTAAAAATCACTCACTTGCATAATTGAACAAAGATTTTCTCCGTCTCGTAAGGCGTTGTTTCTCTTATACCTATAAAGAACTTTATCCCATCAAAGGCTCAGTATCAAAAATAATGCGTATATTTGCACTCGAATTAGACGCGAGTATGTCTAATTGGTGCAAAAAGCATTTGTAAAAGGTCACTCTTGAAATTTGCCCAATTTCAGAACTAGGCGACATTGATACCGATGCCTTTGCTTGTTTGGTATGTTAACGCCCTCGGGCGTCGGCATATCCTCAGCATGGGATAAAGTTCATACGTTTCAGACTAGTTAGGTCGGGCAAAACCTCAAGAGTTGAAACTGGCAACGTTGATTCCATGCTTTTTTATTGAGGTAATACCGCCAATCCGGGAATCAGTGAGGCACATAAAAAGAAAACGCGAATGGACTACATCTCGGAGGCTGAACGACTGAAGCTCTACTACAAAGGGCTGGAGGAGGCTGGCAGTAGCAAACAGATTGCCACGGCCCACCCCGACCTTGTGTCCGACAAGGAAGAGCCCGACACCGATCCGGCCTTGCTTGAAAACGATGATTTATATCTTCAAATCTTGCTCCCGCTCTACTACAAACTGGCCTATGTTTACAACAATCGTTTCATCCACGAAGACATTTCGCTCTACAATCCTGCCCCGCAGCGGGTATTGACGGCCAAAGAGATTTACGATGCACTTCAGGTCTTTGCGCCATACGCTGTCCCCGAGATTATACGCACTATCGGTTGCTCCTCCGCTACAATGACGTTGTTGCAGCAAGCCTTCGATGCACTGGACGCGGATGCTTTTGTCCACATCATAGATACGTCGGACTGTGACCTTTTGCTTACAAGCAGCATCTGTGAAGATGTCTGGCCCAAGATTGTTTATCACACTGACCCGTCCGATGAAGATATAGCCAATAGCCTAGAAGTTGTGGCAAGTCTTTTCATGAACGAGGAACACCCCATCCGACGCTCGTCTAAGGAGTTGAGCGAGGCCACTGATTGTTTATCCGAGGATGGCGACGAAGAATCGTATATGCGGAAGTACGATCGGTATAATCAAGACTTGTTCGACTATATGTGCCAGTTCTACCGCGACAACTACGACCGTTTCAAGTCCAAGGAGCGCAAGCAGATTGAACCCATTATCCTGCAAGGTGGCGGCTATATTGACGCAGAGTTCTGTCTTCCCGACGACTATTTCTCATTCCATAACGAGGCGGGCGACACCAAGGAGTACTTCGGGCTGAGTCCCGAAGTCATCAGGGCGGGAGTCGAGCCGTTTGTGCAGCTGGTGGACTATCTTGCAGAGGCGGGCTATATCGACTCGTCCGTTGCCACCAAGCAGCTCTTTGCCTACCGATTCTCAGGCCGTATGCGTCCCGAGAAGGTTGAGCCTATTGAGTGGCACGGGAAGAACGGCAACTCCTACGAGCTAATTTACTTGGTGCGCAACCTGACGGAGAGAGCCAACTACCGCAAGATGCGGAGCTTCTTCACCGGTCCCAAGTGGGTCAAAGACCGCGACAGCAGCTATGCCCGTGGCGCCGACTACCACCTCAAAGCCTACCTCCACCAACTCTACCCCACACTGCCCGACCAACTATAAATTTATCTATAATTGTCTATAATCAGAAATAGAAAAGAAAGAAATAATAACTTTGCAGATACAAACAATACAGATTGAAAAATATAAAGTAAACCTTTAAAACCCTTTAACATTCAAACTTTTAAACCTTTAATAATATGTTATACAGAGTAACCGTTAAAAGCAGCAAGAACAGCAACGGCATCCGCGTCGAGCGTGGCATGAGCGTGGATGTAGTAACCAACAACATCACCAACCCCGTCACCACCAACGGAGGCCAAGCCGTCGCCGACGCATTCATGCGTATCTATGGCATCGACATCCGTAGGGCTGGCGCATTAAGCATGGCATATTTGGACGTTCAAAGAATAGGATAAGTTATGGGCGACACTCAAAGATGCCCTTATTGCGGTTCAAGAGATACCCATTTAAGCCTTGACACACAAATCAAAAGAGGGCTTGGTCATGTGGCCGAGTTTGGAATCGGTTTCGCTGCTGGGTATTTAGGATTGGGCGAACTGGTAGAAGATTCGGACATAAATATAGCCGATACAGTCAATAAAGAATGGGAGTGCAATAGCTGTGGAAGAACATGGAATCCAAGTAAACTTCCAGTTCAGCAACGAAGTTATTGTGGCAATCAAACTAATTCTCAGCCTAAAAGACAGATGCCTGCACCAAAAAAGAGTCAGGATTTGGTAGAACGGGAAAAGCGATACAAAAAAGAATACCTTAACTGTCTTAATGATAGTGATAATGGGGAAATAAGTTTTGCTGACCGTGAAATGTTAGACAGCCTTAGAGACCGACTAAGATTAACGGGTACGCGTGTGGCTGAAATAGAAGCCAATGCTCTTGCCTCTTTTCGAGCAACACCAATGTCACAAGAATCCCATCCTGTTTGTTCAACCGATACGAATGGTACTAATCAGGTTTTGAATCCTAAGGATGAGAAAGAGTATATAGAAGCACTAAAAGATTGTTTGTCGGATGGTGAGTTATCTGAACGTGAACGTCGACTATTGGAGAGACTCCGTGTTAAATGTGGCATAAGTCCAGAGAGAAGTATTGATCTCGAAAAACAATTAACAGAACCACAACTTACCGCCGAGGAAAAAGAATACCTTGAGGCCTATCACGAAGCCTGTGAAGACGGGCAACTCTCCGAAAAGGAACGCCGTATGCTCAACCGTCTCCGCGATATGTTAGGAATAACCGAAAAACGAGCAAAAGAAATAGAAAAATAAAGAATATGGATATTAGTATTGTGTTAAGTTATTCGCAACAAGAAGTGGTTACACTAAACGTTGATGATGATTTTATGACGAAAGATCAATCTTGCGATTCCCTCACTGGACCAGAAGAACGTAAAGTAAGAAAGAAATACAAATTGAATCCTAACGAAAATATTGGGCTAATAATAATAGGAAATGAAGACAACAAAAAATATATTACAATAATCACCGACCAACGTTTTGTAGTAATTGGGAATCAAGGCGAGCGGTCAAAAGTTATACGCTGGAATAATACGCGATCCGTCGATTATTCTGACGGAAAACTTGTTTTTAAGAGTATAAAAAATCATTGTACAACCATTCCAGTTAAACGCTTAACGGAAAACAATTGCGATATCGATGATACTGGCAAAATGATAGTATCATTGATTAGAGGTAGATTTAATATTTAGCCGACCTTCAATAGATTATATAACCAATAATTATGGACACCTCGGCAAAAACACGGCTGGTTGAAATATTGCGAAACAATAGTAACGGAATATGCGAACCAGATATCCCACAATCCATTTACATTTCCTCCATGCAGTCGTATGGATTGGCTGGAGGAGAAAGGCTCTATTATGCCCATTGCAACGATGGGTTATTCGTAAGTAATAGCAAGGTTTTTCTTATCACGAACTTAGGAATTCACTATGCCTCCTATTTTGCAAGGTGGGAGAACATTTCTTCTTTTGCTATGGTGGGAGACAAAATTGGAGTAACATTGCAGGGCGGAAGAAAACAAGCGATAGTCCCTTCAATACATGGTGTTTTTCAAAACGTACTATCTGACGTAATCAGCACTTTAAACCAATGTGTAATAGGGAAGAGTTATATAATGCCAACCCATCAAAAGAATATCATTGGTACCATGGATTGCGAAAAAACATCATTATTTATCAAATGCCAACATTGTGGCGAAGTATATACTGTTGAAAGTAATTATTATGGTGATCACGATGTGTGTTGGCGTTGTGAAAAATGCTGTAACGAGATTTGTGTTCGTTTTTTCGGTTTTTGTAAATATTGCAATAAGGAGATTGGTTTTACTGATGACCCTAATGATTCCACACTAAAATTATTGGCCAAAGGAGCATTGACAGGCATTCTTAGACCAGACAAGGTCTTTGATGTAATAGGAAGGTATGCTGACAATATACCCAATGCAAAAGCATATGGTATTTGTATGAATTGTGGCCGTCAGCATATTGAGTGTCCTGAGTGTGGAACGGCCATTCATGTGCCAAAAGATGCTGACTTATTAAGTGATGTATTTACTTGTCCAAAATGTGGAACAAAAATGAGACATCCTTAACATAATCTATTATTTCAATGATACTCAATATACAATCCGAGCTTGAAACACTCTTTGCTAATATGGAAGTTGCTTTTGATAAGACAGAGGAATCAAAGTTCGAGCAACAGGAGAACGCCGTGCTTGCCATAAGCGTCAAGTTTGCGCCACTATCACAATTAACAGGAGAAACTGCCGTACCACAAGCATCCATGTTCACGTCCAACGAACAGAAGTATATTGGCGAGGTGAAAGAATGTCTGGCTGATGGAGAAATTACCCGCACAGGCCGTCGCTTGCTTAAAATGCACCGTGAACGTCTAGGTATAAGCGAAACCCGAGCTGCAGAACTAGAGGCATCCGTCGCCACCCCACAGTTGACTGACGAAGAAAAAGAAAACCTTGAAGCCTACCGCGAAGCCTGCTAGGATGGCCAGCTCTCCGACAAAGAACGACATATGCTCAACCGCCTCCGCGATATGTTAGGAATAACCGAAGAACAAGCATGGGAAATAGAAAAACAATGATTGGTACATCAATGATTCCGGGTGTTGATGAACTTTTAGATATTTATCTTGAGTCTAATGTAGTTTTTACTATTGACGATACTTTTGTGATAAGTGTTGAAGGTCTACAAAATGCAAGAGGGAAGTATGGTATTTCTCAGGATGAAAACATTGGTATAGTGATTATTGGAGGTCATCCTGTTAAATACAGCACTATTTTAACATCAGAAAGATTTTTAATGTATTGCGGTGATAACAAAATACACGATTTTTATTGGTCTATGATTAGATCAGTTTCGCATAATGGCAACGCGATGACTATTATATTAACGAATAATTGTTCAATTAATATATCTGATTCTCATTTTGGAGATGATTTGGATATTAGGAGTGGTAATATACATTTACAGTCACAAGAAGTTGTTAAATTAATGCAAATAAAAATCAATGGCAAAGATAATAATCAACAAGAGCCTTAAGTGTGGCACATGGTGCGAAACAGCGGTTTTATGTATTGACAATCAAAGAAATATTATAATTTGAGTGATGAAGAATTCATCCAAATCGTAGAAAAAATAGCAGAATTGAAGAAAGCCATTGAAACTTACGAACAAATTACCAAAGACCTTTTTGAAATGTCCGAAAAACTATCGTGTAATGTCAATCAAGAAATCATTGATCTTGTCTTGAACGGAATTAACTTGACACTTTTTTGCGCAAAAAAGTGTCAAGTTAATTCCGTTCAAGACATTTCTTTCCTGTGCGGTAGCCGTCAGGAGTTCGTCTGCATGCCTACAATGGTATTTCTGCCCGCTCCAATGGCTCTTGTCAGAGGGTGGGGAGGGGAGTGGCGTAATTATCTATGGCGGTACAATAAATAGAAAACCAGCGGTTTGTGCATGCTGTAATGATTATTGAAGTATGCAAATTCGTATTAATTCAAAATAAAAGCGTATTTTTGCAGCGCAATTTAGTGAGAAGGACAGATATACGGGTGCCGTAATTGCCAACAGGGGTAGTAGCTCATCTGGTAGAGCATTTGGTTCGCAATCAAAAGGTAGTGGGTTCGAGTCCCATCTACTCCACAACAAAAGAAAGAGCTCAGGCTCTTTCTTTTTTCTTTGTAGCAGATGGTCCAAATGTGCGGGTTGTCGGCCGAGCCGACGGCACACCCCGAGTCCCATCTACTCCACAAAAAAAGAAAGAGCTCAGGCTCTTTCTTTTTTCTTTGTAGCAGATGGTCCAAATGTGCGGGTTGTCGGCCGAGCCGACGGCGCACCCCGAGTTCCATCTACTCTACAAAATAGCTACCTTATCCCTAGCTGCTCCTCTTTCTCGCTGTGTCCTCGCTAGATCCTTGTTACATCCTCTCTAGATCCTCATTAGATCCTCGCTTCAGCATCAAGTTTCTGGCAAGTACTTTCCGAGGCAGTGCAGCGCTTGAGCCCCCCCTGCAGCACAGCTGGTCGAGCGGTCGGTGCCGCTGGGCCAGCGTAAGCTTGGTTGTTGGGTCACTTGGATTTCTTCAAACGCCCGACACGATTGGCCACCACTGCGTCAGGAGCAGAATAGTGCGTTTCGCCAGCCCAGAAGTGCCTTGTTCCTATGGCGAACCTTTCTGGAAGAGCGACACGGTGTATGCCCCCTGCGGCAGTCACAACGAATTCTCCCGTGCCATCAACCATGGGGCGAACACCGTCTTTGCCGACTGGTGCGACGAGTCCATCGCCCCTAACGAGACACACTCATGGCTCAATCCCTATCCTAACCCCTGCCTCGGCACCCTCACCCTTGGCGGCCTCACCGACAGCCAGGCCACTGCCATCGTCCGAGACCTGACAGGCCGCGAAGTGCTGCGCCGACAGGTCTCTGCCGCGCAGCCTACCCTAGACCTGCGCCTCCTCCCCTCCGGCCACTACTTCGTCACCGTGGCCACCCCCCAAGCCACCTCCACCCAGAAACTGGTGATAAAATAAGTCCAATTTTCGCTCAGTTATAATCCCCCAATCGGTCATCAGGGTTTGAAAATGCCTCTTCTATAGGTCTTTTCATGCCATATCAGCATTTCTTTATGTTTCATGACGTTACCAAGGCTCGGCATAGAAAGCTTGATTTCTCTGCCGAGCTTTACGCAACGTTCACCAGCGATGCGGCCAATCTTCTCGAAACAAATACTAATCTGCCATAAACCCTAATGACCTATTTGGGATAATTGAAAAAAAAGTTGTATCTTTGCAAATTCATTTTATGAGAATTGTGATATGAAAATAGCTCTATTAGGTTATGGCAAAATGGGCAAGGCCATAGAGGCCATTGCCGAGGACCGCGGACACGAGATAGGCGTTGCTATCGACGACGAGGATGACTGGATGAATAAGCTGGAGGCGTTGCGCGAGTGCGACATGGCGGTCGACTTTTCCACCCCCGCCACGGTGGTGGGCAACATTATGCGCTGTTTCGACCTGGACATGCCGGTGGTGGTAGGCACGACGGGCTGGTACGACCAGCTGGAGAGCGTGGTGCACGACTGCCAGCAGCGGGGCCAGGCCCTCTTTGTGGCGTCCAATTTCAGCATAGGCATGAACATGATGTTCGAGCTGAACCGGCGGCTGGCGCAGCTGATGAACCGCTACGAGGACTATCAGGTGGAGATAACCGAGACCCACCACGTGCACAAGTTGGACGCTCCCAGCGGCACGGCCATTACGCTGGCCAACGACATAATAGAGGAGTTGGACCGAAAGGAGGAGTGGCAGCTGAAGGACGGCGAGGGTCGCCACCGCCGCCTGAAGAAGGATGTGGTGCCCATCACCTCTGTCCGCGAGGGAGAGGTGGCCGGCATACACGAGGTGGTGTATGAGAGCGATGTTGACACCCTCACGCTGCGCCACTCGGCCAAGAGCCGCCGGGGGCTGGCCCTGGGGGCTGTGCTGGCCTGCGAGTTTATGAAGGGGCGCAAGGGGTACTATACGATGAAGGATATGCTGGAATAGAGCGGAGTCAGTATGCGGCGAGAAAGGCTGATAAGGCATGTGGGGACGTGGTACGCGGTGCTGACGGTGGTGCTGTTGGCGGTGATGCTCTTCAGTGCCAGGGTGGGGGCGGTGCGTTTCACGTGGGAGGAGATGTGGCAGTCGCCTATCTTCTGGAATCTGCGTCTGCCCCGCATCATCCTGTCGGTGCTGGTGGGTGCGGCTCTGTCGGTTTGCGGCGCGGCCTACCAGTCTATTTTTCGCAATCCGCTGACCGACCCATACGTGCTGGGCATTTCGTCGGGCGCTTCGCTGGGTGCGGCTGTGGCCATACTGTTGGGGTTGCAGACCTTTCTGCTGGGCGTGGGTGCCTGTGCCTTGGCCACCGGCATACTGACCATACTGATTATCTACCGCATTGCCTCCATTGGCAACCGCATGCATGCCACCACGCTGCTGCTGACAGGGGTGTGCCTGACGTTTCTGATTTCGGCGGTCATTTCGTTTTTGATGGTGCTGCACCAGGACAAGATGGACAGTATCATTTTCTGGACCATGGGCAGTTTTGCCTCGGCGTCGTGGGTGGATGTGGCCTTTGTGGCGCCGGTGGTGGTGGCGGGGACGGCCGTGGTGGTGTACTACGGCCGCGACCTGAACCTGCTGCTGGCCGGCAGCGAGACGGCAAAGAGCCTGGGGGTGGAGGTGGAGAAGGTGAAGAAACGGCTGCTGCTGGTGACGACGCTGATGGTGGCCTTTTGCGTGTCGACGTGCGGAGTGATAGGTTTTGTGGGGTTGGTGGTGCCGCACTGCATACGCCTGGTGGCGGGACCGGACAACCGGCGGGTGGTGCCGCTGGCGGTGCTGGTGGGCGGGACGTTCTTGCTGCTGTGCGACACGCTGGCGCGCACCCTGATGATACCGGCCGAGCTGCCGGTAGGATGTCTGACGGCCTTGGTGGGCGCGCCGCTGTTTATCTATCTGCTGTATAAGAATAAGAAGACTTACTGACGGGGGGAGGGCTATGATAGAAGTGAAAAATCTTACCTACCGCTATGGCACCCGGCCGGTGCTGGAGGGTCTGAACTTTACGATTGAGGAGGGCGGGTTCTACGCCGTGATGGGGGCCAACGGAAGCGGCAAGACCACGCTGCTGCGGCTGGTGTCGGGCATGCTCACGCCTCAGGAGGGCGAGGTGGTGGTGGATGGCACGAATGTGCAGCACTACAAGGCGCGCGAACTGGCACAGCGCATGTCGTTCGTGCGGCAGCATCCGCAGACCGACTTTGAGTTCTCGGCGTTTGAGACGGTGCTGATGGGGCGCAACCCCTACCAGCGCCACCTGCAGAACGAGTCGGAGCGCGACT
>Ga0326513_10004008_pt1 | contig 10594 bp, 7 predicted proteins | sample 2_2465_0518_D_FD_203654 | JGI IMG/M metagenome (GOLD analysis project Ga0326513, IMG submission 203654) | Bovine rumen microbial communities from UC Davis, California, United States - 2_2465_0518 | ecosystem: Host-associated > Mammals > Digestive system > Stomach > Rumen | place: USA: California... | reverse complement strand
ACAGGTGAAATGCCGACTAACCATATTAAGACTGCTGTCAAGACGGGAACCCATATGGTTGTCAGTTTTATGTTGGCCGTTTTCCACATTTTGACACACGGCACCGCAATCAGTGCAACAACAGCAGGACGTATGCCTTTGAATATCGCTTCCAGCCAATGCCATTGACTGTAATTGTGGAAGCACAGGGCTATCAGCAGAATAATTGTGAAGCTGGGCAATATCATTCCAAGGGCAAACAGAATGGCGCCTAACAAGCCTTTGAGCTTGTGGCCGACATAAATGCTCATGTTGACCGCGAAGATTCCCGGCAGAGCCTGTGATAATGAGATGATATCCATAAAGTCCTCTTCGGAAAGCCATTTATGCTTTTCTACAATCTCATGTTGCATAATAGGTATCATGGCATAGCCGCCACCTAAGGTAAATAAACCTATCTTGAAACATGTTTTGAAACCTTCTGCGTAGATACTCATTATCGTCTGGCAAATTATTATACAAAAATACGATAATTTCATGTGCGCAGTTAAATTTCAGATAGAATTTATCTAATTTTGCGTTTGATTTCCGTTAAAAGCTCTATGAAGAAATTTGATAAAGTGGGTTATCATCTGCTGGCGTTTGTTGTCATGACTATTTGGGGTAGTACTTTTGCTTCATCCAAAACGCTCATTCTCCATGGTATGCCGGAAGTGTATATCTTTTTTTATCGCTTTATCATTGCTTACTTTTTGCTATTGATATTTAATCATACTCGTCTTTTTGCAGACAACTGGAAAGACGAGATGCTCCTCGTGCTTACAGGTTTGACAGGCGGCTCGGTCTATTTTATGGCGGAGAATTACGGGTTGCGCTATGCGCAGACGACTGATGTGGCGTTTATTATCGCATTGACGCCTTTGCTGACGACTCTTGTGGCATATGTGACTAAGCAGGAGAGACAAGTCATTACAAGGAATTTTGTTATTGGACTTTTCGTTGCCTTAATCGGTATTGCGTTCCTTGTTTTTAAAGGAGATTTTCATGTCATGCCGTCTCTGCTTGGCGACTCTTTGGCTTTTATTGCCGCATTGTTGTGGGCAGTATATAGTCTTATTGTCAAACCGCTCAGCAAGAAATACGATATACTTTTTATCACGCGGAAAGTGTTCTTCTACGGATGGCTGACGATAGTTCCTTTTCTTGGCTTCTTCTCTTTTCAAGATACATTGGAACTGTTCAGAAGTCCTGTTGTCTGGGCAAATCTGCTTTTTCTGGCAGTAGTGGCATCGTTCATGTGCTATATCTGGTGGAATAAAGTTATGGAGGAGTTAGGCGTGTTGAAATCATCATACTATCTGTATGTTAATCCTGTTGCCTCGGCCCTTGTGTCTATATTATTTATGGATGAGCAAATGAATTTCTCCATTGCACTGGGACTTATCTTGATACTTGCTGGTGTCGTTTGGTCGGAACGTAAGTAGACTGACGGAGACTACGGTGTTTGGGATTTCTGCCTGCGTTCTCTGATTTGTTGCATTTTGGCTTTGAGTATCTCACGCTTTTTTTCTTTCTCAATTTTGATTTCCTCCTGTGTCTTTTGAGGCTTTGCCGGTTGGGCAATAGTGTCTTTCTTCTCCTCAATGACCTTTTTCTCGTCCAGAGTTTTTTGCTTTTCTGCCTGCACTTCCTTTATGGCTGCTTTTTTCTCAGCGTTTTGTTTGATGAGATTGTTCGTGTTGAGATTACCTTGATCATCTAATAAGCCATAAGTGGTATTCAATACGGTAAATTCTGTCCTGCGATTGAGCGCATTGCAAGTGTCCTGTTGTCCCTGCGGCAGTTTTTTGATAAACTCCTCTGTCAGTTCGTCGCCTGCTTTGAGGAAAGGATATCGTTCTGCAAATTTGCCGGTGATGACTTTCGGCTTGAGTTTGCCGTAGCCTTTTGGAACGACTCTGTCTTTAGCGATTCCATGTGAAATGAGATAGTTCACTACAGCGTCGGCACGGTGTTGAGACAACTTGACGTTATATTCTTGTGAACCTCTGTAATCACAATGTGCACTAAGTTCGATGCTTATTGCTGGGTTTTGTTTCAACAGATTAACCAATCCCTTCAGCGCCGGCTCTGATTCGGGCGTCAAGTTGGCTTTGTTGAATTCATAAAAAACATTATGAATGAGGACGGGTATCTGTGCTGATGGTAAAGGAAATTGCAACGTGTCTTCGTGCGACTCTGTTACAGTGCCGACATGTAACATGTTGTTGTAGTTCATATATCCCTCGCACGTGGCAAGGAAAAGGTAGTTTACATTTGGTTTGACTTCCACATCAAAAGAGCCGTCCAGCTTGACGCTTAACTTCTCATTTGTACCATCGTCACCGACCATATAGACAATCGCTTTAGGGAGTTCGTAGCCGTCTTGTTCATAGACCCAGCCTTTGACTGACTGTATAATCTCAGGACATTCAAATGTGTATATCTTATCCCATCCTCTGCGGTTGGTCCTGTTGGAGCAGAAATAGCCTCTGTTGTGAATACCGTCAAAAGTCATTCCGAAGTCGTCTCCGTTAGAATTCATCGGATAGGGCAGGTGTTCCAGTTTCCAATTATGTGTGGATGATGTATCTGGAGTGGCTTTATATAAATCCAATCCACCCATGCCGATTCGGCCATTTGTGGAAAAATACAAATCACCATTGGGTCTGAAAGTCGGAAACATCTCGTCACCTGCAGTGTTAATTTCCGGACCAAGGTTTTCCAACAGTCCGAAACCGTCGCCAAGTATTTCGGCACGCCAAATGTCCAGTCCGCCTTGACCACCAGGCATGTTGGATACGAAATAAAGATATATGCCATCGGGTGAAATGGCCGGGTGGGCATATGATGTCAATGTGTCATGACTGAGGACGCATAGTTGGGCTTCACTCCACGTGGCATCAGACCGTGTGGATTTATAAATTTCAGCTAAACGGGGATAATTGGCATCCCAGCGGCAGCGGGTAAAATACATGACACTGCCGTTTGGCGAAAAACAGCAGGCCCCTTCATCATAATTTGTATTCACGCCGCCTGCTACAGCCTCTGCTTTTTTCCATTTGCCCTTCTCGTTTTTGGCGGCAGTGAAGATGTCGCCATACTTCATGCCGGTAATGGCACTGATTTCGTCACCTTCGGCTTCACGGCGTGTGGAAGAAAAATAGATATTGTCTCCCATCAAGACAGGGCAGAAATCATCGTACCGCGAATTAAATTGCTTGTCTTCTCTGACGGTATAGCTTGAACCCTGCATTTTCCATTCTGGCGCTGCGGCACATCCTTGCAGGCCGATAATGGCGGCTTTGTCGCCAGGATTGGTCTTAAGGAATTCCTCATAATGTAGCGCGGCATTTTTATAATCTTTACCTATGCGCTCCATCTCTCCGAGGTAGTAATATGTAAGTGTGTCGGTATATTTGAGCCTTGCTGCATTGCGATAGCCAGCCAAGGCTTTTATACTATAGTTGCAGCGGCGGTTGCTTTCTCCTATTTTGTAAGCTATTTCACCCCGTTTCTCCTTGTCGGCAGAAGGTATCTTGGCATATGCCTTTGCATATTGGAGAGAAGCCTCATAGTATTCTCCAATGTGCATGGCCTCATTGCCTTTTTTTATATATTTATCCGGGCCACAAGCGCAAAGCAGCAATAATGATAAAGTAAGCAGTATATTATTCTTCATTAATATACTAACTCAAAAACTTTGTTTTTATTGTTCAAAAGGCACACGAAACGTACAACCTTTTTTCCATTCTGAGCAACCATATGCTGTGTTGCCTTTGATGATGTGACCTTTGTGACACAGAGGGCAAATGTCATTGATTTTGATGTGTCGTATAGTTTCTGATGCTGCCACGGCTTTTGTCTGTTTCTTGACTTGGGGCTTTTTGCTTTTTTTCTTTTCTTCAGTCACTGCAATTTTGCGGTTGCTGTTGTCTGTAAGGACTTCGTGAACAATATTTTGAGTCATCTGCTTCATGTCATTGACAAATTGCCCGGCGCTATACTTGTGGTTTTCAATGTCCCGCAGTTTCTTTTCCCATTGGCCAGTCAGTTCTGCACTTTTTAATAAATCTTCACGGATGACATCAATAAGTTCCTCTCCTGTAACGGTGCTGAAAATACTCTTGCGTTCTTTTTGTATGTATCTGCGTCGGAACAATGTTTCAATAATGGCAGCGCGGGTGGACGGACGGCCTATGCCATTTTCTTTCATACTCTCACGCAAGGTCTCGTCTTCGATATTCTTTCCGGCGGTTTCCATAGCTCGCAGCAGTGTGGCTTCCGTATAGGGCTTAGGGGCGGTTGTCATTTTCTTTGACAGTTGAGGCTGATGCTCACCGTGTTCTCCCTTGACAAAATCGGGCAGTATGCGTTCTTCTTCTTGCTTTTCGTCCTCATCGTCAGTTTTTTCTTTCACAAAAACCTTGCGCCATCCCTCGATTTCTATCTGTTTGCCAGTCACACGAAACTGGTCTTTCTCCACTATACCATTTACTGTGGTTGTCGTAAACTGACAATCGGGATGGAATACGGCGATAAAATGACGTGCTACAAGGTCATACACCTTTTGTTCTTGGTCAGATAACCCTTGTGGCATTACTCCTGTAGGGATAATGGCATGATGGTCGGTCACTTTTGATGAGTCAAAATATTTTTTGCTCTTGGGTAGTTTTTTCCCTCTGAGTGGTTCGGTCAGTGCGGCATATTGCTTGAGATTGTTCAGTATTGATGCGCATTTCGGGAAGATGTCGTCACTGAGGTATGTGGTGTCCACACGAGGATATGTCGTGTACTTCTTTTCGTACAAGCCTTGAATGAGTTTGAGCGTTGTGTCGGCAGAGTATCCGAATTTGCGGTTGCATTCCACTTGCAAGGTGGTCAAGTCCAAAAGGCGAGGTGCGGCTTCGTGTCCTTTCTTTTTGGATATTTCTGTTACCTGAAATTCTTTTCCCGTGATGCGCGCCAGTGCGGCTTGACCATCCTCCTCAGTGTCAAACTTTCCTGAGGTTGCTGTGAATATTGTGTCGCGATACATCGTTGCCAGTACCCAATATGGCTGGGGAACGAAATCGCGTATCTCACGGCACCGTTTGACAATCATTGCCAATGTTGGAGTCTGTACACGTCCTACCGACAAAGGAGGTGCGCCTACTCTCTGTGTGCCATATTTTAAGGTATATAAGCGCGAGGCGTTCATACCGAGCAGCCAGTCGCCGATAGCCCGGCACAGTCCTGCCTCATAGAGTGACTGGTACTCGCTTTGGTCTTTCAGTTGCTGGAAGCCTTGCTTGATAGATTCTTCCGTCAGAGAGGAAATCCATAGACGGCTTACGGGGCATTTTACGCCGACCATTTGCATCACCCATCTTTGAATAAGTTCTCCCTCTTGGCCGGCATCACCGCAGTTAATGATGCGGTCGGCATTTTTCATGAGTTTCTCTATGGTCCGGAATTGTTTTTCTACCCCTTTGTCTTTCTTGAGGCGGATGCCAAAGGGTGAGGGAATTATGGGCAGAGATGCCAGACTCCAGGTGCGCCACTGAGGCGAATAGTCTTCTGGATATTTCAACTCGCACAAGTGTCCGAAAGTCCATGTCACTTGGTAGCCGTTGCCTTCCAAATATCCGTCGTGGCTCTGTGTCGCTCCGAGTATGTTGGCGATGTCTCTGGCTACGCTCGGTTTCTCTGCTATGCAAACAATCATTTTCTTCGTTTAATTTAATTCAGTAACAGGTTGCGCCTCGTTTATGGCCTGCGTCAGGTTGCCGTCTTTCAGCTCCCAGATGTAGTCTGCCATCTTCTTCGTTAAATCCAGATCGTGGATAGATAATAGAATAGAAATGTTATCCTGGTGTGCCATTCGTTGCAACAATTGCAAGGTCGCTATCTTGCTCGGATAATCCAGGAAGGACAGCGGCTCGTCCAGCAGTACAATCTCTGTCTGCTGTGCAATGGCTTTGGCAATCAATACCTTTTGACGTTCGCCATCGCTCAGTTCGTAAAACCTCCGTCGTGAGAACGCAGTCAACCCTACTTTTTCCAATGCGTTGGTCACAATCGCCTTGTCGGAAGCGCTTAACTTGCCAAAGTGTCCCGTGTAGGGCAATCTGCCCATGGATACGATGTCAAAGACTGTGAGTGCTTCACAGGGTATTTTTTCCGTCAGGACAATGCTGATGTGTTGTGCTATTTCTTTGAGAGGGTATGCTGTGATGTTTATTCCGTTTAACAGCACGCTGCCGCGCAAGGGTTTCTGAAAACCATCCATTGTGCGCAGCAAAGTGGATTTACCCGAGCCGTTGAGTCCTGTCAGGCATGTGAGTGCACTACGCATCAGATAGCCGTTGAGTCCCCGGGCGAGACATTTCTCGCTACCCTTCTCAGTATAGCCAATTGACAAATCGTGAAAGCACAAACTGTAGTTATCCATTATCGAGCGAAGAAATAATGTGTGTCTGACGCTTATTTTGTCTGTTCCATTTCAGATATAAATTTCTCCAGGGTTTTAGCCTCATTCGGACGCGCGTTCAGTTTACGCGCCAATGTCAGAAACTCGTCCCATGTACCGTCAGCAAGGGATTCTTTTTTGTGTCTTACGCATTGCAGGTATAGCAGTTGCATCCGCACACGATTTACACGGTCACGTGTTGTTTGGTCTGTAGCCAGTGCGCGTGCATCGTTGAGAATCCTGAATCCTTTTTTCACGAACTCGTCGCTATATATTTTGTCTTGTTCGCGGATGTATATATTGTAATGTGTGTCCTCCTTTACCAATGATTGGCATAGCTGATAGTATTCCATGATTTTCGGTGCAGCCGGACCGTAGAAGCCATATACAAAGTCACGTACCAGTTCGCTGACGTTTTGTTCGGGATTCCACAGGAGTTTTGTCACGACCCATGCTTTCATTTCGTCAAACTCTCCGCCGTTCGACTGGTATTGTGCCTCCTCGAAGATACCGATGGCCTTGTTTTGGGCAAAGGTCTTGATGTTGGGACCGAGAACTTGAAAGTTGGGCCATGGCGCCATGTATTGTGCATAGTCCACGATATAATCCCATATAAACAGATGCGGGGCTATGGTGCTCCATGCCCTCAGGTCTTTCATAAAGGCTTTGTTGGCAGGACATTCGTCAGACAACGGGTGGGCGAAACAACATTCTATGCTGCACAAGCGTATGACCACGTTGTCGCGCGGGACGATGTTAACGGGCGGTTTGCGCGAATATTGATAAGCAAATGTGCCGACGTATTTCTCGGGGAATTCCTTTTTCACCTCATCGGCTACCTGATTGACAAACCAGACTATCAGGCCTGAATGACCGCCATATTTTTCTTCAACGGCTTTGCACTTCTCGCACTCACAGAAACGTTGGTTGTCGTTTTGCGACAAACTGTAGATGCGATACAATGGGTAGTCGCGCATGGTCTGCATCAAGCGCTCTGTGCATATTTTCATCACATCGGGATTGGTCAGGCAGAGCTGGCCGTTGTTGATGCGCTTGCCATCGCGCCAAGCAAAATACTCCGGGTGTGTCTCGTAAAACTCTGTCGCCGGAACCAGCTGTCCCATGGTGTGTGCGCTCCAATAAGCCTCAATGTTCCCATATTTGTTTTCTGATGCACTCCATTTCATGTTTTCCTTATTATGCGCACTCCATTCGGGGGCATTGTCTACACAATAATAATTGGAGTAACGGTATCTTATAGCAGGCTGTTCGCTATGTGCCATGTCTTTCAGCTTCCATTCTTTCAGTTTGGGCACTTTGGTGCACTGGGGCGTATACCAGCGCATTCCCAGCTCATTCTCCAAGAATGCATATACGCCATACATCGTTCCGCGCTGGCTGCCGCCGTATATTATCAGATTTTTACCGACGGTCTGGTATGTGAACGCTTCGTCTGTCTGTTCGGGCTTATTGGTGCCGGTAAGACGTGCCACCTCACTGTTGAATCCTATAAAAATCTTGTGTCCCTTGGCTTTAAGGTCGTTAGTGACAGGAATGTCAGCTCCGCTGATGGCTTTCAGCCAGTCGTGCATCTCGTGTGCTGCTGTTTTCTCCGATACGGAAGCCTCAGGGGAGACGACGATGGTATATGTAGATTTTTGCTGATGGAAAAGATAAGTTGCCTGTGCTGTGAGCCAACTGCCCAGTGCCATCATAATGATAAAAAAAATGTGTAGGCGGTGTGTCATCATTATATAATATGGGATTAATATTATTGCAAAAATACAAATTATAAACCAAATGCCGCCTTTTTGCATCTGCATAGATTTTGTAATTGCGAAAGTACATTCCGTGTTATGCAAAAAAATATGGCGGTATGTGTGTTTTTTATATGTCGGGACGCGTAGATGGATTAAGCGCACCTTCCCTTGTGTGCCATCTGCTATATCCTGCCTATATGCTGGAGGGAAAATGCGTTGCTTCGGCCCGACAAGTTCTCCGTTCCATAGGCTGGAACATAACATTCCATAGGGCGGAACTTACGTTCCATACCATAGAACCTACGTTCCAGCCCATGGAACGGAAAATATACCGGCATAAACAGTAAAGACCATGCGGGGATGACGATACAAGCAAGCCTGCAGACAGGCTGGCATATCTTTATTAGAGGATGTGCATTATGAAAACAACTCTTTCACGGCGTCGGCATGAGGTTTGTCATTATTTATATTTTTAAGTGAAAAAGTTGACGGATTAATGAAAAATTAAAAAAAACTAAACAAAATGTAATTTTTTACATCAAAATTTCTTAATTTTGTAACCCGTTAGGAAATTATTAACTCTTTAATTCTTTTCTTCTATTATGGCTGAGACAAAATATATTTTCGTAACGGGCGGCGTAGCCTCTTCCTTGGGCAAGGGAATTATTTCGGCTTCTGTGGGCAAACTGCTCCAGGCAAGGGGCTATAGTATTACTATCCAAAAATTTGATCCTTACATTAACATTGATCCTGGTACGTTGAATCCTTATGAGCATGGCGAATGTTATGTGACTGCAGACGGGCAGGAGACGGATCTTGACCTTGGGCATTATGAGCGTTTTACAGATATCCGTACCAGCAGAGACAATAATTATACCACTGGGCAGATTTATAAGAGCGTTATTGAAAAAGAACGTCGCGGCGATTATCTCGGTAAGACCATTCAGGTCATTCCGCACATTACGGATGAGATTAAGCGTTCAATTCTCTTTCTCGGCAAGAAAAATAAGTACGATTTTATCATAACAGAGGTCGGCGGCACCGTTGGCGACATAGAAGGGACGCCGTTTTTGGAGGCAATACGCCAGTTGAAGTGGGAATTGGGTAAACGGGCACTGTCCATTCATTTGACATACGTTCCTTACCTTTCCGCGGCAAAGGAGTTGAAGACAAAGCCTACGCAACATTCTGTCAAGGAATTACAGAGTCATGGTATCCAGCCCGACATCCTTGAGATGCGCACCGAGAAAGTGCAGAGTAAGACACTCCGCAAAAAAGTGGCGGCGTTTTGCAATGTGGAGCCTGAGGCTGTTGTGCAGAGCATTGACCTGAAGACTATCTACGAGGTTCCAGTGCGCATGGAGGAGCAGCACTTGGACGTTACGATCCTGCAGAAATTCGGCATGGACGCAAAAGGCTCTCCCGACCTTGGTGCCTGGATGGATTTTCTGCAGCGCTGGCATCATGCCAAAGAGACGGTCAGAATAGGGCTTGTAGGCAAATATAATCTGCAAGATGCTTACAAAAGTATACTTGAGTCGCTTTCTCATGCTGCGACTTATAATGACCGCAAGCTGAAAACAGTATTTATCAACAGCGAGGAACTCACTGCGACGAATGTGGCAAACCAGATAGATAAAGTGGATGGCGTCATTATTTGCCCGGGATTTGGACAACGTGGCATTGAGGGTAAAATTATTGCTGCGCAGTATTGCCGCAAGTGTAACATCCCTACTTTCGGAATTTGCCTCGGTATGCAGATGATGGTTATAGAATATGCACGCAATGTTCTCGGTTATTCTGACGCTGACAGTGCGGAGATGAATACCAAAACACCACATAAAGTCATCGATCTTATGGAGGAGCAGAAGAACGTTACTGATATGGGCGGGACAATGCGGCTGGGAGCCTACGATTGCTCACTTCGGAAGGACTCGCTTGTTTATAAAGCGTATGGCAAGTCAAAGATTGCCGAGCGGCATCGCCACAGGTATGAATTCAATAATTCGTATAAAGACGAGTTTGAGGCAAAAGGACTTGCCTGTACAGGTGTCAATCCTGCTACAGGATTGGTGGAGATTGTGGAGGTGCCGGCATGTACGTGGTATGTAGGTACGCAATTTCATCCGGAATACAGCAGTACTGTTCTACAGCCGCATCCGTTGTTTATGTCATTCATCAAAGCATGTATCTGATATGGAACAACTGAAACATGAATGTGGCGTGGCGATGATCCGCCTGTTAAAACCGCTGAGTTACTATGAACGGAAATATGGTTCGAGACACTACGGTCTGAACAAGCTCTATCTTATGATGGAGAAGCAACACAACCGCGGGCAAGAGGGTGCAGGCATAGCCTGTGTCA
>Ga0326513_10004004_pt1 | contig 10601 bp, 25 predicted proteins | sample 2_2465_0518_D_FD_203654 | JGI IMG/M metagenome (GOLD analysis project Ga0326513, IMG submission 203654) | Bovine rumen microbial communities from UC Davis, California, United States - 2_2465_0518 | ecosystem: Host-associated > Mammals > Digestive system > Stomach > Rumen | place: USA... | reverse complement strand
AGATATTGAATAAATGAAGCAATTTCTTTTAACGGCGCAGCTTCAAGATAAACATCTTCAAAAGAACTAAACGGGTGATGTTTCAGGAAAAATCTACAAAGTTCTTTATGAACTTCTTCCATATATTGAGTTCGTTCAGCAACCAGTGCTGGGTCAAAAAGTTTTTCAGCTAAAATTTTGGTGTTAATTTGTTCATCGGTTACAACTTCATCACCATAAATTTCTTTTGCTTTAATAAGGAACAACTCATCATATTTGTACATATCCTTAACAACATCATCTGTTTTATAAATGATTTTGCCTTTGGATTTTAGATAATCCATTACAGCACTTTTACCACAACCAGCTTCACCAGTCACCAGAATGAACTTCGCCATTAAATAGTTCTCCTTCTAATTCTTTAATTCCAACAAATCTACCTGCCATAGGTTTGTATTCAGTTTCTTCGTGATTTTCAATATAAAATAATTCAGCTTCTAAGTTAACATCAACATAAACAGGAATAGTACCACCCAACATACCTACACAAGTGTCTTTTGAAGATGCTGTACCTTGTTTCCAATATGACTTCATAAAATATGAAGATTGAACAAGAGCAAAAATTTCTGGACTTATTGTTACTTTATTGTAAGGATTTCCTGTATCAATAATATATTCATTAACTCTCTGAACTATCCTTGTGACAAGCATATAAATTCTTTCTGTAGAGAGCTTATGGAATGGTGATTTAGGTATCAAATTCCATTCTCTTGTATCTGAAAAAATCATAACATTTTCTCTTTAACTTTAGAAAAGATATTTTTTACTTTTTGTTCATCATCAATAATAATTTTTTCAAAGTCTTCTCTGGTGATTTCAACCATACTACCTATATTAAGATTTTCACCTTGTGTATTGGTATCATCATAAACTTCAATATGAAAATCATCTTCTTCATAAGTTATCTTGTATTCAATACAGCGACAGCGAATAAAACCATTACCTTCAAATAAAACTTCAGTAATATAATAGACTGAGTAATCACTCAAACTCATTATACCACCCATTTTATTTAGGTTATTGTAAACTCTAAAATATTTACCTTTTAGTTTTTGGTTTAGTTCAACAGCACTTTCGCTTTCTAGCTGTTTATACAGTTCACTTATTTTATCACTAATTTGTTCTTTTACTTCACGAAGTTTAGCAATTTTTTCCTTTATCGTTAAGGCAGACATAATTTACCTTTCATTTCTGAAATTTCTTTATTCTGTTTATCAATCGTTTCCTGAAGAGCTTTCATTTGTGTTAGAAGTTCAGTAATTTTGTCTTCATATTCTTCAGCTGTCATTCTCTTTTTGCCAGGAATAATTGGTGTAGAGATTATTTCGTGTTCTTCATCGTGAAGAGGATATTCTTTTGTTTCCATATTTCTGGTAATATTTAGATTGTCTTGTTTCAAATCACGAAGGTGCCTTTCAGAAATGTAAATCAATTCATCAGGTGAATAATGCTTACATTTTTTCCAAACATCTTCTTTAGGTTCATCAAGGTTCCACAATAATAGTGATAGTTCTGAACCCTGACCAATATATAGGGATACGCCAATGCTAAGATCTTGCGTTTTAATGACCAGTACGCCAGCACAATAGTCACTAATAGCAATACCGTCAGGAATGGCTCCTAGATACTCTTCTACGCCAAAGAGATACCCAAGACCATCAAAGAGTGGCTTATATTTGGCTTGTTTGCCTTCATAAGCTTGCCATTCTTCAATTTCCATAGAAAGTAGCTGATGGTGTGTATTGAAATTGTCTTTATCCTTTAACCAAGCAATAAAGGCATTCAATACATCAATATTCTTATTGTTTTGGTCTAAAAAATACTGTAAGTTACTCATTTAAAACCCCAAGATTTTAATATCACGCTTTCCGAACTGACTAAAATTCTTTATAGTGTCTCTGAAAACCAGTGGTTCCTGAGTAGGTTCTTTGATTTCACCAAAATCATATTTCAGATACAAATTGTTTGGATTAGGCCAATCAGCAACAACTTCATTTAGTTTGTCATTAATTACAGCTACCTTCGCATCAACTTTCCTTGTAAAGTCTGATGGCTTCATAAATGCAGCATACAAACACAAAAAGAACAATCCCCAGAGAAGGGAAATACAGACAGCATTAAAAATTTTATCCTTCTTTGTCATTTTCATTCTCCACACATTTACGGATAGCAAGAATAAACTTATTCATATCCTTAATTAGATGGTCTTCATACAATGGAGCGTCTTCGTTTTCCAAATCGTCTTGTTTTAGATTTTCATAAATGGCAGGATAATCTTCGTCCTCACCAATACAAACAATCAAATAAGGCTTACAAGTTTCTTTGTGGAAGAAAGTCAAACTCTCAATACCAGCCTGTGGTGATACACCATAATTACAAGCATATTTCTCAATATACTTTTCATAAGGCTTCAAATGTTCATTGATACCTTCAACTTCATTTACAGATTTAATAAACATATACACTCCTTATAGATAATCGTTATACAAATGGTTTTTAATTACTTCATCAAGTTCTTTTTGAAGGTTCTTTGTATTGCCACTAAGAACTTTCCCGTGACCAACTGTTCCACCCAGTGGACTCCAAAAAATTATATCATCGTCTTTACACAATTCTTTTATTTCAAATGGTGGCTCGGCAAATTCAGCACAGTCAACTAAACACAGTTCAAGAAAATGTTTCTTTTCGCCAACAGCGGAAAGACCTTCTCTGAAAACTGTTATGAAAATTGGGTCTTCAAAATAGAACTTCAAAGTTGGAATGTGCTGGTCAATGGTTAAACCATTTGCTTTACGCCAGTTCTGAATTAAAGCACGAATTTCGGCTCCAATCATTTCAGGAACCAGAGAATTAATATCCTTATGCAATTTCTCAGTTGAACAAAAAAGTAATTTCGGTTTCATTAGTATTCCTTGTTTTTTATGAAAATAGAAAATTTACCCAAAGTTGTCAATACGCTATAACTAGCTTTTGTAAAAAGTTATTCTGAAAAATCTTTTTCTAATTCAGTTTTTCGTTCTTGTGCGACTTTTATTTTCAATAATACATCATTGAGGTTAGTAAAATCCAGATATTCTTGTGGTTCTAAATCAGACAAACGATATGAGCTGTTAATATCTACGAAACAATCCAATTTCTTTGAATGTAAACTTGAACTTAGTGTCATTATACGAGTATTATCTAAATCACTTTCAGAATTAATAATACCTACAAAAATACCAGGAATTTTGTCTTCAAGGTTTTTACATTCTTCGTAAGTCATTCAAAATCCCCATCAAGTTTTTTAATTCGTTTTTCTATTCTATATTGTTTCATATCAAATTGGGCTTTATCAAACATTTCTCTTAATTTTCTAATTTTAGAATCATAATTACTTGGCTCAACAAAAACAATACCTACAAATTTTATAAAATCATATTTTGAATCATATAAACATTTTTCGGCAAATCTAAATCCAAGTTTATATTCAATAACAAAACCTTTAGCATTTAAGGCATCTGAAAAAGTCCAATCATCTATTTTAACACCACATAAAGTTAAACTCTCATTATGAACCAAATTATATTTTTCTTTTATTTCTTCAAATGCTTTAACAGTATCGTAAATCATTCAAAATCCTTTTGTAATTCAGTTTTTCTCTGTTTAATTGTTTCTTCTTTAAGTTCTCTTATTTTCAGCAAAATAAGTTCTTTTGCTTTTTGAGGTTCATCAGCGGACCGTCCTTTGTACTTACCACCATCATAAATTATACAAGCACCTCTATTACCCCAACCATAATTATACGGGTCACAGTCACGAAAGCCACAAATAGAAATTGTATCTCCATTTATATTTACAGTACCTTCACAGGCACCACCAGTCGTAAATAGAGTTACTTTACATTCTTTGTAAATTTTTTTAAGTTCTTTTATTGTCATTTTTCAAAATCCCTTTCAATAGAATCAAGTCTATTTTGATAACGGCGTTCTTTTTCTTTCAACAGACGCTTTCCAATGATAATTCTAGCTTGTTCAATATCAGTAGCAAAATCACCATTAAACAATCCGTGTGGGTGAGGTTCAAAAATGATAATAGCATTATCTTTCCAAGGGTGCTTTCCATCTGGGTTTCTAAACCCAGCAATAGCAGTTGCTACTTTTTGACCTAATTTATTATTTTCAATTAAGTATCCAGCCCATTTAAAATTCTTTGTTGTGGTCAAATTAAATTCTTCCATCAACTTTTCAAAATCATCATAAGTCATCTTTAAAATCCTTTTCTATTTCTTTTAACTTAATAGAATTTTTAAGAACTTTGTACTGTTCCACAAGGTCTAAAATTATATTCTGTAGCTGTTTCATTTCTTTTTCCATCATTAAATCGTTCATATTGAAACTTACTACATCTGCCAATTTATAAGTTAATTCAATTCGGTTAGCATAAGAAGATTTTTCCATTTTGGTTTGTACTTTTAGATAACCAATATAAAAACGAACCACTTGCATACCGTGGAAAGTTAAATCACTGATAAAACCTTCTTCTTCTCTTCCACTAACTTTAAATCCTTGTTTTTTACAAAAGTTAATAAATTCAAAAAGTTTTTCTTTTTGTTCAATGGTCAAGAATGATGTAATCATCTTCAAACTCCTTTTCAATCATATATTTTTTATATTCAACTAAAGCTTGTTTAAGTTCAGTTGTAAGCCTATTGAAACATTCAATTATATGTTTATCGTCATCCCAAGCAACTTTTTCATACTTATTTAAACCTTCTTTATTTTCTAAAGGTTTGCCGTTTTCATCAGCGACGTGTAAATACACACCAAATGCAGTTTTTTCAACTACAATTTTCTTTGCGAAGTATATAAAATCACCATTCTGATGATAGGTCACATACCATTGACAGTGTTCTATCAATGTTGCACGGGCAACTTCAAAAAACCCTTCATATCCAGGTAATTGTTTTGCTCTTCTTTTAAATTCAACGAGGTTCATTTTCTGCGAAGTCCTGCTCCAGCATTTGAATCTTTTCTTTCATTGGTAACAACAATATGCTCTTCTTTAACTGGTCAAGAGCGTCGCGGATATGCAAATTCTGGTCTATTCTATAGGTTTTGTATTCACCACCGCCACCATAATAGATTTCCTTTCCATCTTCATCAAGTAATTTAATGTACTTTCCTTTACGATTTGTAACAGTTTTAGCCCACTGCAAATCGTGTACAATTTCAATAATATACTTATTTTTTTGTGAAGGATAAACTTTAACCAGCGGAAAAGAACTTCCTTCAATAAAAAATGATTTCATTCCATAATGAAATTCTTCAGACAATTTAGGAATTTTTTTTGATTTCTTGTAGCAATACACTGTATTTCATTCAAAGTCTCCTGCAAATGATAGTTTTTTAAGTTCATTTTCGCATACTTTTACTTCTCTATGCAAATTGTTAATAGCTTTCAAAATTTCTTTTGTATCAGTAATTCTGATTTTATTATAATCTTCCCAACGAGTACATTTATTTCCATCTTTTCCTTTTACATACAAGTAATTAGTATCACCATTTTTTACATAATCAGCATCTACACCCAAACCATAAGCGATATAAGCATAGTAAGCACCAGCTGATTTAACAATACGAAACACAGCATAAAGGCAATGCTTCACGCTGTACCAATTTTCTTCATCGGATAAAAATTTAATGGTCGGAACTTTTTCAATTTCTTCTAACACATTACAGTATTTCATTTAAAATCTTTTTCCATTTTCTTAATGTTTCGTTCCACGACTTTCTTCTTTTCGCACATCAAAAAGTTATTAGCAGAATTTACTTGGCTTACAAGCCATTTTTCAAATACATCTTCTTTGAACTTATCAATTTTTACTTCCTGAGTAAAATGCTTAGAAGTAACTGAATTATTCCCAGATGGTGAATACAAACTTAAAATGCTATTGTAATAAACCCAAAGCACATCTGGCTTATCTGGTACATACGAAAACTCAACAACAATCGCAGACTTGGCTTCGGAAAATTCGTAAGTAAATCTGTAGTGAGGGGTCATTTTTGTAGACCTAAGATAATCATTTTTACCCAAGAACTCTTCATATTGAAATGAATACTGAGCCAGCAAAGTTTTTTTGTTTTCAATAAATTCAATAAAATTCATAAGTTCTCCTTTACGCAGAAAAGCCCCGCCATTCGGCAGGGCCAGTTGTATGAGTTCTAATTAGTTGAACTTTGCAACCACATCATCAATGAAGTTGTCCTTCATAATGTTCAGGTTGTAGCCGAACTTGTCCTGAATACCCTTTTCAAAGTGTTCAACGATCTTGTCAGACATATCGGCGCGGGAGTAAGCAGCAACCACCTGACCATTCTTCGTGATGTAGCGGAAGGACTTCCAATCATAGAACGGGATAGACGGGTCAAATTCTTCAAAAATCTGAGCCATCTTTTGGAAGATTTCAAGGTGCTTGTTGTCCTTCGTTTCGTAAATGCGGTTGGTGGTGAGCGCCGCAGTGTTGTTCTTCACATAGGTGTTGAGCGGGGCGAGGACAGAAGCGTCAGTAATGACGTGGTTGAACTTCATGAACTTCACAGTCTTGGACTTAGTCCAAATCATATGGATCTTGTGGTTCATCAGAAGGTCTTCTTCAACCTTTGCCATCTTTGCCACATAGTCACCATTCTTCACTTCGCGGTGGGAGTTCATCACCTGCTTGGAGAGCTTCAAGATGTCCATGTGAACCTGTTCCGGATTTTCACGATAGGCATCAGCACCAACCACATAGACGAAGTCCTGGGAAGTGAGAATCTTGTTGTTCTTGTGACCAAGGTAGCGATAAACGCGTATATTCTTCTTTGCGTCCTTAATGCACATCTTGTGCTTCAGGAGCCAGGTCTGAAGTTCAGCAGCTTCGTCAGCGGTGAGCGGTTCAACGCAAGTGCGAGTGCGGACCTTCTTTTCAGCAACCGGAGCGGCCTGAGTTGCGACCTTCACAGCGGCAGCCTTCTTGACAGAGTTGTTCTTTGCAGTGTTGTTGGTGTTGTTCTTCTTCATAGTGAAACCTCATTGGTTAAGTGTTAGTGTTGTTTGTTGTTGTTTATAATATAGAAAACAATTTTAAGTTTGTCAATGGTTTTTTGCGATTTTTTTGTAAATTGTTGTTTACATTCAATCACCATTTTTTGTTTTATAATTGTTTTCTCAATTACGGTATAAACTTAGTAAAAAATAACCATCTTGTCAATGGTTATTCGTAAAATTGTTGTAAATTCTTGTTTACATAAGTTCGGGTCATTAAAACATCTATCGCTTTTGTACAATCCTGAAAGATTTCGTCAATTGTCCACTTATGCCCTGTATTTGTTGGTAAAAGTTTACAATAATCTGTAAAATGTCCGTAATCCCAGCCCCATACAACAGTATCTTCTAATAAATTGATTTTATTATAACTCAGTTTTGTATCTTCGTAAGTTATCCCACCGTTAACTGATGAGTTCACCATTCTTTTTATGTTGTCTAAATTCTTTAAATTTTGAAAATCAGATGGTACTTCAATATAAGCACACGGACAAATTCTTCCATCAAGAATAAAATACTTTATTCCCTTGTATGTGCCGTGTTTTGCTACGCCACTGCCTTCGTATAATTTTTCAGAATCATTCATTTAACAAGTTTGCCTTTTTTGCCCAATAGAAGATTATAAAATGTTTGTCTTCTACTGCTACAATATTTTGTATGTTTTCTTTTGTTATGTTGTTATCATTGATAAACTTTGTTACTTCTTCTCTGTTAAAACAGAATTTACTTTTTAGCTCCATTTTCTTTACTCCATTCTTCTGCTTGTGCCTTAAATTCAGGTGTATCTGAAATCATATCTATCTGTTTGGTAAGTCCAGATAAGTTTTGAATAATAAGCATTGCAGCATATTGTTCAACTGGGTTTTCACAATTATTTACAATGAGTTCCAGACGCTTCAGTGTAGCTTTTAATTCATCATTAGCAATCAAAATCGGCCTCCATTTGAATTTTCTTTTTTTCTATTGCATAAGTTTTTAAAACATTTTCTTTTTCATATATTTGTTCAATTACATCTTTCGTTAATAATTCAAGTTCACTTATTGTGTGAGGTAAATCTTTATATTCTGGATTACCATAGTATTTAGGTATTAATCCCAATCGTATATTGTTGTTCTGAAAGATGTGTTCCATTCTACTGTAAACAATTTTTAGTCTGTAACAATTACCTTTCACATGCTTAAGATATAAAAATTCATCTTTTTTTCTGGGTTCAAAAACAAAAGAATCACAAAATACAAACATCTCTGAACCTTCTGTAACATAACTCAGACCATACTTGTGACAAAGTTCTTCAATTTCATTAACTGTTAGGAGCAAAATCAGCCTCCATTTGTTTTAATCGTTTTTTAGCTTCAAAAGCCTTTACATTGGGTTCATTTAATCTTACATGCTCAATACATTTTTTAACCATCATCTCCAATTCTGCCATTGTGTGCGGCTGATTACCATATTCGGTCTGGTCTTCGTGTTCACCAACCAAAGTTAAAATGTTCACTCTATTACTATTCCTGTAAACAGGAATAAAAGCTAACTTGTTATAAATGTAATGTAAACGATAGCAAGTTCCGGCTGCTTTTCGTAATACCAATAAAGCCACTTTATTACCAACATAATTATTGAATACAATAGAAGTTATTTCAACAAAAAGAATTTCTTCATTAAATCTTACTTCTGTATTCGTGGTTAGGCCATATTTGACACAAAGGTCTGCAATTTCCCGAGTAGTTAGAAGCATTAGGACTCCTTTACAAATTCAAGTTCAAGGTCAATTTTATGTTTAATATTTTCAACAAGTTTCAAATCACCCATAAGAATGTTAATTCTTTCCTTGATTAAATTGTCACAATTTCCATCAAATTCAGTATAACTGCTGAAATTATTGTGAGCAGTATAATCTACAGTAGCAGGACTGACACGATAAAGAACTTCATCTTCTTCAATATCAACTGATAAAGTCAAATGTTCAGGAATAAAGAAAGTCGCTCTAGAACTTCCGTATTCTCCAAAATCATATCCTTGTGGATAACAATAAAAAATCGGTCTTGTGGAAGCTAATAATCCTTTACTACAAATTTCGTACTTTGGATGCTTTGCACTTCCAAGCATACAAGTGATATTAAACTTATTGCCCAACATTTGATATAATTCAGGTACGGTCATTTTTAAAATCCTGTTCAATAAGAGTTTTACTATATTCAATCAAAACATTTTTAATTTGTTTGGTCATTCGTTTTAGACGAACTTCAATAGCATCTTTATTTCGCTTATCTATCATTTCATAGCTGTCAGCCCAAAGGAAATTACCTTCAATTGTTTGTGCTTGAATAAACGGTTCAACCTTTGCCTGATCATATTTTGTATGTGGAATAACAACACTAAGTCTCGGTGCAAAATAAATTCGTCCTAAACCTTTGTGAAAATAGACAGCTACTGCGTGGGAATTGTCAGTATGAACTGTTGCATAGAAGTTAGTTTGATCTTCTACAAACCTTACATTTGTTAAATGTAATCGCATACAGTCCATAATTTCTTCATCAGTCGGCATCGGTTTCTTCAAAGTCTTTTCGTATTTGTTCTTTTTTGTGTTCTGCCAAGAGTATCTTTCGGATTCCCTCCACGATCTGGGCTTTAGGCACATTTTGTCTAATTTGTTTGAACCAATCATCTCTTTCTTTCCTTCGCATTAATTCCATCGCAATATCTTGTGGTCTTTCAAACAGTGACCAAAAATTACTGTCATTTTCTTCTGTTTCACTAAGATATGCTGATGCTGCCAAATAACAACAATCCATTAATGTTTTGAGTTCATTGACTGTTATATTTTCCATAATCTAAATTCTTTCATGTAATTCATTACTTTTGGAACATATTTAAAAGTTTCATTCGGTACTGTAGTTTTATCTCTTGTTCCAATCATCCATTCTTTATATTTTCTAGCTCCAACATTTCCACCATTGTAGCCAGCCGCAGCTAATTCGTAACTATTGAACTTCTTTTTCAAATGACAAAGATATGCAACTCCAATTCTGATATTCGTTTCCATATCCCACAGGTCAGTAAATTCAATCTTATATTTTTTCGCAATATATTCTGCAGTTTTTGGCATAAGTTGCATTAGACCAATCGCACCACAGTATGATTTTGCTTTTTGGTTGAAGCGACTTTCAGTTCCAATTATACCCATAACAAAATGAAAGTCAATATTTTGTTTATCGGTTTCCTGCCATACAATTGAACTTATTTGTAAAGCAGTTTCATCATCAATGGCTCGGTTAATTTGCTGAACTATCTCAGCACCTTTATTGATGTGGAAAATATCAGTATTGTTTCCTGCGAAACACATACCAGCAAAGAATAACATAATAAATAATAACTTTTTCATAATGTGACAATATAGTAAATTTTGCTAAAATTGTCAAATATTTATTCAAAGTCTTTTGTTAATTCTTTTTTACGAAGTTCAATATCCTTGTTCTTTTTGTGTTTTATCCATTCATCA
>Ga0326513_10004003_pt1 | contig 10601 bp, 7 predicted proteins | sample 2_2465_0518_D_FD_203654 | JGI IMG/M metagenome (GOLD analysis project Ga0326513, IMG submission 203654) | Bovine rumen microbial communities from UC Davis, California, United States - 2_2465_0518 | ecosystem: Host-associated > Mammals > Digestive system > Stomach > Rumen | place: USA: California... | reverse complement strand
GACCCATCCGGTCAGTCCGCCTCCCAGACTCGATGCCAAAGCATAGCCTATGTATTTAATCCCTATATCCCGGCCCGAAAATCCAAGCGCCTTCATGCAGCCGATCTGTGTACGGTGCTCTTCCACCATTCTTGTCATTGTAGTAAGAGAACTAAGAGCTGCTACCAAAAAAAAGATCATCGGAAAAACATCGGCAAGTTTACTCATCCTTTCGGCGTCCATGGAGAATTCTCCGTAACTCTCCAGAGATTTTCTGCCCAGGATATACCACTTCCCGTTTTCCACTCTGATCGACTCCAGTCCTGTACTGAATATCTGCGCCATCATATCCGTGATGGTCGCCTCCGAGATCAGCTGTTCACGCCGGATATCTGCCCTTCTTCTCCCCAATGGCTTGAGTTGATCGATCAGGCCATTAATCCTGTCTTCATATTCCCGATCCTCGTAGCAGTCAACCGGATCAAGTTCATCTGTCGTAAGATACACAGAGGTATAGTAATCCTGTGTGAATACTTCTTGCGGCAATGAGATCCAGGCTGTAACAGTACCGCTGCCGATGGAGGAAGAACCTCTTGTCTTTAATATAAACAAGGGACTTATCGCTATACCTGACACTGTGAAAGTGTGCACACTTAAGGCGCTGGATTCCGTTGTAAGCTTATCCGCGTCCTCTGTATCTATGGTGATCTGATCACCGATGCGGATCCCTAGTTTATCCGCCAGAAGCTGTTCTACGATACATTCCTCACTATTTTGAGGGTAATCCCCCTCTGTAAGCCGCAGCCGGTTGATCCTCTCGGGCAGTGAGATCACCGTCACCGTATCCTCATCGATCAGCGCGTCAAAATATTTACTTCCCTCAGCATCCGTAATGACCGGAAGCCGCTTTCCTGAGTCTTCGTCCCGCGTGATCTTGGAATTTACGCCCATAAGGGCATCAATATCGTCCTGTGTAAGCCCAAGTGTAGAGACGATCCTGATGTCCATTAGATTTTGTTCATCATAATAGGCGTCAAGTGAATGCTTCATATCGGGCGAAGTCATCCTGAGCCCGGCCAGAAACCCGACAGCGAGAAAATTCATTATTAGCAGAGAGACAAACTTTTTCTTTGTGTGCAATATCTCTCTTACTGCATCAGTCAACAGCCGGTTTCGATTTCTCATCACTACTTCTCTTTCAAGTCACCATTCAATATCTTCTACCGGGAGCGGCTCTTTGTTGATCTCCGTTTTCTCAACTTTTCCGTTGCGTATATGGATAACTTTATCAGCCATCGGGGTAAGTGCCAGGTTATGCGTGATCACTATGACCGTCATTTTCCTGTCGCGGCAGGTCTTCTGCAGAAGCGCCAGAATCTGCTTGCCGGTCACGTAATCCAAGGCTCCTGTGGGTTCGTCGCAGAGCAGGAGCTTGGGATTTTTTGCCAGTGCTCTTGCAATGGCAACTCGCTGCTGTTCTCCGCCCGATAGCTGGGAAGGAAAGTTATTCATTCTCTCTTCCAGTCCAACTTCTTTCATTACCATTTTCGCATCCAAAGGATTCCTGCAGATCTGGGAGGCCAGTTCCACATTTTCAAGGGCTGTCAGATTCTGTACAAGGTTATAAAACTGAAAGACAAATCCTATGTCATGCCTTCTGTACTCGGTCAACTGTCTGGGACTGCTCTTACTCACTTCCCGTTCATCGACGATGATCTTTCCGCTCGTACAGCTGTCCATTCCTCCCAGCATGTTCAGGATCGTCGTCTTTCCTGCTCCGCTGGGACCAACGATCACTGTAAACTCACCCTTGTCTATTGTGAAATCAGCGCCGTTTACGGCTCTGATCTCCACTTCTCCCATGCGATAGATCTTCGCAACATCTTCAAACATAATAAAAGGTTTGCTCATAACTGGACGCCCCGGTTTCTAAACATTACTCAATAGTATCCACATGTTATCATTTAATTATAACAGAAACGAAAGCCAAAATCTTCCATTGACATAGAAAACGCCCCGGACCCTGGTCCGGAGCGTTTAATTATCGTTTCAATTCCTGAATTTACAGTATTCGTCATCCCTGAGGCTGGCCGGGAGTTTCCGGCGTACTCTGAGCAGTAGGCTCGCCGCCTGATCCTCCGCCGGCTTCACTGCCTTGGTTTCCGCCGCCTTCGGTTCCGCCGCCTTCAGTGCCGCCGCCTTCAGTGCCGCTGCCTTCAGTACCGCCGCCTTCGGTTCCGCCGCCTTCAGTACCGCCGCCTTCGGTTCCGCTGCCTTCGGTTCCGCCGCCTTCAGTGCCGCCGCCTTCAGTACCGCCACCTTCGGTTCCGCCGCCTTCAGAGCCGCCGCCCTCGGTTCCGCCGCCTTCAGTTCCACCGCCTGTACTGACGCCCGTTCCGGAGTTGCTGCCGTCCTCGCTGTTGTCATCAGCGGGTACTTCAGGGGTCGTATCCGGTGTCACGATCTTCGCGGTTGTAGCAGGTGTGATCTCTGTCTTGGTAGTCTTCTTTGTCGCAGCACTCTGCGGCTTATCGTCCCAGTCATCGTCATGAGATTCCTGGTCCTTGAGGGCTCTGTCCTCTTTGGCGTGATCGTAATCCTTGAATTCCACAGGTTCAAGGCCTTCGTGGATCAGATTCATATAGTTCTTCCAGATCCTGCCCGGCCAGGAGGCACCCTGAAGGTTCCTTACGCTCTCGGGGGTATCGCATCCGACCCAAACCGAAGTCGTATAATAATGGGTAAATCCGCAGAACCAGCCGTCCTTGGCCTCATCCGTCGTGCCCGTCTTGCCTGCGCAGGGCATCTGGTTATTGAGCTTGAGTCCACGGCCCGTGCCCCAGTCTTCTTCCATAACACCCTGAAGCACACTCACCATTTCTCTTGCGGCGTTCATATCATAAACCTTGGAGGATACGCCGTCATAGGTGTAGATCGTGTTTCCTTTGTAGTCATCGATCCTGCTGATGCAGGTGGGGGTACGGAATTTACCGTCATTATAGATCGTGCAGTATCCTGAAGCCATTTCCACAGGCTTAACGCCGTAGGTAAAGCCGCCGAGGCTCGTCGCAAGCACATTGTCGGAATCAACGATCGTCGAGAAGTGCATTGCTTTCAGCTTGGCGAGACCGTATTTGGGCGTTACATTCTCATATACCTGCCAGGCGACCGTGTTGAGGGATCTCTGAACCGCTTCGCTAAGTTCGAGTTCTCCCAGATAAGAACCGCCGGCGTTTTTGGGACCGTCCTCGATTTCCTCGTCCATCACATAGGTTCCGGGGTAATACTCCTTCTCAAAAGCAGGCGTGTAGACCACCAGAGGTTTGATCGAACTGCCGGGCTGTCTGTTGCTCTGGAATGCGCGGTTGAGGGTCAGAGCAGACTCTGTCTCCTGAGATCTTCCGCCGACCATTGCAATGACCTGTCCCGTGCGGTTGTCAATGCACACGGCCGCTCCCTGCATCTTGTACTTTCCGTCATCCGCCGTTTCTTCAAAATCTGCGAGTTCCTCGTCTACACAGTCCTGCAGTATCTGCTGTTTTTCCAGGTCAAAAGTTGTGTACACTTTATAGCCGCCCTTAAACAATTTGGCAAGGCATGAGTCGTAGAGCTCGTTGTATATTTTGTCATAAGCCGCGCGCTCCTGATCGCTTGCAAAATCATAGCGGAATGTAAAGTCGGGATCCTCGATCTGCATCAGGGCTTCCGTCGCACACTTATAGGTATAAGTAAGCACATATGTGTTCTCGTTGCGTGTCGCCTCATCCTGCGCGGACAGATCCAGCACGATCTCTTCATTGACAGCCTGGTCATACTCTCCCTGGGAGATCACCCCGTCATCCAGCATATTTCTGATTATGAGATTTCTTCTGTTGATCGTGTGATCGGGATGTGTGAGCGGATCATAGTAAGTCGGGCTGTTGGGGATCGCGCACAGGAAAGCGACCTGTGACAGATCCAACTGGTCAGGAGTCTTGTTGAAATATCCTTCGCATGCGGACGCGATGCCGTAGTAGCCGTTCATGAAGTATACATTATTGAGATAGAATTCGAGAATCTGATCCTTGCTGTACTTCTTCTCAAGATCCCACGCGATGAAGATCTCCTCGACCTTTCTCTCCCAGGATCTGCCGTTATTGAGGAAGATTCCTCTTGCCAGCTGCATCGTGATCGTACTGCCGCCCTGGGTTATCTGCCTGTTCACCGCGAATTCCTTCGCGGCGCGGACGATCGCTTTATAATCCACGCCTCCGTGCTTGTAGAAATTCTTATCCTCGATACTGATCATCGCTTTTCTGAACAGGTCAGGAATCTGCGCGGACGTAAGATAATTGGAGTCCTTCTCCGGATGAGTCTCGGAGATCAGATTTCCGTCAGCATCATAGATCTCGCCGGTCTGTGTGGGCACAAAGGTATCCTTCGTGGATTCACTCACAAAGGCATCCGCCTCGTCCTTCATCGCTTTTACTCTGGTATAGTAACCGCCAAAATAGAAAACGGCCAGAACTGCTAAAATGCCGACGAGCACAAGCAGCAACAGAGTTTTCAGTATAACGACGACAATATTTGTCTTTTTTCTTTTCGGTTTCGGTTTCCGCGTTGCCATTACTTCCTCCGGAATTTTAATAATTATTACAAAAATATAGTATCACTCTTTACAATAGTATTCCAACATAAAACACGGAAGAAACGGCTTAAACTTATTGATCATTTCTCTTTTCCGGTTTCTTTTTCCTCTTTTTTCGGGATTCGTCCGTAAAGCTTGGCAAGCTTGTAAATGCTCTCGCTCAGTTCCCTGGAAAGGAAGTTGGGCTGAAGCCTCCACTGCCAGTTTTCTCCAAGAGTTCCGGGATGGTTGATCCTTGCTTCCTTCCCCTTGACCAGATAATCCTGCATAGGAATAATACAGAGATCCGCTACGCTGCGATAGGCTTCCCTGATCATATCCCAGACAAAAGTACCGTAATCAGTATTCTCGGAGTGGATATATCTTCTGGCCAGATCCCTGTCGTGATCGCTTATTTCCTCGATCCACGCCCTCGTTGTCGTATTGTCATGGGTGCCCGTATAAACCACACAGTTCTTAATGTGATTGTAAGGGAGATAATAGCTGTATTCAGTCCAGTCAAAAGCGTACTGCAGGACCTTCATGCCGGGATATCCCGCATCCTCGAGAAGTTTCTCCGTAACAGGCGTCAGTGTTCCGAGATCTTCCGCTATGATCGGAACATCTCCGAGCGCACTTTTCAGGTTCTTGAAGAAGTCCATGCCGGGTCCCTTGCAGATCTTTCCTTTCTCCGCGGTCTTATCTCCATAGGGCACCGCATAGTACTCCGCAAATCCGTTGAAGTGATCGATGCGGAGGACGTCATAGAATTCCATATTGCGAGCGATTCGGTTGATCCACCACTGATATCCGTTCTTTTTAAGGGCTTTCCAGTCATAGAGCGGATTTCCCCACAGCTGTCCTGTCTTGGAAAATGCATCCGGCGCGCATCCGGCGACATCGATCGGATTTCCTTCCTTATCCATGTGGAAGATCTCCTTGTGTGCCCATGATGCGGCGCTGTCCATTGCTACATAAAAAGGAATATCGCCTATGATGCTGATCCCCTGCTTTTTCGCGTAGGCGTGCAGTTTCTCCCAATGTCTCTCGAACTCGTACTGCTGGAAAAAGTAGAAGCCGATTTCATTCTCAAGTTCTACTCTGGCCTTTTTCAGAGCTTCGGGATCTCTCATCTTCAGCCCCTCTTCCCAGTTCTGCCAGCTCTTTCCCTGTTCTCTCTGCTTGATAGACATGTACAGGGCGTAGTCCTCCAGCCAGTACGCTTCCTTTTTGAGGAAGGCTTTGTACTCCCGAGTCTGGGCAGAGGCACCGTTTTGCAGTCTTCCGCTGATGCTCTCCTTAAATCTGTCGTAAGCTTTTCGGAGCAGCGGGTAGCGGTTCTCATACATTGCGCCGTAATCTACCTTTTCCTGATCCGATCCAAACCACACAGACTCGCATTCCTGCCATGTGAGGAGGCCGTCGCCGATCAGCTGCTCAAGGTCGATAAAATACGGATTGCCCGCGAAGGAAGATACCGACTGATAAGGGCTGTCGCCAAATCCGGTCTGGCAGAAAGGCAGGACCTGCCACATGCTCTGTCCGGAAGCCTTGAGAAAATCGATAAACGCATACGCCTCTCTGTCGAAACATCCGATGCCGAAACGTGAGGGAAGTGAGAATACGGGCATAAGAATACCGCACTGTCTTTTCATAGATTTGATTCCTTTCTATCACCAGTTTTTTCTGGCCCGGCAGCTATACACCGCCAGAGCCGGATCCTGAAAAAGGGCTGTGAAATCTCTTCACAGCCCTTTGGATCCACAATATGCAGTATACTTGTCATTTACGTTTTCGTCAATTGCGCTCCCATGTCACATCCGGCAAAATAGCGTATCCTTTATGCTTTATTTTGACGTAACCAGCGCGTGTTCTCTGATCACAATGGGAATAAAGTACTCCAGCTGGTGCTTCCACCAGGGCCAGTCATGGCTGACATCCTCTCCCCAGTAGTCGATCATGGCACTGATCCTCTTGCGATGCAGTATTTTGTCAAGGTATCTCAGAGTCCTGTAACACTCATCCTCCCAGGCTCCCCTGCCGCAGCACATAAGTATCAGGGAACTGTTGTACTCGCGGATCCATGGATGATCCTCCGGCATATTCGAAAGGAAACACTCCACCGAATTGTCGTACAGCGTACTGTCCATCCAGCCATGGTAATAGTAAGACGAATCATATATCCCGGAAAGCGCGATCAAACCGTCAAACAGCTCCGGCCTCCTGAAAAAAGAGATCGCGGCTTGCGTCGCCCCCATATCGACCCCCATCACAAAAGGACGCATCCCCGGCGGAGTGAACTCTTTAATAAGCGGAAGGACCTCATCCACGATAAAGCGGTGATAGCTTTCCTGCCTTGCGCTTCTCCATGTGTTGATGCCATCCTCACAATACCAGCTCTCATTATCTACTGTTTCTACGCAGAAGAGCTGCATCTCTCCGTCTTCGAGATATGTCCTGAGGGTATGCGTAACGCCGAAGTCCTCGTAATTGGTACATGGAGCGCACTGTGTGGGAAACCCGAGAAAAGGCACCCCCGAATGTCCATAATGAATGATATGCATCTCCTTATTAAGGTGGCTGCTGTGAATAACATGCTCGTGACTCTCCATTTGCCCGCCTCCGTCAGTATTTTGCCTCATTCAGATCAATTCATTTGTTTCTTTGGTTCGATGTGAATTCATTTCAATTGATAAGGAGGATCATCCTTGCGAACAATCCTCCGTCAGTGCACAATACGCTGTGCGGCTGACCGGTCTTAGCCGCATCCGCACATAATATTTAATTTAATAGTTATCAGCGCGCAATTCGAAATATGCCTGAGGATGATCACAGACAGGACATACATCAGGAGCGCTGGGACCGATCACGATATGTCCGCAGTTGCCGCATTCCCAAACGCGGTCTCCGTCCCTTGAGAATACCAGGCCGCCTTCGATGTTCTCGATCAGCTTGCGATATCTGGCTTCATGCTCTTTCTCAATAGCCGCGACCATCTCAAAGAGATTGGCAATGTCCGCGAATCCCTCTTCTCTTGCTGTCTTGGCAAATTCAGGATACATCTCCTGCCACTCGTACTGCTCGCCGTCCGCAGCGATCTCAAGATTATCCTTGGTGCTGTGTACGCCCTCAAGGATCTTATACCAGATCTTAGCATGTTCTTTTTCATTAGCTGCTGTCTCTTCAAAGATCTTGGCGATCTGAACATATCCGTCTTTTCTTGCCTTGGAAGCAAAATAAGTATACTTATTGCGGGCCTGGGACTCGCCGGCGAATGCTTCCATCAGATTGTCAAATGTCTTGGTCCCGATCAGGTTTTTACCCATATTTGCATAAATATCTGCCATATTACTACCTCCTTATTTAGTTTGAAAATTACCACTTACTTGGTAATATTTTACCACAAAAAAGCTGTTGTAAATATGATTTTTGTGAAATATGCAAATAATTCACTTTTATTTTATATTTAGATCATTTTGTACGCCACAGTCTTGAGAGCGTACAGCCCAGCACTGCCCCAATCAGGCACCCCAGCGTATTATTCATAATATCATCAAGCTGGAAATACCCCAGTCCGTATCTGAGCTGCGCATATTCTGTTGCAGCGCTGCACATAAGGCCTACGGCAGTGCACGCGACTATGCTGTATCTCATAGGCTTTATGATAAAAGGCAGCAGATATCCCATCGGAATATAGAGGAGAATATTGAGAAATACCTCTCTCGCCGCATTGCGGCTTCCGATGTGAACATATTGCAAAGTCTCTCTCAGGCCTTCCGGCAGCATTCTCAGAGTTTCCCGAAATCCCAGGTCCAGACTGAAAGCCTGTCTGTAATTATCAAAAGCAGGTAGCTTCGACGAGCCCCCTCCTCCCCGGCCAAGCAGCGTAAAACTCAGATTTCCGATCACATAAACGGCAAAAATGAGCAGCGCGGTACCTCTGACCAGCGGTTTGCGCCGTAGGATACACAGTAGCATGGGCAGAATGACGATCATTGTCATTACCACAAGAAATATGAGCCTGTCCTCTTCCGAAAAGAGAATCGGGACATAATAGCGGATCTTATCGATCAGATCATTGATCATAGACTTTCCTCCATATCGTTCTATCCGATACTCCCCCTGTACTTTCCATGTTTTACATTAAAAAAACCGGCAAGTCAAATAGACAAACCGGTATTTTTTCTGAACAATCTATTAATTTTTCATTTCCTGTTTTGGTTACTCTCTGCTTTGTTCGATACGCATCCATACAAACAGCGCGGCCACAGCCATAAGAAGTATAGCTCCCCAGAAGATCGAATCCGCAGAGTCTGCTGTCTTGGCTGAGTGCGTCTTTTTGATCGTGGTACTTGTTCTTGCCGGCATGGAACGTGATACTTTTGTTGTCAAAACAGTGGCAACGATCCTTCCTTCTTCAAATGTGTGATTGCTCCGCAGTTCGATCTCTTCTTCTCCGCTCCTTCCTTCCGGAAGCGGCTCATGCGTATTGGTGATCGAATAGCCGTCCAGGTCGGAACCGCTGATCAGACCCGTGTATCCGTCAATTCTCTCCTCCACAACAGAATAGGACTGCTTTACACCGTCTGAATAGACTGCAAGCTCATCGAACGTTCCGCTCCAATCGTTTTCTTCGTTCAATGTAATGGTCCTGCCGGTCTCTTTTCCGTTTGCGTAAAGAGTAATATCAACACTTCCGGGCCTTGTGCCGTCAGCATCTTCTTCGTCTTCCCAATATCCTGTGACATCGATATCGATCGAAGGATTATTTTCAAGCGGTTTCAGGAAAACTATTTCGCTGCTGTAATTCGTTGTTCCCCTGAACAGGACAGCATCTTCATCAATTTCGTCCGGATCCTCTGATCCTGCAGCAGCGAAGATCCTTCCGCCCTGCTCGATCATGTATTCGGAATCCTCATCTGTTTTGACAGCAAATTCTCTGCAGCCTTCCGGCATGCTGAAATTGATCTCGCTCTTTCCCTGCGTTTCCCTGACTCTGATATTGTCGAAGTTTACAGCACTTTCTTCACTGCCGGCGAATGCTGCTCTGAGAATTGCTGCCGGCTTGAATCCCTCAGGAAGGGCCTCTCCTGCGTCCGTTCCTGTCTGCACTGCGTATGCGATCGCATGTCCCGTTCCGTCCGCAAAAGCCATAAATGACTCTGTATTAGCTGAGATCAATGGAGCCCTGGCAGGCATCGCATCATTCCCGGCACCGCAGCCAACCGCATCAGCGTTTTTTCCTGCGATCGCGGTAATATTTCCTTCTTCAATCACAATATGGCCGCAGGCATACTGCCCCCGGCTTGCTCCTATTGCCGCGGCTCCTTCTCCTCCGACCGCCGCAAGATATCCTTTTCCTCTTATTCTCAGGCTTGCTTCATAGAGGCTCCCTTCTTCACCACCCGGGAGCGTTCCCACTTCAATTCCGGCATAGCCCTCCGCGCCCTGAAGGAAGTTCTCCATCACCGAAGCATTACCTTCTTCTGATTTTTCTCCCTCTGCAAGACGTATCTCAACAGCCGCACCCGGGATCACCCTCAGTGCAGGTCCGTTTTCTGCCAGTATCCTCACTCCGCTGAGCACAAGCGCAGCGTATCCGGATACTTCTATCCGGTCCCTGGAATAGTCAACAGCAGGATTAAGTCTGATACTGACTGTTCCTCCGTATATGTAGAGCTTTCTTTCATCTTCCTCATATCTGTAATTGCCGGCCGATTCCGACTCGACAAGCAGAGAACCCGCTTCCGTCTGTATTGTCTGCGGCACCTCTGCCGTTTCAGCTGCGTGGGCACTTCGCCCCGCTGCCGATACAAGGATCAGAATCACAACAAATAGACATGCGATCCTTTTTATCGTATTCATTTTCCAAATCCCTTTATAAACAAAAGAACAAGTATTTGAGAACGTAATTATCCTGATATAATAATTAATTTTACTATTACGTAATAATTTTGTAAATATTATTTCTGTATTATGTCGCTATTTTAATCTATTTTTACAAATATTAACTAAA
>Ga0326513_10004002_pt1 | contig 10603 bp, 16 predicted proteins | sample 2_2465_0518_D_FD_203654 | JGI IMG/M metagenome (GOLD analysis project Ga0326513, IMG submission 203654) | Bovine rumen microbial communities from UC Davis, California, United States - 2_2465_0518 | ecosystem: Host-associated > Mammals > Digestive system > Stomach > Rumen | place: USA... | reverse complement strand
ATAAATAAGTAATTTTGGTATGATCAAATGTTAAAAAAGTATCTACCGGAGCTACTTCTTCAAAGTAAAAGTCATGATTACCTGCTAATAAAATAATTTCTTTATAAGGCAATTCTATAGTCCATGGAATAAATACATCATTTAACCAATCATCACATTTTAAAATCTGAGTTTGAATATTTAGTGGAAATATGTCTCCACAAATACATAGAATATCTCCCTCCGGAAGATCCATTGGGAGATTTCCATGTAAATCACTGATCGCAACTATCTTTTTCTTCATAATTTACTTTTTCTTTAAAATCTTCAAATATTGGTTTTAGGTTGTCTAAATCTGCAATGGAAAAATGTCCAGAAGGAGTACTTATACGAATAAATGGGGCAATCCCATTGTCCATTGCTTCAAGTTTAAGAACTTGTTCATTATCATAGGGTTCACAACAATCTCCAGGTTGTGAATATTCTACTTAACTTTAGTAACTTGAAGTCCATCTTCTACATTATACCATTTCATCATAATCTTCTTCTCCTATTTTAGTATAATTTCTATTACCAATATTTTTAAAAATTTCATTGTATTTCTCTATCTTTTCTAAAATCATCAGTAACAAAACCTAAATATTTGAGACCTTCAAATACTGCAATACCTAGCCTTTTTGCTTCAGGATGCGGATTATTACCTTGACTCTTCCAAGCTCTTAAAGAACAGAAATGCAACCAATCATCCAGAAATGCTGTGTGATATAATTCTGTTTTAAGGTCTAATGGTAAAATCTCTCTTGCCTCTTCAGCTTTAGCTCCGAGTCTTATCATATTCATATAAGAATGTTCACAAGCTAAATTAGCAAATAACCAATAATCAATTTTATTCATATTAGCTACATCATAACCATTAGCAATTTCATAACAATATTGTGCAAGACCTTTGTTACATTCATTTAAGGCATCAATTCCTTCAGTATGTCTAAATTCAACAGGTTTAATATTTTGTTCAGCTTCTTTAATTACCCAGTCAGATACACATATTGTAATTTCTCTACCAAATCGATCTCCAGAAAAATTACAATATCTAGAACTAGACTCCATTGGTGAATTATGACGATGTCTATTAAATTCAGCAGATATAGCTCTTTGACAAGTGAAGTGAAAAGTTATTCTAGGAATATGATGTTCTTTATCAAAAGGAACCATATATTGTAAATCATCAAACCAATTATTTTCTACAATTACTCTATAATTAGTAGTAACATATTCAGTTGCATAATAGTCTACATCTCCTTGCCAAACTTCTTTATGGTCATACACTCTAACATATTTAGAATACGGATTTTTAGCATATTTTTTAAGTTTGTCTTCAGATCCATAACATTTTAAATAGACAGTACCATGTTCAAAAGAAGCAGTGTGTCCTCTTTCTTGAAGACTTTGTACAAAAGAAGTTGCTGAATTTTCTTTTATCATATGTTGAGACATCCAGCAACTTCTTCCTACATATTCAATTTGTTTATATATTCCATCTAATCCTTCTGGTTGTTGAATTATTTGGGTTACGGGTTCTAAAAATTTCATTTTATTTCTTGCTTAGTAATTGTGTATGTAATATAATCAGGACACCAATTATCATAGATATTTACCCATTTTGATCTCAATGGTTCATCTTCAAGATTTTTAAATATTTCCATTGGGATTTTATTATGAACAGTTTTTCCATCATTTTCATCATCTGAATATTCAAATGAATCAAATTTATCAAGATTATTATTGACATCTTCATTGAGGAGATCTGTCATTCTTTTTTGAGCTTTTTCTAATGAACTAAACAATTCAATTGAACTATCTCTTTCATCATAAAGTTCCCATTCAGCTTGCAAAACCCAGCAAGTTCTTTTGTGTTTTTTACTCATTATATTCTTGTTTTTCAGCATTAGTTAAAATAAAATCTCCATCTATATAAGCACAATCACCATATTCTCCATTACAAAATTCTTTAGGAGGATGAATTGGTTCACCTTCTTTAGTATGACAGGTTTTCCAATCATTTTTTAAACAAAGTAACTTATATTCTTCAGTATAAAGTTCCTCGAGTTCATTTAAACACTCCTCAGTTTCATGTTGTAGCCAATATAATGGATCTTGATCTTCTTCACAAAACTTTTTAGGTTCTGTAATTACTGCAAGACTAATTATTTTATTTTTAAAATATTTAATCATATCTTGTACTTCTTCTAAATCATTTTCAACAGTTCCTAAACAGTCATAAGTTTTTCTGTTGAAAGACATGGTTGTTACTAATCTAGTTTCCCAGCCCATAATTTTTAAATTTTTTTAATGAACCCAATAATCTCCGATTTCAACATCTGCATCAAGAGGAACTATTTTACAAAATACTGTTCCAGCTTTAACCATACAATCCTTTAAGCATTTAGCTACTTCTTCTGTTATTTCTTCCGGTGCTTCTACATTATATTCATCATGAATCATATTTACAATTTTCACTTTATTAAACCAACCTCTTTTTATGATTTCATTAAAGAATAATATGCCGGCAAGTTTACTACAATCAGCACTACTACCCTGTATGGGATAATTTTGAGATAAACGTTGTAATTCAGCTTTAGCTTCATTATATTCCTCTGCTTCCCAACCATACAGTTCACCATAATGTAATTTTTCTGCATATTTAATAACAGGATTACTAGGCATTAAGAAATATTTTCTTTTAGTATATGGATTATATTCAATATAACCATATCTTAATGTTCTATTAATAACCCTATCAAAATATTGTTTCATTCCAGAAAATGCAGTAAAATAAGCATTATATACTTCTATACCTTGTGCTTTAGAAGAACCAGTGTTCTTTGCAATAGTACTACCATCACCACCATATGCAATAGCAAATTCAGCAGTTTTAGCTATTTGTCTTAAGTCTTTATGATTCTTTTTAATCCAGATTAAATCATCTTCTGTGAGTTCATCTGAAGTTTTGTTTAGTTCCTTTTGTAACTCTGGATATAGTAAAAATGCAACATACGAATGCATGTCGGTTAATCCTTTCTTATAGAAACCAATCAAACTTTCATCATTTGCAAAATTTGCTAATACAATTGATTCTTGTGATGAATAATCACAAGCAATATATTTATTTCCAGGTTCTGCAATAAAACAACTTCTAGTATACTTATCGTTTGGTAGATTCTGAAGATTTGGTTGATCATTATTCATATCTCCACAACTTAATCTACCAGTTGCCATAATTTGCATAAATGAAGTATGGATTCTACCAGTATCTTTATTTATCATCTTTTGCCAACTATAACCATAAGTAGAAAACTTTTTAGTTGCTTCTTTATATTCAAAATATAATTGTAATATTTTAAAATCTTTTATTTGAAAATTTAATACCTTTTCACTACAAGACTTTTTCTCTTTACCATGATCATAATAAGTACAATTAATTCCCAAACTTTCAAATAAAGGAATTACTTGTTTTGGACTACTCCAATTAATTAGACATTGTGGAACATCGGAGAATAGACTATTTGGACCAAAACAATCAATACGTTTTAAATCATAATATAAATGTCTATTAAGAGCTTCTTCACTATTAATAACATTATTCCTATACTCTTCAGCTTTAACAGCCCATTTACTCCAATCCAATTTTATTCCACAATATTCAATATATGCTAATACTTTAACAAATTTATTATCAAGTTCAACAGCTTTATCAAGATGTTTAGCTTGAATAATTTTCATTTGTGCCTTTTTAACAGGAATAAGATATTTAACATCATTGGCACCATATTCTATCACTCTAGCACTTAACCCTGTTCTTATAATTTCTCCTCTAACCGATTTATCCAAAACAACATTGCAATATTTTCTTACAATAGTTTGTAAATCTCTTCTTACATCTTTTACTTTACCATCTCTAAATTCAGTATATCCCATTGTAATGATGTATTCTGCTAGCATGGTATCATAAACATGTTTAAGAATTACTCCTTGCTTATAATAAAATTGTAAGTCAAACTTTGCATTTTGTAATATCCATAAACCATCATAAGTATTCATAAAATCTTTTAATGGTTGAGGAATTTGTCCACCATAAGAAGTTATATCAAAATCAATTTGAAAATCTTCATTTCCTAATTGTATCAATAATAGCTTCTTAGAATGGCAGGATAAACCTGAAGTTTCAGTGTCATTTGGAATTTCTGGAAGAGGCTTTAACATCTCAATTGCTTCTTCTAATGATATTTGAGGAAATTCTCCTCCAAAAGCTTCAGTCTGAGCACTAACTACATAAATCATATTGTATCACCTATTAATTTAATTCCATTTTCTACTGGAATGTAAACTTCCATAGATGTTCCAGCAAAATGTTCTTCTGTTTCATCCATATACTCAGCTTCTATAAACTCAATACCTTCTTCATAATCTTCTATTTCTAAAGGTTCTCCGTGAGTATTTGAAAGTTTATCTACAATTTCTTCTGGATCCATCTCATTTGGAATTTCAAATGTGTGGCGTTTCCAGACTCTTACATATTCGTCAACGAAAATTTTCTTACTCATATATTAAAAGTTTGTTCGTCCCACCACTCTCCATTTGAATAAATATTCATTGCAACATAACCTTCACCATATTCTTCAGATAAACATCTAAAATAACATTCATCTATATCTTCCGATATAGTACCAATAAGTATAGATTCAAAATCTTCCATTGGAAAAGTCCATCTAGATTCAAAGAATCCTTCTATTGAACAATAACCATTATCATAGTCTAAAACTTCAAATTCAAAAGTTCCGTAAGCATTATCTTGAAGTCTTTTGAATTCATTTATATACTTATCAGCATTATGTTCACAACAAAAATAAAATCGATTATCACAAACATTTGCCATCACACTAGTTTTTCAAATTGTTTAGCATATTGTGTTTTAAATTGTTTTAGTAATGAATGTGTGATTTGTCTTATTCTTTCACCACTTAAAGCAAACTTTCTAGCAATTTCATCATAAGACATTTCATTACACCCATTTAATCCAAACACCATACAAATAATATCGTGATCTCTATTACTTAAATTATTAAGAATATTATTAATTTCTTGATTAATAAGTAATTTATTAGTAACTATATCTGGAGTTTCAGTATTTTCATCAGGAATACAGTCACCTAATGTACAATCCTCTTCATCACTAACACTTGGAGAATCAATAGATACACATTTGTTACTAGATAATTGAACTTTACGAATATAGTCTTCTTCAAACCCAGTAAGTTTACATAATTCACTCATATCTGGTTCTCGACCATTTTTATGTTCAAATTCAATTATTGCTTTATTAATTTTGTTCTTTGGTTCAATTTGTGAAGTTGGTAATCGAACATCATTTGCAGTATAATAAATAGCTCTAATAATAGATTGTCTTATCCACCACACTGCATAAGAAATAAAATGAAAACCTTTAGTTTCATCAAATTTCTCAATGGCTTTCATTAGACCAATATTACCTTCTGCAATTAAATCTTCTAAAGGAAGTCCTCGGTTTTGGAATTGTTTGGCAATAGTAATAACAAATCTTAAATTTGCTTTAATCAATTCTTCTCTTGCTTTTTCATCACCTTTTTTAATTCTTTTTGCAAGTTCTATTTCTCTTTCTTTAGAAATTAAGGATTCTTTAGCAATATCTTTTAAATATAAGCTTAAAGAAGATCCCTCATCGCTTACAATAGGTTTAGTTTGTTTGGCCATAAGATTCCAAATATTCCTTATAACGATTATAAGTTTCAGTAATTACCTTTGCTCCAATAGGATTAGGTCTTTTAGCATCTCTTTCAATACAAACTTCTAATGGAGTATTACACAAATGGTATTCTAATTTATATTGTATTTGACTATTATAATTCCAATTTTCTACCATTGCTTCGTACCATTCAATAGTCTTAGGATTAAGATTCATATCATCTACAACAATGTCATATCCATGTTGCATAGCCATTGCCAAGAAGTGTTCTCTTCCTAACTTTACTAATTTTTCTCTTTCTGGTACCCAATACTGACCCATTAAAGTTCTGTAATCATCATTATTCCATCTAACTCTTTCTGTAGGTTTTTCCAGAGCCCAGTTACGAGCAAACGTACTCTTTCCCGAGCCCTGGATACCTTGACAGAGAATTATTTTATGCTTCTTCATTACGTTCGTCATAAACTATTTCTAATCCTCCAATTATATTGTCTTCATCTTCAGAACAATTCCAATTTATATCGCAAATAAAGTTTTCTCTAAATTGATCATACTCCTCTTGCCATGCTTCTGGATCACCATCATAATCTGAATCAAATTCTTCATTATCAAAACCAGTCACAGTCCAACCATAATCATTCCACAAATCTTCTTCGGCTTGTATCACGAAATCCTCTGGAAGTTTATCATTTTCCAGAGGATTTTCTTCTGCATAAGCACCATATTGTGTATGACAATTAAAACTATAACTAACTTCAATAATCCAAGGTTTAATTTCTTTAGGCATTGTCTTCAATATTAATAGTTTCGTCTTTTAATTCACCTTGTAAGAAAGCAAAGCATTTAAGTTTCCAAGCTTCAGAACGCATCTTTTCTGTTTTAATAACTATTCCTTCATGAGGAACATTATTAACACAATCTGGAGAAGATTGTTCCATATAGAAACGTGGATCATTTGCCATTGCTTCAATAAATTTATCACACCAATATGGATCAGTAGAATCTAATTCAGGATATAACAATCCAGCATAACCATAATAAAGCTCAGTAACTGGAGTTAATCCATTATTCTTGCACCATTGTTGTACTTCTTTTGCTGAAAACTCATGTACAAATCCATCAACATTAGTATAAGTAAGTCTATATACTAATACTTTAAAGTTGATTCCCTCTTTATAATCATTTTCAGATTTAGGAGGAATACAACCATAGTCATAACCTTTCTGAATATATTGACCATTAGGTAAATAACCAATAATCTCATAATAGGCAGTCATACCTTTAGTAAGATGGGGTTTTACTACATCATCAGCACACTTCCATACATCAACTCCATAAAATCCTGGAGTAACATCTCTGTTATAATATTTATTTTTGACAACTGTTCTTGAAGAATAGAGATAATCATATTGATCAAACTGATATCCAGTTAGCCAACGAGCAATCTTTTCTTTCCAAGAAAGTTTCTTATGACAGAGAACATATGCAGATATTCCAGAAGTTCCATGAACCTTAGTGGTAATACTTACAATGTCTTCAGGTCTTACTACATAAGGACATTTCTTAATAATAACTGTCACATTGTTATCCTAAGGGCTTTTTATCCCCTAGTTCTTATAGTTTCCTATAAGGTCGGCGTACATTTTTACCCATCTTTCGATTAGGGTATTGGGCACTCTTGGGAGGATTATATTTATTCACCTCCTACGCTCTACGATGACTCTGAACCTTTCGCAATTTCAGAGTTTATCTCGGTATTATCAATGATTTCTTTAAATTTTATTTTCTTTCTTTCTAAATAAAATTCAGAATTATTTGAATATAAATGATTATATATAATAGGAAGATTATTTTTAGTATGTGTAGCTAATGTAAATGAAGTTCTATCTGGATAAACACTAAAATTTAATCCTTCATCATTTAAAAAAGTACATAATTCATCTAAAATTAATCTTGTTTTAGAAGTAATTTTAAATATAACATTAATTCCATTATATTCTACATTATTTCCATTTTTTAATATATGTTTATGAATAACATCAGATTTTGATACACAACCATCTCCATCAAAATAACCTCTTATAAAATCCCACATAAATTCTTTAGGAATTATATTTATAATAGATTTCTCTAAATATGTTTTATTATAACCGCAGCCATATTCATTTAAAGTATTTGAAATATGATCTGATTTAAAACATAAAATATACATAGGATTAGTAGTTATTCCAGTTTTCTGATTTGTATATTTTTCTTTATAGACTACTTTAGAAATAGGAGATATAAAATCTTTAATTTTATTTAAAATTTTTACATCTTTTTCATTTAAAGCAATTGCAAATTTATTTTCAGCAGTTACACAACCATCTGCCATGTATAAACCAAAAATATATGCGCTTTCAGTAGAATTAATATTATCAAAAATATCTTCTTTTATATTATTTTTTCTAACTGATCTACGTTTAAGTAAATTTTTATGTTTAAAGAAAGTAGCCATTAAATAATCTGAACATTCAAATTTTTCACATAATGATGTATAAGATATATCACCATTTATATAATCATTATAATCTTTTTCTGTAAAGTTTTTTTCTAAAAACTCTAATTTTTCTTTAGTTTGTTTTGTTTGTGTAGCCATATGTTATACTTATTTTTCTTTAAATAAATATAACCATATTACTACTTAATTCCAAATAAAATTTATGAAATTTTAGACTTCACCGATATTGCCCAATTATTCACTAAAACATTACTGAATTAGGCGACACGTAGTCTGTCGTAATGGAATCTAAACTGATTTTCAATGATTTTGTCAAGGCCTTTTGGTTGTTTGCCTCTTTGTCCTTTATTAGGGTTAGAACTTCCCGGGCCTGAGCCTTTCGGGATATATTTCTTACATACCCAGAATGATTTTTCATCATCCTGAACCGAATCGAATTCTTCATTTTCTTTAGGTTCTACAGTTTTATTTACAGAATCAATTAACCAATTATTAAATAGATCCCATTCAATCAGGAATCCTTCAGAAACTTGTCCTTTAAGTCTAATAGCAGTTACTTTGCCATTTTTCTCAAAGAATCCTTTATGTTCTGGATTTGCATTAAGAGTAGTATCTCTATAAAGAGAACAAAATCTCAAAAAGTCTGGATTAATTTGACTTAATGTAGGAAAATAAACATAAAATCCTGGTTTTGAATCAAGACTTACAATTACACGATAACTTCCAACCGCAACTAATTTAAGTTTATTTACTTCTGGATTAGGGTGTGGAAGAAATTCTTTTACATTAATTACCTGAGCAAGATAATTAATATTTGCATTTTTACTTTGTGTTAGTTTCATTAGAATAAATCTTTATTATCATCAATTATTTGACAAAATTCACCATATTCTGAATCCCAATCAGGAGCGGTTAATCCTTCCCAATCAAATGTGCATTCAATGGCATCAGCGAGACGTTCAATGACAGGCTCTCCACTAATATTAAATTTTTCTAACACAGCAATCTCTTCGTCAGTTGCTGGTTTTGGATCAAACTGAAGATAATCAAACTCTCCTTCATCCCAACCTTCGTTCGTTCCAAAATAGTAACTACTATATAAATGACCTAAGGTTTGCTTTAAGAAGTTATATTTATCATAGTCTTCTTGGCTTAGAATATCAAAGAAATAAACATCACATTCATCAGCCCAATCCATTTTATCAACAATTACATATTTCATTTTTGCATTATTTTAGAAGATTCAAATTCTCTACGGAAGTTAGCCATTAATTGAACTCTTTGTTCATCATATGGATAACCATTAAAAAATTCCCAGCAATGGGCAAGTTCATGTTCAAATGTATTAAGGATTTGCTCTAAGTTAACTGGAGTAACTTCTTCATCTTCATTTATTCTAACTCCTTTAGCAATTTCAATAGTACAAAGAACTTCATTCCATTGACCATACCTAGTTTCCATTTCATCTCCTTCACCAATTGTAATATCCTCTTTTAAAATTACTTCAATTTTATTATTACAAATCGTAAAGAATTTTGGAATGTGTTGATAAACTTCTTTATCACTCAGCATTTGTCTCTGCATTTTTCTTTCTATTTAAAATTTTAGCAAGCGTTTCAGGAGGTACTATTTGTATTCTAGTATAAAAAGCAGCATCTGGACCATTAGCTGTTTCATATTCTGCATATGCAGGATGTTCAACAGGAAATATTCTAGACACTTTTACTATTTTATTTTTATCTTGAATATAAATATATACTCCTTTATACACTTGTTTTATAAAAGCACTTCTAGTCATAATTATTCATAATCACGGATAGCTTTCAAAACTGGTTGGAGTGGAGTTCCATCATCACTTAAATAAAAGAACTTTACTGTAGCTTTCTTACCGATGAGTTTGTCGAGATTTTCACGATATTGCCTCTTGATATCACGAGACCCCATTGGTTTAGCTTTGAAACTAATTCCATCTTCTGTAACAAGGGTGAAACACATGTCTTCTTCCCGTAGGCCTTCCGATAGACCTGTAATAGTGAATTCTGCATCCTGGTAACATTTAATTTTGATCATGTCATTGGTACGACCATTGGGTCTATACACTTTATCTGGATCTCTAATAACACAACCTTCCCAACCTTCAGATACAAATTTATCATGTAATGCCTTAATATTATCCCAGCCTTTTATTGGCTGTTGTGGCACCATTTGTATTTGAAGTTCTCCCTCTGCATATTCTTTATCTGGGTCAAATTCCCCAAGATTAAGTTCTTTTTGAATAACTTCTAACCATTTTAATCTGTCTTTAAATTCTAAAGTTGGTTCTACTATATCATACACATAATATT
>Ga0326513_10004001_pt1 | contig 10605 bp, 16 predicted proteins | sample 2_2465_0518_D_FD_203654 | JGI IMG/M metagenome (GOLD analysis project Ga0326513, IMG submission 203654) | Bovine rumen microbial communities from UC Davis, California, United States - 2_2465_0518 | ecosystem: Host-associated > Mammals > Digestive system > Stomach > Rumen | place: USA... | reverse complement strand
GCCATGTTTAATTTCAGCTTTAATTGTATCAGAACCAGTCATTTTTTTAATTCTGGCTTCAGCTAATTTTTTGCCTTCATCAGTTTCAGAAGTGGATAAAAATCTTAATCCGACTAAATCAGAAAGGGCAAATCTATTAGATTGTCCAGAACTACTTTGATTTTGAATCAACAATTCGCTGTCAACAGCATCTCCGTATTCACCAAGTATTTTATTAAGTTGTTCAATGAAGGTGGATTTACCGTTACTACCAGAACCATACAAGAAAAATATACATTGCACAATTGTTAATGCGCTTAATGAATAGCCAATACATTTTTGAATACATTCAATGATTTCTTCTGTTTCTTCTGGATTTCCGCGTTCAAAAACATCGTGTAAAAATTTGTTCCAAACAACAGGCTCTTCAAAACTGACTTTACAATTTGTATTTTTGGAAAGCATAAGTTTTCTATCAAAATCTCTAATGCTACCAGTTCTTAAATCAACAACACCACTATCAGTGTTTAATAAATATTCGTTTGTATCAAATTCTTTGCTTTCTACAGGAATATCGTGCAAATGTTGTAATTCAGAAAGCATGGCTTCTTTTCCAGCTTTATTTGATACTCTATCAATGTTTTTTAACATGGATTTACGAGTTTCAATAAGTTCATCGGTTGGATTACCATTTCTAGTGGCATCTTCGATTTGTTTTTCCATATCTTTTGCCTCTAAACGCATAATATCAATAAGTTTATCGGCATATTTCTTAATAAAAGATTTTTTATCAACGGTCCATGTTTTGCCGTTCCAATACATCCAATAATTGCCATCCTGATTAAATTTGAATAAATCCCCGAATTGGTCATAAAATCTTTCAGCATTACCAGTATCGGTTAAGCGGTAATGCTTAAAAACTTTTCTAGCTTTAATATTAGGATCCCCAAATTCATTCACGGAATACTCTTCTGAAACTGTTGGCTCAACATTACCTTTTGAACCAATACTAGAAAAATCAATTTTTTCTTTAGGTGGAGTATATGTATCTCTTGAAGCAGCGATAGCTTTATCTAAAGTGTCTTCACCATAAGTTGATTGTCCGCGTTTTTGGTCCCATTTTGGTCTCATTAATGCGCTAGAACGGAAAATTCTATCCATTTGCGCTTTGTTTTTGCTGCACCAGAATGCAAGAATGGTACATAAACCTAAATCGGCCGAAGAATGGTCGTTATTGTACTTACTCATGTCACCGTTAAATAAAGAAATGAATTCGGCACCTTTACTACTTGTTCTAATTTTGGTTAAAACCTCATCATCAGATAAGTTGTGATACAAATAAACGGTTTTTGGTTCTTGATAAGGGCCATCGAAAGACATTTTTCCATCAGCATTCTTGTGAATGTACCCTGTCTCAGTTACTGGGCTTGGTGTATTTAAATATTTTTCCCATAAAGGCTTAATTTCGGCCGTTCTATCGGCGATTGGAACATTATTGATTACTTTACCAGTCATAGTGAAAAAGCGGCCTGAATCGTACATTTCAACATTGCCACCAGCTTTTCTACGATTGCCGGGTGGAAGAGTTCCACGACAAATGATATGTACTCCCTCTCCGCTGTGTGAATATTCACTATAAGATTGTAAAGTACTTACGAATTCGTTTGTTAATTCGTAAAATTCCTTATCGGATAATTTTTCGCCAGTAACTCTATCGGCATGATTATCTAAATCAATGCCAAAATAACACGAGTTGTCAGCTGGACTTTTGCCTAGGATAAAACCTAGTCCTGCATAATTATATTTTTCACAAGCTAAGCAAGAAACTTTAAAAGTAGACCAAGTATTTGGATCGGTTGTGGAAGCTGTTCCACCAAAAGGAGACATAGGAATTTTTGTTACAGATCCGTCTTCTCTTGTGACTGCTGCGTAACAAACCCACCTACGTGTTTCTTTTATTTCTTTAGGTATTTGTAAATACTTCTGCTCTAATTCCTTAAAATTCATCTTGCTTGCCTTTTCTTTCTTTTTGTGGAAGTTTTGAGATTTTCACTCGTATTCACTATAGCTAGGGTGTGAAAACTTCCAGATTTTTTTATTTTTGGCGGAAGATATAGGATTTGAACCTATGCACCTTACGGCCTAACAGTTTAGCGAACTGCCCTCTTAACCACTTGAGTAATCTTCCGAATAATATGTTTTGGCACAGGTGCTAGGAGTTGAACCCAGATCAATGGTTTTGGAGACCATAGTTCTACCATTGAACTACACCCATATATGGTTAGTTCCGCCAGATGAGTAACTCCTGGATTTCAAACTTGAACTTGTACTTTTGTTCGCGTAGCGTGACTACTCTATTTTCACTTCGGACTTTTAGAGAAACTTCGGATTTGAACCGGGGTACGATTTAATGCACCTTACGTATCGCCATTCTGACAGAATGACACCAAACCATTTGGCCAACGTTTCCCATTGGTTGCGGAGACAGGATTTGAACCTGTGGCCTTTGGGCTATGATCCCAACGAGCTACCGCTGCTCCACTCCGCGATAATGACACATATTTAACCCTGAAAGTTGGGAAGGATTATTTTGACTGCTTTTAGAATTAGTTCAAATTATTTTCAGGTAACTCTATGTGCCTAAGACTAAGCTTAGTTGTTGATTATATTAGAATGGACATTCATCTTCTTCTACGGTTGGCTCAGCTGGCGCAACGTTTGAAGCTGAAATAGTTTTAGATGGTGCTGGTACTTTGGAAGGTCCATACGAATTCTTTTTAATATTATTTTCTTCGTTTCCGGTTTTTTCATTGAATACTTTTTCAACACCAATAGTCATATTTAATCCACCGAAGTAGACTAAGAATTCATCTGGTGTTTCAAAATCTGTTTTTCCGCCGGGTTGAGTATGAAGAACGTGATAAATCTTGTTTGTATCAAACCAACCTTCGTTAGCGTAAGCTTGATTGTTGTCTAAAAACCAATTTTCAAATAGATAACGTCCTTTGAATGGTTGTTCAACATCGGTTCTGATTAAATAGCTAATACTAAGCATTAATCTACCAGTTTGAGTGGTTTTCTTTTCGACTTTAGCAACAGTGACTTCATAAGTACCACTATCGATTGGGCCATAGTTTTCTTTTCTAAAATCTTCATTAAAATTAATCATGTGAGAATATTTAATCCTTTCTTAATTATAAATCTTTTCCATTTACATCTTGTTCGCGACATTTGCCGCTGCAATATGGTTTTCCATATTTTTTAATAGAGCTGTCGTATAAATCCTTTGTAATAATTGTATTACATACACAGCATCTATATTCTGGTTCATTACTTTCTGGAATAATCTTTTTAATTCTTAATGCTGGCCTTGTTTCGCCAAAGGCGTTAATAGAAGGCGCAAACACTTGAATTCTTTTTCCAATCCAGTCTTCAACATAAATACTACCATATAACTTTGCGATAGTATCACAATTAGTTGAATTTAAAATCATTGGTAATGAGTCTTCGACAAAGTACAATACCCATTTTGTAGAAACACTTCCGCGGTGTGTGTCGATTGACTCTTGCTTTACTTCTTTAATAGTTAAAACTCTTTGTTCACCAGGAAGAAAAGTTTCACCAGACAAGTAATTTAATTCAGCTAAAGTTTTCCAAGGTGTTTTGTTTTCCATAAAAATCTCCTTTCTTAAAATTCGTCTTCTTTATATGGATCGAGAATATGATAGCTTTTTACCCCCGTAACTTTCGCACGGGAACGACAATATGGGCAGTTACCACAAGCTGTGGGTTCGATTATGCCTCTTTTAATAGCATCATATCTTGGGGCTAATTGTTTAACTTCTTCTAAAGCTTTATCCAAGTCTTCTTGGTCAATTTCAAAGAGTCCTTTTCTAGGTGGTTCTTCTTTCGTAACAACCGCTAGAACAAATGGAAGTTTTTTATCTATGTTTTGTCTTACGACTTCTTGATAAATTGCTCCTTGAATATCGTATCTGAAAGCTTCAACGAAATTAACTAAAACATTTTTGCCATCTTTCTTAATCCAAGTTCCATCTAAGTCAGACATAACTTTTTGGTCTATGATACTTTTTACACGTAGATTGTCTATCTTAATCTTGAAATCAACACCAGCTATTTTTCCTGTCATAATTTTTTGGTGTTCACCCTCGGATAAATAACGTGTCATAACCGGATCTTGATTTAAAAAATCAATAATTCTTTCGGCTTGTACATAATCAGACTTCAAAGTTCCATCTTTTTTAAAGATATCGGGATTATCGGCCTTAAATTGTTCTAAAGTGCCGCTGTAGTAAGCATCAACATAAGAACCAACTAATAAAGCCGTTGTTTTTTTAGGTTCATATTCACCCCTAGCTTCAGCCAAAGCTGCGGCCTCACAAGCTTTAAAAGCTTTGAATTGTGAAGAGCCTAAGTATTTTAGCTTAGCTTCCGGAGAATGATAATTTTCTTCCGTTAATGTAATGTTTGTCTCTTGTTCCATTGCGTTCCTTTCTATTTTAATCACTTAATTTAATAAGTTCATCAAAATCGAGTTCTAATGTCCTGGCTAATCTGGCGATCGTAATTGAATTAGGTTTAACTTTGCCATTTTCAACATGACTGATTGTGGCAATGTTTAATCCAGATAATTCTGATAAACTACGAATTGTAAGGCCTTTTTGAGAACGGACTTGCTTGATTTTTTCTCCAATTGTCATATGTAGTTCCTTTCTCCTAGCTACATTGTAATTATAGCACTCCATGTTTTAGTGTCAAGGATTTTGTTTTACTTTGTTTAATTCTTTTTGAATTTTTATCATGTCTTCTCCAGATATTAAATTTAACATATTAATACTGTAAAAAACTTGATTAAAATCAATTTCACCATTGTCTTCCACACAGAGTGTAATAATTGGGGCATCATATACAATCGTGATAGTTCCTTCAGCTTGAACGTATTTCACGTTTTTTACTTGAAGTCTAACGTTTTGAAGATTTTTGATAGTTTCTTTATATTTTTCTTCGATCGCTCTTAAACGTTTTAATTCTCCCAATTCAACAGCTTTTTCTAATTCCTCGATAGACTTTTGCATTTGTGCTAATTGAAGCTTTTCTCTTTTATTTAACATTTTTATTTTCTCCTTGATGTAATTCAAATGGTTCCCATTTAAACGTATTCCAAACAGATTGTTCCACTGTTTTATCAAAAACTTTTGGCGGTGCATATTGAACAAGTGTTGGTTTTGTAACTTTTTCAATATGAATTGTGTTGCACTTAGGTAGTTTTAGATGTACAAAGTGAAGATAAAGTAATTTTCCATTATAGTTATAATAAAACCATCTTTTCTTGCGAATGACGTTTGGGTTTTTCTTGAATTCGTTCTCGATTTTGCCCATACAGAGAATTTCAATACGTGTGCTTTGAGGATAGTTTTCCATTATTTTTTGAATTGCTTCATCTATTTTCTTATTTGTTTTTTTCTTCATCTTCTTCCTTTAAAGCCTCCATCATGAATATTCTGTCAAATGCGTCACATAATGCTTTTGCAAATGCTTTTTCTTTTTTGGTCAGTCTCTTTTTACGTTCCTTAGGCACAACCGTATCAAGATCATAGTTATTGTCCTTGATATAATCCACACTAAGGTAATATTCAGGATGCGGCGTTTCAAGATAACTGCGAGCAACCATACACTTGTCAAGGTTATGCCAACGGTCTTCGCTAGTCACACCTTCTGCTTCGGGATCGAATCCAGGATTTAGCGACCAGTCATAATAGTCGCCCCATCCCATAAAATAGTTGCCTGTAATTACTTTTTCCTTCTCAAAGAATCGAATAAAGTTGTCAAATCTTTTCTTAGACACTCTTATAAAGGGTTTTCCCCAACATGTTTCAATTTTGTTCATAATGCGTTCTTCTTCTCCTGTTTACATTATCATTGGATTGTATCCATTTTTTAGACACCACGACAAAGCCCATTCTATCGTTTCTTCAGACACGTTTGTGGAATTATATATTATTTTACAAAGCGTAAGTTTTTGTATCTTCTTATCCGCAGCTTTGAACTTGTTAAGGGTTTCGACATCATAGATTCCTAATTCTGTCCATTTTTCCATAAACTTAATAAGTGCAGCGACAGAACGTTTTTCACACATCGCGCCTCGTTCTTCTACCCATTGTTTTATAATGTTTTTCTTCTTGCTCATATTTATCTCACCACTTCAACATTTGAATAGCACACCACATTTTCATAAGAATAATCTTTGCTATATTCATATTCAACAAGCCATTTCAAACTATGAAAATGTTCGTCTGTTAAATACAAAACGTCTAATTTTGCGTATAAGAAGTTATGCCCTTCTCTTTCAAATATAGAATGTGCCATAAATGTTTTGCTTGTTGTCCTAATTTCGTGGACATCATGTTCTGTTGTGGTTTCAATATAAGCACTTACATAATCGCTGTTATAGTAATCGCAAAAATGTTTAAAACTGTCATCGTATGTTTGCTCTTCACAACCAGTTAACAACATTGGTAATAAAAACAAAAGTTTAATTCCTTTTTTCATAGCAAGATTCCTTTCAATAAATAATATTCGTCTAAAGTTAAAACTTTCTTTTGAACCAAACAGCCACAGGATACTTGATTGCTTTCAATATCAATGCCAACGGGTTTAGATATTTCAAAATGTTCTTCAATAACTTCTAATGCTTTGATTTTCTTTAGTTCGCTCTTCGCCCCACAATGGACTAATTCTTGATAATTCCACAAAAGTTTATTGTGTTCTTTTTCAAGTTCTTCTAATCTCTTGTGTTCGTTTTTAATTTCGTTTAAGCACTCTTTGAAATATTCATACATTTGTTCGGACCATTTTCCCTTATGTTCTTCAATAAGTATTTCAAAGTCTTTTATTGGGTTTTCTTTCGCCATTTCCTTTGTACATAAACCCATTTCAACATCAACTTCTAAACCTTTATTCATCTTCTTCTTTCTCCTTTGATTTTAGGTCAATACCGATTCTTTTTATATCGCTTAATGCAAACGCCATTTTTGTAGCGCAGCCACCGCCTTTGTCCCATTCAATAACCAACTCATCATTTACAATGCTGATTTTTGAAAAGTTTTTCATTTCATAATTCATCATAACAAGACCTCTTTTAATAAGTCGAATTCTTCTTGAGTAAGTTTGTTTTTGTCAATTTGCCAATAATTGTATGACCGCAATTTATCAATTTGATTTTCATCTTTTATAATTGTATCAAGCAAATCAACATCAACCTTTTTGTTTTTGATAATCTCTAATGCTCTAAGTTCTTCTTCAATGGTGTAATAATCTTTTTGCCATTTTTGTGTATGACTTTCAATAATGCTACAGCCAACAATTCTTTCTAGTGCTTCTAAACTTTTATTCATCTTTGTTCTCCTTCCCTAAAGGACATTTATTACACATGCCTGTTTTTAAATTATATTCTCCAGGATTGTCTGCTATATTACAAATCCATAGATAATCTCCGTTTGTGTAATCAAAAAAAGTGTCTGTACAATGCTCGCATTCTTCACAAGGGGGGATTACATCTAAATTAGACCAACGCCCGTTTTCAAAAATATGCTTTTTTATCATAATAATTCTAATTCCCCTTTAATGTGTCTTATAAGCTGGTAATCCTTCTACATTAAATTTAGCTATTTTTATTGTCACTATTCTTTTTCCAAAAGTTAACCAGAAAAGTTTAAAAGGTTTTCTTTTTATTTCCCACTTATTATTTTCAGTTAAAACTGCATATTTAAATAAAGGGCACTTAATACTCTTTCTAATTGTTTCAATATCTTTTTTAGTAAATGGTTTTTTCATAATTTTTGCCTCTTTTTTTGCTATAATTATATTATACCATTACTAAAACAAAGTCAAACAAAATAAAAACCAAACCGTTACGGCCTGGTTATTTTAACTTTTTAATATGACTTATCCACTGGTCGAAGGTAATGCTTTCTAAGAATAGTCCTTCTTGGAAAAATCTGTTTTTAATTCCCATGATAATTTGTGCTTTCGTACCTTCATTAATCGCATCTAACAAATAAGAGAATTGATTATAATATTGTTTGAAACGTAATTCAGTTTTTCGTCTATATTCTTTATTTTCTTGATTAATCCATTCTGCTTTATTCATTGTGAAGTAAGCATCGTAAATCATCGAAACGGCACGTATTTGAGCATCGTTTACTTTGTTTCGCTTAATAAGTTCCAAAATCAATTCAGTAGTACTATCCAACATATTGTTATATGTTTTTAACATGTACTTAGAATCATGTCTACAAACACTATCATCTCTCCATTTCCATAAATAGAACGGTGTCGGACAGTATTTAACGTTTTTGCTTAAAGTTTGGCACAAGCAATTAAAATAACTATCTTCGTGAATGGTTAATTTTTCGTTCCAACGAATGTTTTGATCAATCAAATATTGTCTACGATAAATCTTACCGTGAACAAATACTGCATCTACACCATGTTGAATGTTGCCACGATTTATATATATAATCTCTTTTGTGTTTGATGCACGTGTTTCTTCTACAAACATTGAAACCAAGACATCAAAACCTTCTATCATTTCTCTAAAGACTATCCATAGGCCGCAAACATTGCAAAACATGTCATCACAATCACAAAACATAACATATTCTGCTTCGGCTTTGTCTAAACAAGCATTTCTAGTAGCACTAACACCTTTATGTTCGTTGATATAATATTCAATTTCGTAATCGTAATTATTAAATAAGGATTTATCTAATATACATTCATTGCCATCGTTAACAATAATAACACCAACATCGTTTTTTAAATCAATGTTTTGTTGAATGTTAATACTGTCTAATAATGGTTTAATTGTTTCAAAAGGTTCTTTGTAATGTGGAATTAAAATTTGTAGTTTCTTCATCGTTTGTCTCTCCGTTTGTCAAATTTTATACGCTAGAAAATCGGCTTGCATAATTTGACCAGTTGGCCGCCACTATATAATCATTATAAAGAGAAGAAGGAACATAAATAATACCATCTTGTTGTGCCACTGGTAAGTCGGTAGAAAATCGAGTATAGCGAAGGGCAGAGATGCTTTTTAAATTTACAACTGTTGATCCTAATAAATAAAGACTTGAAAAAAGCGAACAATTCATAAAGGCCGAAGAACCAATTTCGGTACATTTAGGAAAACTTGCAACTTGCAATTTGCTACAAGGGTTAAAAGCTGAATCTTTAATTACTGCACATTTTGGTAAATCAATCGTTGCTAAACTAGAACATTGTGCAAAAGCATTAGAACCCACTTCCAAACACTCTGGGAGTGAAACATCTCTTAGACTATAACAACGATTAAAAGCATATGAACCTACACTTGTGCAACTTGGAAAATAAGCACTTTTTAATTTATGGCAATTCATGAAACCACCATATTTAATTTCAATACATGCAGGAAATGAAACTTCTTGAAGTTTATTATTGCAATAATAAAACGCACTTTTTGAAATCGTTTCACATAATGGAAAATTTATAGTTTCAAGATTTTGGCAAGAATAAAATGCTGATTCTCCAATAGAAAGGCACGATGGGAAACTCGCTATGGACATTAACGAACAACCATAGAATAAAAAATTCCCAATATAACTAAGATTATCTGTATCGATATATTCCGTTACAGTTTTATCAATCAAAGATGCCAAATTATTAGTTACTGTTGCTGGAATACCTAAAACAGCATCTGCAAAATCACGTGGAACTATTGGATCACTACTTCCAGTTTTTGTTCTAATTGCATCGGCGGTATCTTTTAAAACCGCATATAAATTATCATTACTTCTTGCCATACTATACTCCAGTATTAATCAATCCTAATATAAGACTAACAACATTCCCTTGTGTCCATTTTGAACTATTCCAAGTACCAGTCACATTATCATTCTTACATTGATATAGTTTTCCGTTATAAGTTACGACATCTCCAGTGTTGTAAGTTTGAGTGCTATCATATTCACTAGCAATCAAATCTGAAGTTGCTAAGCCAGACAAATCGCTGTCTAAAGCAATAGTGCCGTTTTTTAAAGGATAACTATAAAGATATTCGGTATTGTTTTCACTATGTCTTATAGAAGTAGCCGTAAATAACGTTTCTTTTTTGATGGATGGAGTTGCTGGAGGTGCATCCATAACATAAAGAGTGCCAGGAGTAACACTTCCTTTTAAAATTCCATTTGGTCCATAAGTTGCTTCAGTTATTAAAGAGTGATCGCCCAAATTTACATTTTGTGTTGCGCCAGTATAAGGAACGAAATTACTGATATCGATTCCGGCCGCTAGTTTATCCCAAAACCAATTTCCATTGTTCCAAATGAATACAACGTTATCTCCTGAAACGACTTCGGTAGAAGACGAAGAATTAGTAAGCGTCCCGGGCGCAACTATATTATAAACATATCCGTTCATGCTCTCCGTTTTGGTTAATGCGTTTAATGCTGATACAGTGTCCGAGCCTTGGATTTTATATACATTTGATATAGCACTAGCAAGGGAATTGTCAACATAACTTTCGGTAGCTAAAGTACCAGTCACACCTAACGGATAACTTAAAACGTA
>Ga0326513_10004000_pt1 | contig 10605 bp, 8 predicted proteins | sample 2_2465_0518_D_FD_203654 | JGI IMG/M metagenome (GOLD analysis project Ga0326513, IMG submission 203654) | Bovine rumen microbial communities from UC Davis, California, United States - 2_2465_0518 | ecosystem: Host-associated > Mammals > Digestive system > Stomach > Rumen | place: USA: California... | reverse complement strand
TTGATCCGGATGACTCGGAGGCCGATCGGAAGGCGACAAATATCCGGTATTACAAATCGCAGCCCTGGGGCTTTGCCTCTAACCTGATGATCGGTTGTATTTGCGATATTGAGGGAAGTGATGAGACTGAAGTTCACGATATCCAGGAGATTGCAAAGGCTGTGTGGCTCACAAGAGAGCAACTCACCAAGCCTAACAGTACGGTTACGCTTACGGATGAGATGATAGCGTATTACAAGTATGGGGAGTCGTTCAGGGAGCATTTGGTGGTGTAACTGACTTCACAAATCTCCGGATTCGGAGTATAGTTTTTTTGAGCAGACGAAGACGCCTGAAAAGGTGGCTTCGTCTGCTCTTTTTGCTATGGAGGAGTCAGGGGCCTGCAGACGGGTCCCCGAATGAGGAGTAACATATGAAAAATCAGATGATACGGGTCTGTGCGGCCACCCCGACCCTTAAGGTCGCAGATGTAGCGTTTAACACAGAAACCATGATCCGGATGATCGGGCAGGCAAAAGACTGTGGACTGATCGTATTCCCGGAGCTCTCGGTCACAGGATATACTTGCGCCGATCTGTTCGGCAGTGATCTTTTACTTGAGAAGGCGGAACAAGCTCTGTTCCAGATCGCGGAAGCAACAGAAGGCAAGAGAGGAATGACTGTGGTTGTCGGAGCGCCGGTCCGGTATGAAAACGGCCTTTATAATTGCGCAGCAGTGATCTCGGGCGGAGAAGTGCGGGCTGTGATCCCCAAGACTTTTATCCCGAACTACTCGGAATACTATGAGAATCGCTGGTTTGTGTCAGGAAGAGATATAAAGGGAAAACGCCTTGTTATAAACGGCTGTGAGATTCCTTTCGGTGTTGATATTCTTGCGGAGGATAAGGAGACAGGCGCCGTATTGGGCGTTGAGATCTGTGAAGACCTGTGGGTGCCGGACAAGCCGAGCACACATGCGTCCCTGGCAGGGGCCAATATTATTGCAAATCCGTCTGCATCGGATGAGCTGATCGGAAAAATGGAATACCGCAAGGCACTTGTTTCACAGCAGAGCGGTTCCTGTTACTGTGCATATATTTACAGTTCGGCGGGTGTGGACGAGAGCAGTACGGATCTGGTTTTCTCGGGTCATTCGATCATTGCGCAGAACGGAAGTGTTCTGCGGGATCATATATTCCCGGAGCGTCCGGGCTTTTTGGAGGCGATCGTTGATCTCGGTATTGTGATGCATGACCGCAGGCATCAGAATACCTTTGAGAATGCGGAAGTCGACGGATACCGCAGAGTGCAGACAGAGATTCCTGCCATCGGAGGGAATCGTATAGGAAGTACTGCGCTGAAAGAGGCTCTGATAGAGAATGGCTATCATGTGGCGCGGAATCCTTTTATTCCTGAGGACAATACGGAATGCGGATTAAGGTGCCGCAAGATCCTGCGGATTCAGGTGAACGGCTTGGCGACACGTGTGAGGGCCACAGGAATTCATAACTTGATCATTGGCATTTCGGGAGGCCTTGATTCGACACTTGCCCTGCTTGTCTGCGCGGAGGCAAGAAAGCTGGTTCCGGAGATCAGGATCATCGCCTATACCATGCCCAAGGAAGGTAACACCACAGGGTTGACATATGGAAGCGCGCAGGAGCTGATGCGGCTTCTGGCGGATGAATCCTATGAGGTCCCGATCGGAGAGGGTGTTTCTCATCATTTGCTGCAGCTTGGGCATCCCGATGAATATATGGGCGAGTCGGATACGACCTATGAGAATGCGCAGGCGAGAATGCGTACGTACATACTTATGGATGCGGCGAATATGAAGAATGGTCTTGTCGTAGGGACCGGCGATCTGTCCGAGCTGGCGCTGGGATGGTGCACCTATAATGGAGACCACATGTCGATGTATGCGGTCAACACATCTGTTCCCAAGACGCTGGTCAAATATATCTGCCATTCTTATGCGGAGACGTGCGACAGCGACGCGCTCAGAGATGTTTTGTTTGCGGTCTGCGATACGCCGATCACGCCTGAGCTGGTGCCGAACAAAGAAGGCGTGATCGTACAGAAGACGGAGGAGAAGATCGGGAAATATGATCTCAATGATTTCTTCTTGTTCTACACCCTTCGCTATGGCTTTGAGCCGTCTAAAGCGGCGGCGCTTGCCATGTGTGCGTATCCGGAACTGCCGGAGCAGGATATTCTTGACGCGGCGAAGAGATTTTACAGAAGATTCTTTGCGCAGCAGTATAAGAGGAGTTGTCTGCCCGATGGACCGAAGGTGGGTTCTGTCACGTTGTCGCCTAGAGGAGACTGGAGGATGCCGAGCGATGCGGCCTGCAGGTTGTGGATCGAGGATCTTGGATGATAGGAAAGTAAATGTCAGAGTTGTGCGGCAGATCAGATTGAAAGAAGGGTTTTACGGCCATGGAAAATCATAAACAGCCGCAGAAAATCATAAAGAACCGCACGACATAACGTCGCGCGGTTCTTTTCCATTACCAACATTAACCGAGCTTCTTAACGGCCTCAGCGAGCGCTGCTTTGGCAGCCTCGAGATCTGCCGCGTTGGGATGCGTCAGGGCGTCTTCGAAATCAGAGATCATAAGATCAAAGTGCTTGCCCTGGTAAGGGATCACTTCTTTGTTCTTTTCGTACAGTTTGCGGAAGGCCTCGGGCATCTTGCCCTGGCACATGAAGCTGCCGACTACATCGACGGAAGTGACCAGATTGTCCTGGGCGTTCTCGATGATCCCGTCAAAGTAAGTCTTGCTGTCGCCGAAACCGGCAGTGCCGAAGAGGAACACCTTGCAGTCGCGAAGGGTCTTCATGTATTGTCTGGCCGCCTTGTTGGCATCTCCTTCATCGGTCCAGAAACCCACACATACAAGGTCAGCGTCCTCGGCGTTCTCTACTTTGACAGCGCCGATCCCGTTCAGATAAGATTCCAAAGCCTCGGCAACCATCTTGGTGTTGCCTGTAGCAGAATGATAAAACATAGAATATTTCATAATGGTTCTCCTATCGAAAAATTGTTTTTCTATTGACGAATAATAGCACATTAACGCGAGAAAAACAATTGGAGGGCAGGATCTCCGGCAGCTTCTTGGCGGCCAGCGCCTTGCACCAGAGCGGGATGAGCAACGTTCGTTCAACGCTGTTTTTATTAAGGTCAGTGGATATAGGAAATAGACCTCCGAATGAATTTAACGGCAGCGCTTAGATTTGCATAACTAAATAATATTATAACTACTCCATTAGACAATTTGAATCCTGAAAGTACAGTTTGTGTTATAGTGGAAACAGAGTAGCGGGTGGGATTCTGAGTAAATTCACCAGGGATGGAAAGAAATGACATTGGAAGAATATCTGGAAACAAGTGAAGAAAACTGGTTTCTGACCGGCAAAAAAGAATATACGGTTCATGCCATGATGGTCTCTAAGGAGACGTCCTTTCACAATGAGCTGGAAGACGTTGATTATACCGTCGCAGATGACGGGACCACTGTGATCCTAAAGGGAACGGCAGGGGAAATGTGGACGTCACAGCTTTCCAAGATCATGGAGGGTTATACAAAACCGGACGGAAGCAGGCTCAGGCAGGCAGATTTTGCTAAAAGGGACGTTTTTATTGAGCTTGTCACGATCCCGTCACCGGATTCGAACTATGCCATGTTTGTGCCGGGATCGATCTCTGTGACAGTGGAAACGGGCTGGGGCAATGTGCTCCACACCAATCTTCCGACAGCGCCGCACGGAGAAGGCGACTATCTTGTATGCCGCGTCGGAGAGGATGGTGAACCGGACGTTGCCGATGTCTGGGTCGTCAACGGCATTTTGTTTCCGGAGAATTATGACACAACGCGTGCGGCAGCGGATCACTGAGGGGAATAATCCATGACATCACTCAGAGGCAGACTGGTCAGTTACATAGAAGACAAATATAAGGCTAAGGAAGAGCACCTGTGGAGAATGTACCCGGGGTATGCGGCCTTCCGGCACAGCGACAATCAGAAATGGTTTGCGCTGATCATGGATGTGCCCGCAAACAAGCTGGGAATGAGCGGGGATGAGGTAGTAGACATCGTCAATGTGAAGATGAGCGATCTCTATCTGGCGGAAGTCCTTATTCAGCAGGAGGGCTTCTTCCGCGGGTATCATATCAGCCGGGGGAACTGGATCTCAATCTTGCTGGACGGTACGGTGGAGTTCGAGGAGATCTGCAAGTGGATCGATGAGAGCTTTATGACCACTGCGTCAAAAGAGACAAAGCACAGGCTCAGACCGCCCAAGGAGTGGATCATCCCAGCGAATCCCAAGTATTACGATGTACAGGCGGCATTTAAACGGGCGGAAGAGATTGACTGGAAGCAGGGGAAGGGCATCAAGACGGGAGACACCGTATTCATGTATGTGGCAGCGCCGGTATCGGCGGTTCTGTACAAATGCCGGGTGACACAGACGGATATTCCATACCGGTTCAGTAATGAAAATGTGCATATTAAAAGCCTTATGAGGATCAAGCTCCTCAAACAGTTTGAGCCAGAGCAGTTCACCTTTGAGAGGCTGGGAAAGGAGTTCGGGATCTTTGCAGTGAGAGGACCGAGGGGGATACCGGACAGTTTGAGTGAAGCGCTGAACGGCTGAAAGGAATTTATGCTCCGAACAGGCGCATTTTACATACAAATATTGACGGAACATAGCGAACAGTGTACTCTAAGAACACAAGAGAACACTGTTCGCTAAATTTTGCGGTGAGTGAATTGCCGGAAGAATATCAAGGAGTTTATATGGCCAGGGACAAGATCCTCCATCACGAAAAGATCATATCGGCGGCGACAGCGGAATTTCTGGAATACGGCTTCAAGGATGCCTCTATGAGAAGGATCGCAGCGGTGGCAGGGATGAGCGTTTCGGGGCTCTACAAGCACTTCGCGAGTAAGGAAGAGATGTTCTCCGCACTCGTTGAGCCGGCCTATCAGGGACTGATGGACTTGTACCACGCGGAAGAGAGCGCACAGCAGCAGTCCCTTGGACAGGGGGACATGAGCGACTGGGATAACGGCAAAGATGCCAGTCTGGCGCTCACTTACATCTATGATCATCTGGACGCTTTCCGCTTGATCGTCTGCAAGTCCCAGGGAACCAAATATGAGGATTTCCTGCATGATCTGGCAGTACTGGAGGAGGCGACTACACTGCATTTCATGGATCTTCTGAGAGAACAGGGAGTGAAGATCAAAGAGTTCCGGGTAAACGAGCTGCATCTGCTGGTCACGACCAATGTGGCTGCGGTCTTTCAACCGGTGGAACATAACTTCACACGGGAGGAAGCTCTGCACTACGCGGAGACACTGGATCGGTTCTTCAGCAAGGCATGGAAAGAATTCTTCGGATTTTAAGGCTCGCAGAGCGGGCCTTTTATCTCAGGGGAAAGACCCCTCTGAGATAAATGATGCACACGCGTGCGGAAAGGAAGATGTTGCCTTTCAGGCAACCCACACGCGGCGCAGCGGCCCGCAGAGCGGGCCTTATATTAAAACCATAGGTTAGATAAAACTAATCAGGAGGAACAATCATATGGACAATGGGAAGCAGGTCAAAAAAGAGAGAAAGCGCAGTACCCTGAGCTGGATCATGGAGTTTGCCGGCAGTAAAAGGAGCAGCTATGTCAGCAGTGTCTTGCTGGCGATCCTAAGCGTTTTCTGCGGGTTTATTCCTTACACCTTTATGGCGAAGATCGTAAGGGGGCTCCTGGAGCAGACGGTGGATTTCAGCTATTGCATGAAGCAGTGCCTATGGATGGGGCTGTTTTACTTACTGGACCGTCTCTTTCACGCCGCATCGACCACGATGTCGCACAAGGCGACCTTTGAGGTGCTGGCTAACGTCAGGAGACAGTTGACAAAGAAGCTGGCGAAAATGCCGCTGGGCGATGTTTTGGCAGAGTCCTCGGGAACCTACAAAAACATCATCGTCGAGCGCGTGGACTCCATTGAGACCACACTGGCGCACATGATCCCGGAGGTGACCTCCAACCTGATCATTCCGTTCGTGATCTTCGCCTATATGCTCAGGATCGACTGGCGGCTGGCGCTGCTCTCCCTGATCACAGTTCCGATCGGAGGGGTGTTCTTCATGCTGATGATGGTCGGCAGCGGCGAGAGCTACGAGAACACAGTGGTAAAGACCAAGGCGCTCAACGATACCGCGGTGGAATATATCGGCGGTATTGAGGTCATCAAAGCTTTCGGCAAGGCCAAGACCAGCTATGAGAAGTTTGTGATCGCGGCCAAGGAAGGCGCGGACTGCTTCATCGAGTGGATGCGGCGCTGCAATATCTACCAGAACGCCTCTATGATCCTTATGCCGGCGACGCTCCTGTCGCTCCTGCCCTTCGGCGTGATGTTCTACATGAAGGGCGCCGTCTCCGGACCGGATCTGCTCATGCTGATCATCCTGTCGATGGGACTGATCTCACCCATTGTGACGGCGGCCAGCTATATGGACGACGTTGCCAAGATGGGCACAATTGTCGGAGAAGTGACAGATATTCTGGAGAAGCCGGAGCTTGAGAGGCCGGAGACAATGACCGAGCAGCCACAAGGCACGGATATCGAGCTGAAAGACGTGCATTTCGCTTATAAGGAAGATGAAGTGCTCCACGGCGTGGATATTTCGATCAAGGCCGGGACCGTCAATGCGCTGGTAGGGCTCTCCGGTTCGGGCAAGTCCACGATCGCCAAACTGATCGCATCCTTCTGGGATGTCGGCAGCGGCAGTATCACCTTTGGCGGAGTGGATATACGAAATATTCCTCTGGACGATTACCAGAAGAAGATCGCCTATGTATCGCAGGACAATTACCTCTTTGATATGAGCGTCATGGAGAATATCCGCCTCGGAAATCCGAAGGCGACGGACGAGCAGGTGATGGAGGCGGCAAAATCCTGTGGCTGCCACGACTTTATCCTGGGATTAGAGAATGGATATCAGACGATCTGCGGCGGTTCCGGCAGTCATCTCTCCGGTGGTGAGAGACAGCGCATTTCCATCGCCCGCGCGATGCTCAAGGACGCGCCGGTCGTCATTCTGGACGAGGCGACGGCCTACACGGATCCCGAAAATGAGGCATTGGTACAGCGCAGCGTCGCTAAGCTGGTGCAGGGAAGAACGCTCCTTGTCATTGCCCACAGACTGTCCACGATCACTTCGGCGGATCAGATCATCCTTATAAATGACGGAAACGTCGAAGCCAGCGGCACACACGAAGAACTCCTTGAGAAGAGCGATCTGTATCGCAGGATGTGGAAGGCACATATCTCGGCAAAGGAGGAAGAAGACAATGTTTAATACATTAAAACAGTTCTTTGGTTTCTGTAAGAAGGAAGAACGGGATAAGCTGTACAAGGCGATGATCCTGGGTGTCGTCAAATCGATCTTTCAGGCGCTGCGCATCACGGCCATTGCGGTGGTCGTCCAGGGTCTGATTGCCGGAGAAATGACCATGCGCCATTTCTGGATGGCGCTGGGTATTATGGTCCTCTCCGTTGTGGGGCAGTTCTGCATCAGTCTCAAGACAACGATGCTGCAGACAAAGGCCGGCTATCATTCCTGTGCCATGAAGCGCATAGAGATCGCGGAGCATCTGCGGTACCTGCCCATGGGCTTTTTCAACCGCAATTCCCTGGGCGCGATCACAAACGTCACCACAAATACGATGGAAGCGCTGGCGGATGTTGCGACCCGCATTGTTATGATCACCACGCAGGGGATCCTTACGACAGCGGTCATTACCTGTTTCGTGTTTGCCTTCGACTGGCGCATCGGGCTGGTGCTGGTAGCGGGAATTCTCCTCTATATCCTCTTTAACAGCATCATGCAGAACAGCACGAAGCCTGTGGCGCCCAAAAAGCACAGGGCAGACGAAGATCTGGTGACCCAGGTCATTGAATATGTGCAGGGAATCGCCGAGGTAAAGAATTACTCCATGGTTGACGAGTCGGCCAAAAAATTGGAAGCTGCCATAGTAGAGAAGCAGGATGCGGACACCGTCCTGGAATTCACGGTGATCCCCTGGGTCACTGCGCAGAACCTCGCGACTAAAGGTATGGGCATTGTTATGTGCATATTGAGCCTGAAGTTCTATTTTGACGGAAGCATGTCGCTCCTGTACTGCATTATGATGATGATCAGCTCCTTTATGATCTATGAGAGCCTGGATTCCATGAGCGCCTTCACGGCTCTCATGCGCAACATAAACATCGCCGTAACCAAGACCAATGAGATCCTGGATATGCCGCCCATGGACATCGACGGCGAAGAGATCGATCCTCAGAACAGGGATATCGAGCTGAGGGACGTCGGTTTCTCCTATGACACCAGAAAGATCATCGACGGCGTGAGCCTCCACATTCCCGAGAAGACGTCCACGGCCTTTGTGGGTCCCTCCGGTGGCGGCAAGACGACGCTCTGCCATCTGATGGCCCGTTTCTGGGATGTACAGGAAGGTGAAGCAATGCTTGGCGGCCGCAATGTCAAGGACTACAGCTTCGATTCCCTGATGAAGAACTTCAGCTTTGTCTTCCAGAGCGTCTATCTCTTCGAGGACACGGTTGCCAATAACATCCGTTTCGGCGAGCCTGAGGCCTCCATGGAGAGAGTCATAGAAGCTGCCAAAAAAGCGAAATGCCATGATTTTATCATGACACTCCCGAACGGCTATGAGACCATTATCGGCGAAGGCGGCGCAAACCTCTCCGGCGGTGAGAAACAGAGGATTTCCATCGCAAGAGCGATTATGAAGGACGCGCCCATTATCATTCTCGACGAGGCGACGGCCAATGTAGACCCGGAGAATGAGGCTGAGCTGACGGCGGCTATTAAAGCTCTTACAGAAGAAAAGACGGTCATTATGATCGCGCACAGATTAAAGACGGTGCGCCATGCGGATCAGATTTTCGTGGTAGACAACGGAAAGATCGTGCAGCACGGCACGCACAAGGAATTGATCGCGGAAGAAGGGATTTACAAGAACTTCGTGGAGGGAAGGCAGGAAGCAGCCTCCTGGAAGATCGCGTAAGAGTGCAAGTATTTCGATTAATAATGTCAGCAGAGGATGCAGAGTGTCCTCTGCTGATTTTTTTCGTGCCCCAAAGTTACAGAATATGCAACCGGGAGAAATAGACCTCCATTCTGTGGTATTGTAGAGGAAGCAGCGCAAACAGTTACCCCTAAGGAGAAAAATGAGAATTAATGTAGTTCCAACCAGTAAAGTTGGTGAGGTCGAATTTGGAATGAGTCGTGAAGAAGTAAGAACTCTTTGGGGCGAAGCAACGGAGTTCTATAAATTCGAGGATGATTCCATTACAACAGATGATTTTGGGTTCTGCCATGTTTTTTATGATCAGGACAATAAGTGCGAGGCTATTGAAATATTCAGTGAAGCAGAAGTGTTCTGTAATGATGCGCTTATATTCCCTACTGACTTTATAACAGCCCAAAAGGCAATCCATGATCTTGAGGAAGATGACGAAGGACTGATCAGCTACTCTGGGTCAATTGGAATATATGCACCTGATGGAGAAATGGAGAGTATCTTATTTGGGAAGACAGGATACTATAATGAGGAAGAATGATCCGTTTGAACACACGGCAGATTAGAGAAGGGCGGGGCGTTCCGAAGCTGTGAATATCCGTTTAATTACAGCGGCGGACTTGCAATGTGTGGTACAATGCCTAGTGAGGCTTAGTGCCTGAATGGAGCCGATGTCCGCAAGGCGGGTCCTAATAAAGAAGGAGTTGTCAAAAAAGTGAAAAAAAATAACGAATTAAAAGAAAGAAACAGCGAGACGCAATCCCGCGAGACGACGATAATAAGAACCAGTATCATCGGCATTATCGCAAACGTGTTCCTTGCTGCCTTCAAGGCTGTAGTGGGAATCCTCACGAATTCGATCGCCATTGTTCTTGATGCGGTCAACAACATATCGGACGCGGGAAGTTCCCTGATCACGATCGTAGGAACGAAGCTCGCGGCCAAGGAGCCGGACAAGAAGCATCCCTTTGGATACGGCAGGATTGAATATCTGAGTGCCATGATCATTTCGGTCATTGTGCTCTATGCGGGTATCACTTCTTTGACAGAGTCAGTGAAGCAGATCATCCACCCCGAGACGCCGAGTTATACAACCGTATCACTGGTCATTGTGGCGGTAGGTGTCGTTGTGAAGATCCTTCTTGGCCGCTATGTAAAGGGCGTCGGCGAGAAGGTCAATTCCGATTCACTGGTGAACTCCGGTGAGGACGCGACGCTGGATTCGATCATTTCCGCATCCACGCTGGTGGCGGCAGTGATCTTCATGGTCTTTCATGTTTCCCTGGAGGCCTGGCTCGGCGCGATCATCTCCGTAGTGATCATCAAATCCGGCGTCGAGATGCTGCGGGACACTATTTCGCAGCTCCTGGGCGAGCGCAACGATATCGAGCTGGCCAAAGCGATCAAAAAGACGGTTGTCAGTTTTCCGAACGTGCACGGCGCCTATGATCTCGTGCTCAACAATTACGGACCGGATACCTATAACGGATCGATCCACATCGAAGTGCCGGACACCT
>Ga0326513_10003999_pt1 | contig 10606 bp, 1 predicted proteins | sample 2_2465_0518_D_FD_203654 | JGI IMG/M metagenome (GOLD analysis project Ga0326513, IMG submission 203654) | Bovine rumen microbial communities from UC Davis, California, United States - 2_2465_0518 | ecosystem: Host-associated > Mammals > Digestive system > Stomach > Rumen | place: USA: California... | reverse complement strand
AAGTAAAGCGAGTCGGCAGTGTCTTTGGCATTTCTTCCTATGGAGATGAGTCCGTTGCCATTGCGCTTGGCATCTATGGCGTTAGCCCAAAGCAAATCCACCTGTTGGTCGGCTTCACCTATCTTATATATGACATGCGGCGTGCGGTCACTGTCACGTACATAGTTGATGACACCTTCCTTCGGCTTTGTCGCAACATCCACCCACGGGGCGTATGCAAAGAAAGAGATGTATCGGTTGACAGCATTGTCAGTGCTGTTGGGCCAATACTTCAGTGGCGAATATACCCAGTCATAGTGCGATACATCATTAGACAAATCACTATCGTCATCATTCTCCACATACTGCACACCCCACCTCACCTGCTGGTTCTGCATGAAGAAATTGGAGAACGTACTGGTGGTGGCGTTGTCTTTATTCTTAAAGTCTGTAGTGTTAAACTGCGTACCATCCGTAAGATATGCAAACACCCCAAAGCCCTCTGACACTGCTTTAAGTCCATCAATGTCAGATATCAGTCCCGTCGCTGCACGTGTCGCTTGCTCTCGGTTTACCTTCGTGGAAAAGCTCACCGCCGCATCATCAGTCCTCGTCACGGGGGTACCGCCGCCTGTAGCAACATTGTCACCGGCACAAGCCATGAGCAACGTTGCTACGCACGCGTACATTATATTATATATATACTTCAAACTGAATATTGAATACTGAGAATAATAGTTCATGACTACTTGTTTGTTACTGCCACTTTACGTCCGTTTATGATATATATGCCTGCAGGCAGCGGCGCATTGTCATCCATCTTCTGGCCTTGCATGTTGTAGGTACCGCTGAGTCTGGAGTGCTCTGTATCCACGGAATCGTCCGTAAACTCATATATATCGCTGATGCCCTCAATGCCGATGTATCGCTTTGCTCCACCGCTGCCGCTTTGCTTCCATATTGCATCAGGCACGTTACCGGAACGTATAAGCATGTAGGCCTTGTTTGCGCCAAGAGTGTTGAGCTCAGATTCCGTAGTTTCAGGTACCATTGCTGATGCCTCACTACTGCTATATATATGCAGGCGATAGAACACAGGCTTCTCGCCGCTGTCGTCAAAGTTGTCAGAGTGAGTCACTGCATTATTAATCTTCGACCACTTCATATAGCGATCAGCAAAGATGAAGCGGGTGTAGGTGCCTTCATCAGCGCCACTGTCATCCACGTTGTCACCGTCATTGTCTATCGTGCCTGTCTCACGTTCTTTGGTGAGTACGCGTCCATCGAGGTTAGCCATCATCAGGTTGCCCTCCGTACCGCCGAACTTCACCGCATCGCTTAGTATCGGAGTGCTATGAGGCGGATAGAACAGAGGAACATCGCCGGTCTTATTCCCATCATTATAGTTCCTTGTCTTGCTAAAAGCAGTCGCTGCAGCGTTAGTGGCTGTGGTAGCCTGCTCTGCAGTCATCGTTCCACCATTGCCGTCATCGTCACCCTCTGCGTATGCCATCTTCATCTTCAGCACCATACCGCTTTCTGCGGGCATAGCATCGGCTTTCTCGTTCAGCCTCACAGTTACCTTACTGCTAGTGTATGAAGAGGCTGTAACGGTATTAGCCGTAATGTCATTGACGGTGAAGGCACCGGTCTGCTTATAGTCTATGGCATGGTCACGGCTCTCCGTGGCCCATGCGTCACCTGTGCCCACACGCTTCATCGGCTTCATAATGTTGGTCACACCGATGCGGTATATCTTCGTACCCTCAGCAAACGTCACATTGGCATTGCCCGCAGCAATCACCTTGTACTTATACACATGCTTATGGACGGTGCCATTATGGACGGTGCTGACTTCTTCGTCTTCGATAGCATCCAGGCCATCTGCTGCCACTGCCGGTGTCAAACTTGAAGGAACGGTCTTAGGTGCCTGGCTCGACTTGATATACACGTAATGATCTACTTCAAGGTCTGGTATAGTCACCGTTACGTCATTGTTACAGGTCAGGGCACGCTCTGGAATAGTAGCAGCCGTTTCGTCCGTTGTCGTAATAGAAATCTCTGTCAGATAAACCGAATACTGCTTGCCGGCACGGAAGATATACACCGAGTCACGCCCTGCCAGACCGTCACCTTGCTGCACGGTGTGGGTGATTGTCTGCTCACTGTCATTGTGGCTCGATGACCAGTTGAGTGTCAGCAGGTCATCATAGGAATTATCCATCTGCGCAGCATAGAAACTGAAGCCAGACCTCTGTACTACAACATTGGACGGTGTGTAGCCCTTCAGTGTTATCACATCGCCTTCCCTAAAAGCGCGCTCCGGCTTTACCAGGAGGTACTTCGTGACTCCACCGTCCATCTTATATTGGGCACCACCGGAACCGATGGTAGATGTTTCTCGCTTACCTTTACTACCGAACATGATAAGTCCGTCGCCTGCCTGCCAGTAAGTCTTTGTCTCTGCTTCGGTAGGATAATCGGCAACAGCTTCTCTATTGGCAGTTGTCATCTGATAGTACAGCAGTGATCCATCGCCATCCGATGCCGCAGGCGCAGCAGGTTCCGCATCCCCCTGGAGTGCCAAGCGGAAGGAGAACTGTCCGTCGAAGCCCAGTCCATTAAACTCATCACACCCGAGGTTGTGGGAGTTAAGATAGCTGATTTCTCCCTTCTGTCCCAGGTCGCGATCTTCTGTGACGAGCGTTGCACCAGGCACATAGAGCGAGCCGCCGATGGTACGCGTGTCAAGCTGGTAGGACTCGTAACCCAGGTTCTTCCATGTGTAGTAATCACTGTTGATACTGTTGTAGGCATTGTTGTTCTTACTCTTCACCGCTCCGCCCGAGATGTTCTCAAAGTTCCACGTGAACGGATAGTCCTGATGTGGCGGATGTCCCACGGTCAGCGAGTAGTCTGGCGTGTAGCCGATGAGATACTTGCCCTCTGCGGTATAGTTCTCCATGCGCACCTTGATGCGGCCATATCCGTCGTTCACGGTGATGCGTCCGTTGTTATAGAACGCGCCGCCTGCCGAGTACCAACCCACGTTCTCAAAGTCTGCATGGAGGTTGTCAGACTTACCTCGCTCCACATATTCTGCCGGTCCCACAGAGGTGGACCACAGCTGGTGACAGTATGTCAGGTCATAGACTCTCTGCTGTCCCTCTTCCTTCAGCAGTGTGATTGGAGCATCCGGATAGCCTGTAGCATCAAGCTTCACCCCGCGCATGGTATAGTCATAACCATTCTCCTTGTCATAGCCATAACCGCTATTGCGGCTTTTGGGAGAGTATATCTCTATGGAGAGTACATCAAGGTAGCCCTCATCTGCAAGGGTAAACGACACATCAAACTCATCATTCTCGTCTGCCCCGTCCTTATGCGCTATGAAGGTATAGTAGCCGGGGATGATACGAGTACCATTAGCATCACGTGCCAACTCACCGTTCTCATGGTAGTCCGTCTGCGAACGCGTGATAGTGAAGGCAGAGTTTACTGCCTTTCCTGCCAGGTCCGTAACATTCTGGGCCTCTATGATGGCACCATTGTTCGGTATCACACGGCTGAGGTTCAGTGACACGAAGTCACCGTTCTTTAGCTTAGGTATGGTGATAGTAGAACGGCTATGTACGCCAATGTGGGTGTATGCCGCACCGTCATTGTTATCTACATAGAACGACTTAGTAGGCGTCTCTATCATCAGTCCCGCTGTTTCCTCAATGACAAACGCATTGTCACTGTGCATGGAGCGGTCCAGCGCCCAGCGTGGTTCCTTGGAGGCATTACGGTGTATGCGGCTCCATGACGTTTCGGTGGTCCATGAGTTTGTACCCGTAATGGTATAACTGGGTACCGTCGAAGAAGCATAATCGCCCACCTTGTTGTCATGATCACTCTCCGCCTCCAGGCCTTCACTGCCGCCCTGCCCGTTCTTCATTCGGTAGAAGTCCCACTTATGATTTGACGATGCGGGGTAGGCAATGGTGAGCACGAACTGGACGGTTTTATCATCACTTGGATTAGCATTGGTTTCATTATCATTTGTTACAACACACCGTATGGCGCCATATCCGTTCAAACTTTGCAGGCCTGTCAACTTTAAATCATAACCTCCTTTTCCGTTGGCAACAACTGTCGCAGACGGTGGTGTGGAAATGGTACCCGCTACTCCAATGTCTATATGACCTGCAGTGTTTGTCTCATTAAAGCCCACTGGCAGGGCATTGGTGAAAACGCCCCCCGCTGCAGCAATGTCTTTATCACTCAACACCGGTGCCACATATTGGAAGGCATTACCGCCTACAGTCAGGGTGCGAGTAGCGGTGATACGTCCCGTTGTCGCCTTGAGGGTTATCTCTCCAGGGCTATATGCTGTCAGCTGATAAGTGGTCTGGCTTGGGTCAGACTTAGTGTCCTGCCTCAACATGGCGCGGGCAGAATTGCCCCCAGCAATCTCAAAGGTATAGTTAATCGGTGTCAAGACGTTTTCTCTACCCACAGGATAATGAGATGATTCATCTCCATAGTAATCCTCTCCGTTATGGTTGTCAAGATTGAGATTATCGTTCTCCGGGTCAAACTTAAAGTCAACGACATAGACCTTATAAGTTCCTGTTCTTGGTTCCAATGCAGATGCAGGACTATCATTCGTAACAGTCACTTCAAACCAACCATAACCGTCATCACCACCAGTCAAAGTGATGCGTCCTGCATTCTCTTCACCTTTTGCTGCGATGCTACCAAGTTCGCTTGATGAAATATCGTCACCGCCGAAATTCTTTGCTGTTGTGATTGAGTAGGAGAGGTTTTTAAGCGAGTTCTCCTCGATATTCGTTGTAGCATTGATGATATGCCGCTCGCCATCGTCACCTGACTGTAACGTAGTCACCACATCATCGGTAAAGTGAATCTTCGGCACGCTGAGTGTGATGCTATGCAGATACACACCCACTTTGTCAGTAGCCTTTACCTCTACCATTCCGTCTTCCTTGGCAATAAAATAATTGTGCACGGGGTTATCCTCGCCGTCCTGTGCTATATACAATACATCTGTTTCGTTACCATTAATGTCAGTGACATTGCTTATCGTATTGCTGACATCAGCCGACGATGAAGCGGCATAGATATCAATCTCCATACCGGCCTTCACTGGGAACTTAAAACTTGCCTTAGGCTGTGACAGGTTAGCACGCAAGCCACGGGTGTGATACCAGCGGAACTCATCCTTAAGCAGAATGCCGTGCATGTGGGTGGTGACACCTTGCTCATTTGGATAACCAATAACATAGGCATTCTCATTATTGAATATTGGCGTATACTTGAATATTGGCGTATATTCTGAGAAGTATCCATACTGGAAACCACGGTCATCATAAGTCCAACCACGACCTAAAACATTATTGCCATTGGCTACACTCATAAAATCCCAAGTAACAGGATTACTGTCATCAAACGTTAATACCTGCACCGTTGTGGAGATGTTGATATTGTCATCATATCCGTCTGCCATACCCGTTTTCTTGCTTACGGCGTGGCTAATGGTTGAAGAACCAGCTGTGGCTGCGGCTGTAACTTCACCTGTTGCATTGTTTAATCCTGTGAGAACATTCACATCCCCTACACTATATGCTCCAGACAAATCGTATGCATCTGTCAGGTCTATAGGATTGTCTGGGGCACCGACATCAACCACACGGAAACCTGCAACATTTCCCGATTTAAAGCCGGTAAAAAGCACTTGTTCAAAGTAGTTATCCTCCTGTCCCTGATAATAGAGCCATGCTCGTATATCAGACGTAACCACGCGCAGAGAGTATATTACTATAGGTGTACTGGTATTATTTGCTAATGATAGCGAACCGGGATTAGAACTGACAGTGGCGTATGTATTGTTACGACTACGCGAGGTGTCATAGGCAAGAGTTCCACTATTTGGAGTAGTGCCTGTCGCTCCTGTCAATGTCAAATTGGTATTGTCCGCGTAAGCCGAAGCCTCGATATGAATGCGCTGGTTGTTGTTGATAGCGACATCATCGTATTTCTCGCCCCCCAGAAGTATATTATCGACGGTATAAGATGCCGTCGCACCGGCAAAGTATGTCGTCTCGTGGAATGTGGCTGTGATGGTGCTCTCACCCGCCTTCAGTAGCTGCCCGTTGGTGCCGTCGGTGTTGATGGTGGCGATGTTGGTAGCACTCGATGCGTATGTATAGCTGAGTTGGAACGACTTGAAGTTCTCTGTCTCCACCTGCGTCGGTGTCTGCGTGAAGGCTTTACCATCGTTAGGAATGCGCATCAAGTGTTCTTTCTCAAACTTAAATACCGGACCGACCTTTGTCTCGTCCAATTCAACTGTACTGCTATAATATAGCTTTATGCTCGTCAACGATATATCACCACTTGTAGTTTCTAATGAAAAAGAACTACCACTCAATCCATCGTAAATAATACCACCTTCCGTTACATCTACGGCGTCACCACCGTTTACTTTCCATTTAGGAGTATCTGAGGCTCTTGACACAGTGACCAGTGCTTTTGTAATAGTAGCCGAACCACTGCCACTAAGTCGCGGTGTGATTGTCAGTTTTCCTTTGTTGGTATCCTTAACTCTAAGAATCAGTACACTGGGGTCATTGACTTTGGCTCCATCACCACCTTCGAAAGTCAGATCAAAACCAGGAATACGTCGATTGAGTCCACTATTAGCATTTACACCGGAAGCGCCTCTGTCATATAGCAAGTCACTGACGCGTATCGTTCGGATACGTGTAGCAGCACTACCTACCACCTCTACCGTTGCTACAAGGGTGACGGTAGCCTGGTGCGTAGCGCTGTTCTTGGCTGTTGCCGTAGCGGTGATGATAGCCGTTCCTACTCCGACAGCGGTGATATTACCACTGCCATCAACGGTAACAACACTGGTATTGCTGCTCTTATAGTTACCCGGACCGCTGTATGCATCCTTCAAATTCACTGTACCATCCTCGGTTGTGATGGTATATCCAGTGCGGTTTTGTGAACCTCCGCCAGTGCTCAGCACCGTCTTGGCGTATGTCAGCGTACCTATGGCACGTGTGGGGGTGCTGACAGATATACTATTAATATAAGAGGTAACAGCACTGGTGACTATCCTTACGCGTCCTGTCTGCGTAGCGGTGAGTTGCAGTGTCCCGCCTCGAGAGGCTGTCACATTCTCTCCTGCTGCATCTGACATATCTAACGTTGCCTGACTGTTGCCACCCGTCCAGTTTACTGTAACGGTCTGTCCGGCCTGCACATCATCAATGTTTATGCTGCTGGCACGCATGGCGAGGTAGTTGGTTGACAGGTTCTTTGGCGCTATATATAGGCGGTCGTTATTTGCTGCCTTGCTAATAAGCAGTCCTGCTGTCTCTGGCATTACGGTCGATCCATCGGTAGTCAGCTCCGTAAAGTTGTATGACGCCGTATTGCGATAGAATGTGGTACCATTCAGACCATTGGTGGTATAGTTATATCCGCTACCACCGTTAGTATCCCATCCGCCGCCGATCAGGCTACTTACCGTTGTACTCCATTTATCATTCTCGTTGAATATCCATGTGCGCTTCACCAGATTGATGGTGTATGTGATGTTATCACCGCCTGCCGTTGCCTTCACAACGATAGGCTTTGGATTTAGGAAGTAATCGCCTTTGAATGTCACTTTGCCCTCACTATTGACTTCAGCAATATCATCGCCCGACATTATGCTATAGCTCACGGGAAGTCCCTGCACCGATATGGCGGGGTTGGTATAGCTTGTCTGGCTCACATCAACAGTGATGAGAGACTGCGGATTACGGAACGTCAATGATGATGCATTAGGAACAAACTTGAAGGAATGCAGCAACGGGACGTTGCTGCCTCCATTGCCGCTACCGGCATTATACAGGTAATAGGTCTTACCACTTTCCAAGGATACATTCGCAATCTCTGTACCGGAAGTAAGTTGTGCCACAGGAGTTGAGGTATTATCGCTGGCATATATAACTGCATTGTCCATATTGCCTGTAACGGTCAGTTCTCCGCTTACCGATGGTGTGAACTTATAGAATGTACCGCCCCAATTGTTCTCTGGCGGTATTTTGTTGGCTCCACCATTCAGGTTAGGATGCGAATAGCCATTAGCGTCTATGACCTTAAGCACAGTGCGAGTTCCATCATCGACCACCACCGCCGTAGGGCCACCTCGGAACGACATACTAATAAACGGCACCTCATCAATGCTACGGTTCCTGATGACTCCCACGTTATTGAAGGTATAGGTATTCGTAGCTGCATCGAAAGTACCTGTTACTGTAGGAGAAGTAACATTAAGGATATATTGCGATGTCTTGCCACCGATACTTGCAGTCACTGTGCCTGCGCCGGTAGCCTTCAAACGCGGTGGATAAACCTGCTCATAGTTACCAATAACAGTGCCATCGTAGGTATAGGTTACTACAGCATTGTCCGGATTGTATAGCGTAGGCAGTCCTGAAGATATCTTATTGGCGTTATCCGTTGCGGTCAAAGCCACAGAGTGTGATGATACTTCCCATCCCCACTTCTGCACCGACAGGTTGTCAATAGCCAATGAACTGCTGTAGCGCTTGGTGGCAAACTCTATGCGACCCAAACCACCCAAGGTGCTGTTGGTTGCGATTTCGGTATCAGTGTAGGAAGTAGCAGACTCGCTCGTGTTGGCAGTGCCTCGGTCGATGATGGTCAGGTAGGTCTTGTCGTAGGTACGAAGCAACTTGAACCGATACCAGTGGTCGGTAGCTAAATCAACACTCTGTGTATTACTGCCGTTGATAGACCACTCTGTTCCGTCAGCGGCTTTCTGCGCTAACTGCAGCACTGACGATGCTGTCGTACTGGCTGCACTACCTCCGGTGTTGACAGCCGTATTACTGAAGTCGTTCACCTGGAACCAAGACACTTGGTTAGTACCACCCTTTATCATTATATCGAACTGAAGAATGAAGCTTACGCCTGCTCCCACCAGGTTCATTGTACTGTTGGTATAGACACGGGTACCATTGCCGCCGTTAACCTCAGTCCCAACAGCAATACTGGTGTAGCCATCAACGACGCTTACCGCATAACGTCCAGTATTATCCGATACCCAGCTACCACCTTGGTTGCCCGGCGAAGTAGTGGGATCAAGATAATACGTTGCCGTAGTCGTACCTTCCGCCCACGCGGTTTGTGTTCCTGCCATCATGATTAGTAGCAGGAGCATCAGTACCCTCGTGGCTGTATGTCTATATCGTGTTGTCGTCATGTTCATATATCGTTGTCGTATTGTTCTTATGCCAAGTTACTTTGCCAAAGAGTGACCGGCGCTGGTGCCAGTCTCTATCACTACGGTGGTATTTTGGGTCTCTCCTACCCAATCAGTAGCCATGACATTGAGTTTGAACGTGGTGAGTCCGAACACCAGGTTCAGGTAGTACTTCATTCCGGCAGCCAACTCAAGGTTCTTAATCTTGGCAGTGCCTGTCTTAGCCTCGCGATGATAGCCGGTTTCAGTCTTGTATGTCAGGAAATACTCTATCGTGATGTCATAGTCCTGCGCGTCCTGAGGGATGAGCATAAAGAGGTTGTCACCCTTGATAATATGTTGCGTGTTCGCAGTCTCAACGATGCCTGGAACAGATACATTTGTCATAACCCCCGTATTCCCTGGAGTTAATTCTTCAAAATCACCCGGATGTGGGTCAAGTAGTCCCTCTTCTATTGTCTCTGCGCTATTGAGCACCAAGCTTTCCAACGTACCAGATGTACTGCTCCAGTTTGGCACGTGCTGGGTAACGTTGTTCAGGTTCAGCACGCCGCTCTTGTGGAATGGCACAGCAGCGGTCACAGGAGATGTAGTGCCTGCTGGCGTTATCGTGATACTCTTTAGCGTCACCTTACATCCGTTTGCATCTCCTATGGTTCCCATCTGCGACAGGTCTCCGAGGTTGTCGGTATCGTTCTTCTGGTCCACCATCACCTGAGCATGCAGACCTATGGCACAGAGCGCGTGGTAAAAGGTAAAGAGCACTGCCGAGGCTGTCTTTCCCTGCTGTAGGTCCTTCCATGGCTTTCCGCTCTTGTCGCTGGTATCGGTGCGCACACCCCATAGCAGGTCTACGCTCTTGGCCGGATCCACGGCTACGGTATAGGCAATGGTAGGGTCTCCAGCACCGGTGGATATGGTATTGATGCCGGCATCGGTGCCGAAAGTACCCTCGCCGACGCTCATATAGGGTGCGTAGGCAAAGAAAGTATATTTCTTGTCTGCTTTCCATTCCTTCAGTCCTTCTGTCGTATCGGTATATTTCCAACTGCCGGGGATGTCGAGATTGGTAGTAGGCGTGGTGCCACCGTCTATGAAGGTTACGTGAGTATTGGCGGCAAACAGGTTATACACTGTTGTACTGTAGTTATATTCGGCATCGCCCTCATAGCCATACACACCAAAGCCTGTTGTCTCCAGCTGGGCAAAGTCCATACTGCCTGTATGCTGGGCACGTGTCACAGGTGACTTTACCTCCTTTACGCCCAGCGTAATCACATTGCCAGAGGTTCGTGTGCCGGGCTCATCGGTCGTAAGGAGACTGTCATCACCCGA
>Ga0326513_10003998_pt1 | contig 10609 bp, 14 predicted proteins | sample 2_2465_0518_D_FD_203654 | JGI IMG/M metagenome (GOLD analysis project Ga0326513, IMG submission 203654) | Bovine rumen microbial communities from UC Davis, California, United States - 2_2465_0518 | ecosystem: Host-associated > Mammals > Digestive system > Stomach > Rumen | place: USA... | reverse complement strand
ATTGCCATCTCCACGAGTGGCAATTTGGGTCGTTTTTCGCAGAAATTCCACGGTCTCCGACGATAAAATTCCCTGTTTATCGGCGTTTCCGGGGTGTGGGGCGCGAAAAGAGCGCCCCACTGCTGTCTCAGCAGCCCCCACCGCCCTACGCTCCCGAGGCAATTGCCCCCTTTAATCGAGCGGAATATGTAACGACTTTTTACTTGTGGCAATTGCCCCCTTGTGTCGCTGCCGAACACGTCAGCCCGACCATATCCGCGGTCGTGGCGCACCATGAGACACGAAAAGCCCCGGCCTGTGCGGGTCGGGGCATGGACTCTTGATGTTCCGATTGTCAATTAGAAACAGTCATGCATCAAACGAGCTTGACATCCAAGAGCTGTTTTCCTATATCATGCAGCGCCTCCTCCAGCTGCTTGCGCTCAGCGCGTGTGAAGAAGGCTGTCTTCCCATTAACCTTGTTACCATTCATCCGCTGGTACAACCATGTGCGCGACTTACCGAAGTAACGCCTGGCCACACAACTGAGGTTTATTATCTCCGGCATGCTACCCAGTTGTTGGCGAAGATGATTCACCTCTTCCTCCATCATGCGGTCTCCTTTTGCAAACAGGGCCTCTGTTTCTGCTATCAGGGCTTGCTGCTCTGCCGTTAGCTGGTTTCTCCTATTCACCTGCTTCACACTGGTTCTTTGTACTGTTGCTTCCATATTCTGATGTTTTGTGAGCCCCCGAAGGGGCTCTTGTTAGTTACTCTAAGAAAAACTTTTTGACGATATTCAATCTGTCGAGGTCTTTGTCTATCAACTCTTCTTTGATGTCATCTGGGAGGTCTGAATCCTGAATCTTCTTAATCCTTTCCTGAAGTTCATTGAAGTACTCCCACCACTCTTCTCTTGTTGCCATTTCGTTTAAAATTAAATTGTTCGACTTATTTCTAATTGACAATGCAAAGATACGAATTTATTTTGATACCGCCAAATAATCAAACGATTATTTAATTATAAAAGCAAAGATTTAACAATTCAATTCATCAATGCCACATTTTTGTGGCGGTAACAGGCAAGCACCTTCACGTAGCAATACGTGCATACAGGGTGGCACGATGTCATCCGCTCCTGCAGCCAGTAGCATAGTGAAGCATCAGCCGCTGAGTGTGCCTGGCTGAGACGTGGCGGTGGTGCCTATGGGCACGTCATCGATGTGTGTATGACTGTTATCTAAGCCTGCGTGATGGCAGGCATACTCTCTTCGATGCGAACCACCACATATCAGCCGATAAGGCTCTCTTGGCGGCTCATGCGCAACGGAGTGGATCGTGGTACTGGCAGCAGGGGCGTGGTGGCATGGTGCGCGTCCTATATGGTGAACGTGAATGACTCTGTCTGTTTATCTGACAGTGTCGGATTATGAACGTTCAGGTGCGCAGGGGAATGAGGGTGGGGCCAAAGAAAAACGGGGCTTCAGCCCATCGCGCCTATCGTTCACCGGGCATAAGCAAAGCGCACGGCCCAGGGTGGGCGGGGTACGATAGGCGCGATACCAGAACTCAGCGGTGGCAGAACTGCACCGTCTTAGCGAGGAACATGGCACCGATGACTGTTGCACCAGCAGCTTCGATGGCACCAATGAAAGCTTTGGACGACTGTCCGGTGGTATAGATGTCATCGATGACCAGGACACGCTTTCCTTTGAAGAAGGCAGCATCGATATGCACATAGTGCTTGATGTTCGTGGCCAGCTCGTAGTCACCAGTGACATGTGCCCGCTTGCGGCTACCGCTGACCTGTACGCGGTCGAAGCCGTCAGCAGCTCCAGTCAGCCTACACAGCTGCTGAGAGAACCGCTTCCAGCGGCGTATGTGTGAGTACCTGGTACTGGCTGGTACGCACACCACGACTACGCCGTTCATGTCGACAGCTGACAATGCATGAGCAAACAACTCAGCAGCCCATCGGCTGTGTACGTTCCTGCCATCCTTGAATGACAGAATAGCGTAGTGTGCAACGATCTGCTCGAAGGTGGCACGGTTGAGGAACCGCTTGGGGACGTAGTCGAGGAGTGCGTATTTCATAGCTCAACAATTCTAATGAAGAAACCTGCACGTACGAGACGCGGGAAAACGATATCGCAACGTCTGATGAGGTTGAGAGACAGAACCGGCTGGCCGTTTCTGTATTCCAATCGGTCGCCACAGACTTTGGCTGCCAGCTTGGCATCTTCGCCGTAGGCTGTCAAGTATCCGTCCTTGCAATAGAAGTCCAGCTGGTTGGACGGTTTGAAAAGGCTTAACTGAATAGCTTTCATAGCAGTTCCATTTTTGATTGTCATCATACAGAAAGAAGCCCAGGGTTACTGGGCTTCTGTTGTTGATTTCTCAGCTGCTGACGCAAGCTGCTTGCGGATGATTGCCGTCAAGTGGCGGAAGGTGTCGTGCTCGATGGGGAAGCCTGTCTCTTTCTTGAGGAAGAAGATGAAGCTCAGCGCCTTTCTGGCATTCTTGCAGTAGTGCTTTTTCCTGCGGCTGTTAGTGACTGCGATTTCCCAAACGAGGAATTCTGACACGTTAGACTTCACGAGCTGTGCAGTAATCTGCTTGTCTGATTTCTGATTATCCATAATTCGTTTCTCCTTATTATATTTTTGTTAGACAATAAAGTTTCCTATGCTATTCTGTAGACTTCCACGTAGGTGATATCTATCATGGCCTGCTGAGCGATGGCGTCTGCCTTGCTGTGGGCTTCCATATCGTTTGCAGCTTCAACCTCGTACTCCTGATAGTTTCCGTCTTCACCGTTGACGATTACACTATAGATGCTTGCTTTTCTGCTCTTGCGTGCGAGCTGGTTGTCGATTGCCGATGTGAGAATTGTCGTTGTCATAATCATTGTTTTTAAAAGTTTAACTTGAAGCCGTGGGGCTTTTGTAATTTTTACGTGCATTCCAGTAGCAGCAAGGAGAAGGCATAGCAATGCAAGGAATTTCGAGGAAAATTATGAAAAACCTTATTTGCACGGCAAATCAGGAAAGCATGTCGTCATTTTCTGCGGAAATAGTGCAACAGTACTTGCAGGATGCCGCTTGCGCTAACTTTGCAAAGGAAAAATCAAAGTCCACGAGTGGAAAGTACGAAAAACAATATGACAACGTACTCACACGGCAATACTAGCTGCACCCGGGAGCAGATGAGCTTACCTGCCCCTGTCAGCGGTCATGACGGAAACGGGAGTACGAAGGCTGCAGGCATAAATCTACGCCCACAGATCAGAACGCTTGCCAGCACGCCATGATAATTACCAAATGGTAGTCATCGCACAGGAAACGTCTGACAATAGTATTATAAGGAGAAAAACAAAAACAAAAGAAATCCGGCAACCAAAGCAACGTCTTTGCCGTGAATTGTGTCATTCCTTGTCTGGGAATGTCATCGTCTGGGTGCTTCGTCCCCAGCTGACAGGGAAACGCTCTACACCGATGCAGAGGGTGTCAAAGGCATCAGAGCCATCGGTACGAGCCTCGAGACGGTCTTCCTCGGTCTCGGCCAGCTTCTCGCCCGTCTTGTCTTTCTTGCCGTTCTTGACGCCAGCAGAGCGGATGGAAATCAACAAGTCCGGATTGTTGTCGCGGTTGATGAGCACCTGATGACGGGCATGGCCCTGGAACATACGGTTTATCAGTTCAGCCTTCAAGACATGATCCATCGGCTTTCCAATATATTTTTCACGGACGGCCCAGCCATGACGGCGCAGCGCGCTCTTGATGATATTGGCAAAGCTGACTCCCTTGGACGAAGCATACTCCTGTCCCAGGAATGTGGAGTCGTAATAGAAGATGACCTGATGGCGACGGTGATATTCGTAATAGGCTATGAAGTCCTCGCACACTTCCTCGAGCTTGCGATCATACTTCACGAAGAACGATTTCAGGACACGCAGCCTGTCATCATTTCCTATCTGGCCGCACACCAGCCAGTTGATGAGGTTGTTGGCATCGAAAGCAATGGCTATCGGCTTTTTCGGGTCCAGGTCGCCATCTGTGCGACAGTCATTGGGTATGCCTCCCTCAGCATTCAGGCCTTCGAGCTGGAGCACTGTGTTGTTGGGAGCCGTATAGATGTTCACCGACTCACGCAGGGCGCCATAAAAGCCGTCGAGGGCAATGCCCACGCGGATGCACATAATGGACGTCAGGAAGGTGAGCAACGGCAGCTCACGCTTCATGCGGTGCACGAACTCCTTGCCCAGTACGGCAAGGTTGGTGATGCTGGTATACTTGCAGTACAGCAGGCATTTCGAGCGGAAGAAGTTCAGCTGCTCTTCCTCTTTCCTGATCTTCCGTTCATAGTAGATGGCACGTTCAGGGTGCTTTTTCATTTTCTGCTGCAGCACCCAGATATGGTTTACCAGTCCCTCCATGACGCGCACGAGTGACGAATCCATCTCCTGCTCATAGCGGAAGTACCAGGAGCCTTTCTTGGTCATGGCCGTATCACTGGTGATGGTCATGCCATGATGCATATAGCACTTGCCGAAGTACATCTGATTGCCACGGTTGGCCTGAAAGGTCTCATCCTTCAGCTGCTCGAAGTCGAGAAGCTTGGCTTCATCGAGTGCTAGGTAGTCGAGCGATATGGAGTTGCTGGTACCGCTACGGTCCTGTGATATCATGATGCAGACGGAACCGTTGTAGAAAGAGATGCAGTTTTCCCAGTTGGCAGGCTCGAAGATGGGTTTCTTCCAGCCCAGGGCCTTCCATGGTTTTTTGCCGACTATGTAGTCGCGATCACGGCGCAGTCCCCAGTTCTCCCAGTGGACCATCCACGAAGGTATGATGTTGATCATGCCACGCTTGACGCTGGGGAACACACCTGCGGCACAGCATCCAGGCATCATCTGTGAGGCCTTCAGCAAACGTCCGGCCTGCACAGGACCCTTGCCGAAGCCACGTCCGCACTCAGCCACGAGGTCGCGCGGCATCATCATCAGCATGTAAGCCTGCCCATCGTTCAGGTACTGTTCAAATATCGGTTCCTGCTGCTCCATCGTCTTCCACTTCCTCGAAATCAGTATATTCCAGGTCTTTCTCGCGACTGAATTTCCTGTTGTAATTTTCGATATCCTTGCGCAATGCAGCCTCGTTTTCGTAGCCGTCAATACCAAGAGCCTTGGGATTGCTGGTGAAGGTTACACCGAAGAGCGGGATGCGGTCGTAGTTCGTGTCCGGCTCATCCTCCTTATCGGTGCGGTTGTTAAGCACACGCACCTTTTCGAGCGATGCTACAGCCCTATGGTCGCCAGAACGTCGTGCGGCCTTCAGGTCTGCTTCCAGATCCTGGTTGATCTTCCACCGCATAAAATTGCGTGTGGCCTGTTGCATATTACCCAGCAGAACTTGCACCAGTCGTACGTCATCATACGCCTGAGCGCGCTTTACCCCAAAGAGTGCCATATCCTGCTGCAGGATATCGCGTTCGAACTTGTCAGGGAACTGGAGCCAGTAGGCGTACAGTCCACGGAGGCGGTGCAACCGCTCCAATATATGGCTGCCCACGTGCTCATCCAGCAGCTGTTCGTCACTCATGACGATATAGCGCGAATAGTCATCAATATTTACAGGAAGAGACATTGATAATATACTGGGTTTCAGATTACTATAGTTGTCAAATACTGATATCGTTCAACAGTCGTTCGATGCGTTGCTGACAGTCAGCTATTGCCGTAGGGCTGCCGGCACGCATGAGGTCGATGATTTGCTGTCGGAGCTCATTATCGGTAGACTGCAGCCCCTTGTAGAAAGCACGTCGGGCAGGATGGCCGACAGTATGGATATCGTCGAGGAACTGCACCTCGTCAATATCCAAACGGAAAGACACCTGCGATGGGGTCATTAATGCTTTCGCGCACTCCGTTATCTCGTTCAGCAAGCTTGTTGAATAGTCCATTGAGTAGTATTGAATTTTTATCCACGATATCTCGTAATCCGCTATAGAGGTCATAGAACACCATCTGGTCATTCGTCACCATGGTACACTCGGCACGGTCGCCGTATGTCTGGTTCTGGGAGGAAATGACTGACACCAAGTGTGTGTCATTCTGCACGAGGACGATCTTGGAGTGGTTCATGCCCAGATATACGGAGTCGAAGCACGACTGCATGAGTCGGTAGAGCTTCACCGTTTTCTTCGAGGCCTTCAGGTCTGCCAGCAGGACGCTATGACCGATGAGTTTCTTTTTCTGGAGGTTATAGAAGCCGTTCAGGAAGGCTTCACTGGTGCTGAAGGTGCTGACGTATACATCAGCACGCCCGGTCTGCTGAAGAATCCAGTTCAGCAGGCCGAGCGTATGAAGTCCAGTACCGAGATAGCACTGGGTCGTGCACCTACTCAGAGGCTGCAGAATCGTCGCTATGTTCCTGCCCCTGCCCATCTGAATCAGAAATCTCGAATTTGATGTCAGCTTCCGTCAGCTGCTGGCGGAGTTCATCCTTGATGACCTGCTTGCAGCGAACCAGGACATCGACGCGCTGCTGGATCTTCTCTCGCCAGCTCTCCAGTTCCTGAGCCTGAGCCTCTGTGAATCCTTCCTGCTTGGCGGCGGCTACGAAGGCAATCAATTTGGGGAGGTTCTTGGAGATGTAGGGTCGTGCGGCATTGATGGCCTTCAGGTCTTCTGCCGACAACTGTACCTCTTCGGTTTCAGAGGTCTGAGTCCCCGCTTCCTCATTGACAGGCACGAGCACATAGTGGTCGTAGGTGTCGAAGTCCTTCTTATAGTCAGCCCACAGCTCAGCGATAGCCTTGGTGTACTCGTAGCGGTCGCAGGCAGCGGTGAGGGTCTTACAGGTCTCGTGGGCCTGCTTGATTTTCTTATAGCGCTCTGCGTTCTTTTCCCAGATGTCACGGATGGTCTCAGGAAGGGAGTCGTGGTCAGGGCGCTTACCACGGGCAACGATAGTGTCCGTCTGTTTGTAGGTACCCGTCTGCAGGAATGCCTCTGCATCGTAAGCTGGAGAGGGCAAAGGCTTGTCTTCATTGACATCGACGTTAAGCACTTTCTCAATAACAGGAAGCACTTTATTCTCTTTTTCCTTCACCTCATCCAGTGTCAGGTCATCCTTCAGGTAGCGTAGATGCTTGCGGAGCTCGTAAGCAATCTTTTCCTCATAGCGTGCGGGACGCCGCATGATCGTGTTATACAGCGCATGGTTGCGGTTGCACTGCAGAACCATCGTTGCACCTTCGGCCAGTTCGGCCTCAGTGTGCTTTTTCTTTGAGAGCCATTCAGTTACCCTGGCTCGAAAAAGTTTGTCTATTCCGTTCATAACTTATTGAATTAAAAAGGCGGAACGAGGCTGTACGCCCATTCCGCCCCAATCATTTACATTATCTTTAACCGTATAAATGGGCATACCCTTATTCCCCTTGGACTGCAGTGACCTCACCAGTGGTGCAGTCCAACTCGCCACCTGAAACAGGAAGCTTTCCATAATAGAAGGGAGCGGGCATCTCATCATCGGCCACAATCTCGAGAGCAGTCTGGTTGGTGTCTGTGGGAGCCTGACCAGTGTCCTGGGTGGCATTCACCTCTGCAGGGAAATCCTCAGAACCGACTACGCGGAACTTACCTGAGCGAGTGGGAACCACGGCAATTACCTCTGCATTGAGCACCTCTGCAATCAAGCCTGTGACTTCCTCCTCAGTGCCTGGAGCATTACCCTTATAGGTATTCTTGTAGGTCTTCGAACCGAAGGTGCCCTGAGGTTCACAGGTCAGTTGACCATTATTGTTGATGATGTCCACCTGAATAAAGCACTTTCCCTGAGCCATCTGGAAGCTGTTGGCAACATTGGAGTCGCCGGACGCGATAGTGGCGGGATAGGTAGCGACATCCGAGAGCTTAGCACCCTGTGCTGAGCGGTCTGCCAGCTTCGGGAACTTCACTATATCACGGATATCACCCAAATATACGCGCTTCTTGGTACCAGGAAGCGACTTCTTACCCTGGCAGAACTTGACATCCTCCAGCAGGGTCTTTTCGTTAGAACAAGTGCCTGACATATTATTTCTTGTTTTGAAATTCTACATTAAGTTTGAAAAACAGGGCGGCAGCTGCGAGGCTTTTAATCCGTTAACCGCCGCCCACCAATGAGAAACAATTACGATTCTACAGCTGTGATCGTCACCTTCATGCCGGTGTCGTGACCCTCACCATCCAACAGAGCGTACTTTGTGGTGCCGTCTGCAGTAGCTGTGCCAACGACGAAGTACTTCTTACCTGCGAAGCCCTCCACAGAGTTCTCCTTAACCAGGATCTCGTTGTACTTCACACCGCTGAACGACTTGACGCCACCTGTGGTGGCTGCCTTGCCGGTTGCCAGCTGCTCGTTATTTGAATCATAAGAGGTGAAGGTATAATCCTTCAGCTCGATACCATTGTAACGGGCGACACAGAGTTTCTCCGGATTGATGCTCTCGTACTGCTCACCATAGAACATGTTGGCCAGGAAGTCAACATCATAGTGAGAAGTAAGGGACTTCTCGCAAAGGAAGGTCTCATCTGCGGTACGAAGGTTCCAGAGAGCGAGGATATTGCCCTGAGGAGTCAGGGACAGGTAGTTCTCGGGAACGTTAGACAGAGCCACGAACTCCACATTGGGCTTACCCTCGAGGTGAGCCTTGGTGAATTGGAGGTTATAGGGCAGAGCACCATGGTTAGTCTGGTAGGACACCTCATAGTAGTGCTTGACTGTCTCACTCATGAAGAGTTTGGTTTTCTGTCCACGGAGCAAGGTGTGTACACCGAGCCATCCAGCAGCTGCATCACCCCAGTAGAAGTCGTTAATCAGATCCTCTGTATTGTTGGCATTGAATGCCTCAGGCAGATAGTAGAGGTTCTGCAGCTCCTTGGCCATGGTACCAGCGGCAATCTCTATATCCTCGAGGGTAAGGAAACCGTTGAACCACTTAGAGGTCTTAGTGGTATTGGTGGGATCGTGCTTGGCGGTCCACATGTTCAGGAACATGTTCTCACCGAGCTTTTTAAAGATATAGGCGCAGACGCGCTTCACCCAGTCGACGTTCTTCAGGGCCTCGCCCTTGGTGACGTCGCTACCCCATAGTGTCTGGACGATACTGTTGGGGTCGATAGGCTCGATACAGTTGCCGAAGAAGGTCTCCAGCGTGCGCTGCACAATAGAAATGGCGCCGTCACCCTTCTTATACTTATCATAGTTACCGAACTCGAAGTTGCCCTTCATCTCGTGGACGTGCTCCTTGTAGCGGATACCATCACGATGGCCCATGTGCTGCAAGGCAGCAGCCATGGCAAACATTGGCATGAGGATGAGTTCCTTGCGGTACTTCTGCATGGAACGGGTCAGTTCCTCTGGAGTAAAGGTAACCTGCGGATCTACCACAGGCTGACCAACATTCAAAATAGGACCCATAGATTAATCTACGTTTACGCTGTTAAACAACTCAGCGGCAGAATTGATATCCTGCACGCCCTTACCATTCTCTCCGGCAGAACCTTGATCATCTGCCCCTGCGGCTCCCTTGAGGTTGGCAATCTGCGTGTCGCGATCCTTCACGTCCTGCAGAGCCTGGTCGAGTTTCTTCTGGATGTCGGCCAGTGCATCCTTGGCTGCCTTTTCAGCATCCTGAGCTGCCTTCAGATCCTTTCCCAGCTTATCCAACTGACCCTCAACCTTGTCCGCATCCCCCTCGGTGATGGTTATCTTACCGTCCGTCACCTCGAAGTCCTGTACAGCCAGCAAGGCGCACAGGCAAGCTAAAACTTTCTTTGTCATTGGGTTTGTACTCTCTTCGGCGAAAAGTTTAGGAAATCGCTTCTGCATCCACGCAGTCGCCTTCTGCATGAAACCTTCAGCTGGATTACCTTCCTGGTCCACGACGGCAGATAAACCCTCCGTCGTGTCCGCAGGCAGGGAAGGAAGACCGAAATCCTTGAATATGGAATTAGTAAAAGTTGTGCGTAAGCGGTTCGACTTCTTCTTCACGTCCTCATCCTCCACGATGTGGTCGATCAGTCCGAAGTCGAGAGCATCCTGAGGCGACAGCCATGCTGCAGCCGTCATCTTATCCTGGCATTCATCGAGTGTCTTACCACTACGCTTTGAGTAAAGCGATGCAATGACGCGGTCGATGGTGTCCAGATCCTTACGATCTTTCTGGAACTGAGCAATAATCTGGTCAAGCTGCTCCTTGTTTGCCAACTGCCAGACAACAGCTTTCGTAGAAGCGTTGTGAATCATCATCAGTGAGCCGTCAACCATATCCACCTCCTTGGCACCCATGGTGAGGATAGTGGCAGCGCTGGCCGTCATACCGAGGATATGGCAGTGAACCTTACCATGATTCTTGATGAACTGGTACATCTGCAGGCCTGCATCGACGTATCCGCCGGGAGAGCAGACTGCAATATGAACGTCCTCATCCTTGTGGGCATCGAGGAAGCTCTTAACCTGGTTAGCGGTGGTACCACGCTGGCCAGTCCACCAGTCGAAGGCAACACCGATTTCTCCGGAAATGATAAATTGATATTCCATTGTCTACTTTTGCAAATTCTACGGCAAAGGTAGACAATGGAATT
>Ga0326513_10003994_pt1 | contig 10615 bp, 11 predicted proteins | sample 2_2465_0518_D_FD_203654 | JGI IMG/M metagenome (GOLD analysis project Ga0326513, IMG submission 203654) | Bovine rumen microbial communities from UC Davis, California, United States - 2_2465_0518 | ecosystem: Host-associated > Mammals > Digestive system > Stomach > Rumen | place: USA... | reverse complement strand
AAATTTTGCCGCTTCTGGGAATTTTAGGCGCCACAGCGCTGCTTACGCGAAATTTCATGATGGTTGAATTAAATATAACGCAAGATATAGCCACATTCTTTGCCGCAACGCTGATAGGTATTTTAGCTATAAAGGCCCAAAAATTCATCCAAACCACAATACAGGCTATAACCACTCCCGCCATAATTGCCTTTGTCCCCGGCGTTTTGATTTACCGATTTTTATCTTCCTGCATGTATATAAAATATATGAGTGCAGAAGAATTTTTCTACGAAATCGGCTATGGACTAGACGCTTTGCAAATCATTTTTGCCATGACGGTCGGTGTAAGTTTGCCAAGCTTGATAGCCAAGAGGTTTTTGAATAAAAATTGACAGGAAAGAATTGTAAAAAAATGCGGTGCATTACTTGCACCGCTAATTTTTTTGCGCAATTTTTTTTACCATTTCCAATCTTTTTCCGTCATATAGTGCTGGGTAACTTCCATTGCGTGCTGACGCGCCTCCTCCTGCGTGATTTCTCGGCCATTAAGATAATATTTGTTGTGTCTGCCGAAACCGCCGCAAGCGAAATACACAGTTGCTTTTATTCCGACTGTCGCCCAGCCTTTTTCAATTTCCGCATTATGTACTCCAAATGACCAGGCAATGCGTTCCGGCCCGTAACGGTCTGTCGAGCCGTTCAAGCTGTTAAGAAAGCGACTGTCATTTGACGTTTCCTCTGCATTACCCCGCCAAGGAGTGAAGAAAAATGTCTGTTATTGAAAGCATAATCAACGGCCTGATCAACGGCTTCATGATTTGGGTTGTCATTATCTTGCTGCTTGTCGTATGGGTGCTCTTTGGAAGCTTTGTGCGTATAGCTATTCTAATAGTGATGGCTTATTATTTCGTAAAGAATACTTGCAGACTTTTTGGAATACTTGGCTCATTAGGCAGGAAGATATTGGTTATGTCAATAGTTCTGTTTATAGCTTGCTGCTCTCAGGACATCACTAATGGCCCCTTGTGGTTTTTGGCTGCAACGCTTGTTACAATAGTTTATCATATTAAAAAACCCGCTCCTTGATGGAGTGGGCTTCGGCTATATTCAGGCCTGGGACAGGGATGCGTTATGCCATGCCTCACAACGGACAATGTGAGTGCGATGACCTGCAAGCCGGAGAACTCATATTCGCTAGGCACATATCGGAGTTTTCACTGGATTCTCTACTGTCTATTTTGCCTGGAATAGACAGTAGGAGGTGTCGCACAAATCGAAATATTTACTTTTTATCCGTAACGTGCTACAATTAACTAAGAGCAAGGGGGTTCGCCTCATGTCAGCTTAAATAGACAGTAGAACTAGATTGGGAGATATCTTTATGAATTTTCAGATTCGTGCTGGTTTTGTCAAAGATGGATACGTTCTCGCTACCAACATCGGCCTTGGCGCATCAGAGCTCTATTTTCAGCTCCAGGACTATCTTGAAGAAAAAGAAATTGGCATGGCCATGCTTTCCATCAGTGCTGCAGCCTGTTCCAAAAACCTATGCTTGATCGTGCCCGATAATCTAAAGAACCTTGGCAAGTTTCTTTTTGGCATGTCCCTGGCAATGAATACGCAGAAGCGTCCTCTGCTGTGCGATTGAAAAAATTGGTTAAAAAAAACGGCCTCTCAGAATCGTTTCTGCGAGCCGTTTTTTATTTTTAGGATAAATCTATCGTGCAAACACCTATCGCCCCTCAGAAAGGCTCTGATGGGCTCACAGTAACTTTTATGAATTTTTTATAACCAGAATTCACTTTTAGTGGCTAATCTGTGCCCAGTATACGCCCCCTCCGTAGAGGGGCGTTTTGCTTTAGCTGAAAGATGTGACTATCTTGAATGAAAAAGACTCGCCGGAAAAAGCGACCTACGGCATTACTTTCAGCAAGTGCCTGAAAGAACTCCGGGAAGCTAGAAGATTGCGCCAAAACACCGTTGCCCAGGCCTGTGGCGTACCTGTGGCTACTTATGCCAATTGGGAACAAGGTAGGACGCTGCCCCCTATCAACCACATCCCCCAGCTGGCTGACTTCTTTGAAGTGAGCACCGACTATCTTCTGGGAGTATCTAAAAGAGAATCCGCTGACCGCATAGCCATCCGATTGATGAGCCTGCCGGAAAACTACCGAACCATAGTTGAGACCCTCATAGACCAGATACTGAAAGATCATGCCTGAGATCAGAACAGCGATTCTTGCTTTGGTATATTTATCTCATTTAGCGTCATCTTGGCAGTGATATATTTTATCAGTATCTTGTGCTCCCGATATGTCTTCTTTCCGGTAAGTGCCTTCTCGACGCTAAAGCCACTCTTTCCAGCCATGCCATTGAGGCCAGCTATGTTCTCGTTTATGAAGTTGCTAAGAGCAAAGGGTTCACTTGTCAGTTTGTCCATGTACTCCTTGGCCTTCTGGTCATAGAACAGAGCAGAGTTTATGAGCTCGTCCTGCTGTTGTGCAGCAATCGCCTGTTGCGTTGCATCAGCGTTCTGAGCGCGATCCTTCTCCCGTCCGAGCATTTCGTCGAATTTGTTTGCTTTCTCAGCCCAGTGCTGCTGGACAGCTGTGAGGAAATATTTGCCGTAGACATCCGGCCCTTTGTCTTTGCCCTTCTTTTTGTCCTTGGCAATGATTTCATACATGACATAGTGAAAGTTGGCAAGTATGACATCATCGGGTATGTCGTCAAGCTTGTCCTCTATGTATGCAGGGTCGAAACCATGCTGAGTAGCGAGTACAAATACAATCTGCACCTGCTCAGAGAAGCGTTGACAGATTGTTGCAGCTGCCGGTGACAGACTGCTGAGAATCTTATTTTCGTTGTCAAAGTTGGGAGTGAAGCCGTATCTTATACGGGTTGCTTTTCTTCCGCGTCCCCCATCATCCTCTATAAAGAAGTCCTTGTAGTCTGTGTGCTTGCGAATCTCAGCAACAGCTGGCTTAATAACTCTTCGCTTGAAGTCAGCGTAAACATTGTTGCATTCGGCTGTGGCCCCTATGTTGGTACGGAACTCGTCTAAGGGTATCTCAAAGATACCCTGGCGCTCCATGGTTTTGAGGTATATGTAGATTTTTACTGAGAATACGGTGTCGAGAGCGACAACATGCTTCGTGTCTATGCTGGTATACGCCCCACGCTTAAGAAGGAATAGGAAGGGCCGCATAGCCCTGGGTATTTCCAACTGTATCATGTGAGTGCTCTTGTTGTAAGTGACAGAGCCTACAAGATTGGAGGTGAACAGGTTTTGCTCGCCCTTCTTGTCAACTTCGCCACGATACTTAATTTGCTTGCGTGTCAAGTCATCGAAGATATTAGCAACAATAGTGCCACGGGCCTTTCTTTCGTCTATGGCCAGACGTTTAGCCAGGTCAATGGCATTGAAGATATATACATTGTTGCCATCATCGTTTTCAGTATCGAGGGTGGAGATAAACACTACCCAGGTTTTGAGCTGCTGGAGGGTAAGATCGTTTTGTGTAACCAAAAGACGCTCAGCAATCTTAGCAAGGTTATTGCCGAGTATCCCTAGTAGAACAGGCTGGTTGTTGTCGCTCATATTCATCTACACCTCCATGAAACATTATATACGGCGCGAATTCTTAAAGCAATAAGCCTTATCAACCTTGACTGCCATATTTCTCGCGCGCGTGTATCTAATATTTAACAGCTCATAAGATATAATAGGGGGCAAACATGGCAGCGAAAGTTGAAAGGCCGTGAAGCATTGAAAACACTGGGGTTACGGGAGTTATCCACAGGTTTGACAACCGGCAAAATATGGCAGTTTGGGTTGATAATATGGCGTTCTTGGTTGGTGAAGAAAACAGTAAGAAATCAAGCATTATCGCGGGCTGAAGCTGTTTTGACTGGCTTTTTAATATGGCATTGTCGGTTGTTTGCGATAAATGTTCATCAACCTTGAGTGCCATATTTTGCTGAAAACCCTTTATTTACAAGGGTTCATGGCAGTAGCGCTTTTAAAACGTATTAGCTAAATATGGCATTCTGTGTTGTAGTGGGATGATGAATATGGCGTTGATGGTTGCTGAAATATGGCAAAGAAAGTTGAATGAAAAAGTTATACACAGGGTTATCAACAGCGTTATCCACAGGATGTGGACAACAAAATATGGCAAAAAAGGTTGTATATATGGCAGAAAAGGTTGATGATAGGGGTTCAAATATGGCACTCTGGGTTGACAGCAGTGATAAATATGGCACTCATGGTTGGTAAAGTGAACACAAATATGGCACTCATGGTTGAGTATACTTCAACCGCGAGTGCCATATTTACCATACAGTGATTACCTTTTCAACCAAGACCTACACTTTTTCCATTTTGATGATCGGCTCCGCAAGCGCGGCAAGTGATCCCTTTGGTTCAAGGCTGGACTGACCATCTTAGCCTGAGACCACCCCGGCTTATGCCGGGGTTTTGCATAGAAAAAACTCCTTAGGTGACCAAACCTAAGGAGTTTTACCGGTGTTGCGCCGAAACGCCAGACACTATCTTCCTTTTGTACTAAGATCATAGCATAGCTGTCATGGCAATGCAAGCTTTACCATTTTGTCATTGGCAAAATCTTCCCATTGGCGTTTTCCCACAGGGACCAGAGCTATCTGCTCTCCCAATCCTCCAAAATCTTATCCAGAGGCTCCTGCAGGCTTCTGTACATTTCCAGCAGCCCCGGGGTCTTTTCTGCTATAAGGCTGTCATTTGCTTCCTTGCCTGCCATTTCCAGCTGGAAGGCCAGGTCTGATAGAGCACTGGCACCTACAATGCGTGAGGTGCTTTTCAAAGAGTGTACCAGTATGGTGTAGTTCTTGAGGTCCTGCTCCTGCCAGGCCTTTTCGATCTTGGCAGATTTTGAGCCGATGGAAGCTGAGAAGATGGAAAGGGTTTCCATGTAGTCCTCCTCACTGCCACAGAGCTCAATGCCGGCCACGGGGTCGATATCGTCCAGCTCGAAGAGAGCAGTTGGCAGGATATCCGAAGTTTCCTCTGGGGGCGGTGTAGCTGTTCCTTCTTCTGTCACCAGCTGCACCTTTTCCTTGGGCAGGTAGTGTATCATCATGCGCTCCATGTCCAGGATATTGACGGGCTTGGGCAGATATTCGTCAAAGCCTGCTTTCAGCATACGCTCCCTGTCACCGGCGATGGCGCTGGCGGTGAGGCAGACGATGGGGGTGGCTTTTGCTTTTTCCGGGTAAAGCTCGTAGAGCTTTTTCAGGGTCTCGATGCCGTCCATTTCCGGCATACGGTAGTCCAGGAAGATGATGTCGTAGTCCGTAGCGCCGAATTTCTCGATGCACTCCCGGCCGCTGGCGGCTGTCTCTGTGAGGAGCTGGGTCTTTTTCAGGAGCCCCACTATCACCTTCAGGTTCAGGGGGGTGTCGTCCACCAGCAGCACCCGGGCCGTGGGGGCCAGGAAGCTGAGATGCTTTTTGACTGTCTCGCCGATGATGGGAGTGCTGCCAAGGTCGAATTCGCCTATCTCTGTGCTGTCCACTATCTGCTGGCCCACGGTGAAGGAAAAGACGGAGCCCTGGCCGTAGGTGCTCTGCACCTGCAGGTCGGCCCCCATGAGCTTCAGCATGCGGGAGCTGATGGCCAGGCCCAGCCCGGTGCCCTCGATGCTGCGGGTGCGGATGACATCAAGCCGGTCAAAGGCTGAGAACAGCTTGCCCAGTTCCTCGTCTTTGATGCCGATGCCCGTATCTTTCACCGCCACCTCGATGGATACATCGTGGCCTTTTTTATGGGTCACCTGCATTTTCAGGGTCACGGTGCCCTTTTCTGTGTACTTGGCGGCATTGGTCAGCAGGTTGGTGATGACCTGCTTCAGGCGCAGCTCGTCACCGAAAAGCCGGGTGGGCAGGCTGGGGTCGATTTCCAGCCGGAAAATCAGGCCCTTTTCCTCCAGGCGGAATTTCACCAGATTGGCAAGATCTGAAATGAAGGTGCAGGTGTCGTATTCTGCCTCGATGAGCTCCATGCGGCCCGCCTCGATCTTGGAGAAATCCAGGATGTCGTTGATGATGCTCAGTAGGCTGGTGCCCGCTGTGCCGATATTGTGGGTGTACTCCAGGATGTTCTTGTCGTGGCTCTCCCGGCGTATCAGCTCGTTCATGCCCAGGATGGCGGTGATGGGGGTGCGTATCTCGTGGCTCATGTTGGAGAGGAAATTTGTCTTGGCGCGGTTGGCTTCCTCTGCCGCCTTGAGGGCCTGGCGGGTGGCCTCGCTCTGCTCCAGCAGCTTTTCCTGCAGGGCGATTTTTTCCTCCAGCTGCTGCTGTCTGATGCGGGCCTCGGCTTCCTCTTTGACGCGCTCTCTTTTTTCCGTGATGTCTGATATGAAGACGAAATAGACGCCGCCGTGGGTCTTTGTATTGGAAAAATGGCCGTAGTCGTCTACCCAGCGAACCTTGCCGTCCCGGCGGATAATGCGGTACTCCACATAGTCCATGCCCTCGCTGCTCTTTTCTATCTGCTCATCGATGGAGCTGGAGATTGCTTTATAGTCATCGGGGTGTACCATGCCCTTGAAGGTATAGCCCGTCAGTTCCTGGAATTCCGCAAGGTCCTGGCAGCCGAAGATTTCAAAGACTGTCTTGTTGGCATAGAGGATCTCTTCGGGCTGTTCAGCCTTGTAGATGAAGAAGCCTCCGGGCATATGCCGCCCGATTTCCTCCACCACCTTGAAAGCCTCGCTGCCCAGCTCATAGTTGCCGTTGAACATAGGTAGTCCCTCCCTGATTGCATTGTTGGATTTGTGTTGTTAGTTATAATTATAAGGCAATTGTTCCAGCATTGTCGATAGACAAAGCTTCCTTGCAGGACTGCTATTAAGTGGCTTGCTTTGACCGTCATGTTACCACCTGACACCTGCATCTATTCCACCTTCCCGAACATCAACATGCACTCCCCAGTCGTACAGGCCAACACCGTCAAACGGGAGCTGTTCAGCATACCATTTCAGCTGTTCGGGGGTATTGCAATGCGGATAGTTAGGAGTCTGGACATCTGCGGCGGTGCCAAGAGCGTGCTGGCTATTGGGTACGCCGCCTACTGCTGCATTATGGGCGGGGCAGCGGTACATGCAGGACACCTCTAAAGGCCCGCCGACATTTTCCCTCAGCTGATCGAGTAGTTCCAGGAGTCTGCCATCAACCATGTTGGCTGATTCAGCACCGCAATTGCAATCCCCTTGTGCGGCGCCGTGGCACATCATTTCTTCGGCACTGAAGTATTTAGCCCGTTGTGATGCAGAAGGTGCCGGAGCCGGCTCGGGAGTAGCCACGCTATGGCTCCCCTTCGCTTGGTTCTGATACCATGCAGCTTTTCCACGCAGGACATCACCGCCACGGCTGCCGTCAGTAGCCCAAGGGTTATAATCGGGACTTTCCGAGGTCCCCAGATACTCAAGATCCCAACGCTCTACAGTGGACTTGGGGCCGTATTCCTCATGGCACCACACACCGTCTTCGTTGTCGGCGGCTTCTCCATGAGTTAGCACATGGGCTTTATCAACAGTTAGCCACAAGCCATCAGCCACAGCTGCGATTGCCTGCGCCATTGCTTCGATCTGTGCTGGCGTAGGGCCTTCATCGCCCAGGCTGGCGGTGGTAGCACCATAGCCACAACACAGGCTGATACTTACCATCTGTACTGAAGCTCTTAAACGAGTGCCATCAATCTAGGGGCCTTTTTCTGTGTCCTTTCCGATGAGCGACCAGCACCACAAGAAAAGAGCCTCCCCCATATCGGAGAAAGCCCATTGTGTAGCCTATACGAAAAAAAATTTCCAAAATCCCTAAACACTTTTCTCACTTCGAGGATATAAAGACCAGAAAGCAACGAAAACAACACTCAAGATTGTAAGGAGGAAAATAAAATGGAAAAGCTCATGAACAAGATGGATGATATGGAAATGGATAAGGTATCTGGTGGAAAAATTTTTCCTCGTCCTCGTCCTGGTTGCCATGACAGTAACACAAATTCTATGGCAGCAAATGTAGATGAAACACAAATGAAACTCCCTATCGGTGGTGGTCATAAAATTACTATGGCAGCAAATGTAATTGGGGACACCGAAAACGCAAATTCTACGGCAGCAATTGGTAAATAATAGCGACACAGGAGAAGACATAGACAGAGGGCATATCATCAGATGTGCTCTCTTTTTGTGTGCAAGGAACATGGTGAATATCAGCTTGTTCCCCTGCTCCTGCACCTTGGCACCAGGGAAAGCCTCTTTGACTTCGGCCTTGAGTTCGTCCATGCTGCGGGCAATAGAAAAGACACCCTGTCTAATAGAGTGCCCTTTCGGTATCGGGAACTTCCCCGACTTCTCATATTCATCAATTTTGTCGTACATCCGGCGGTACTCGCCCGGAATTTCTGCTACGCTTCCATTATTTCTTTTACTTCTGAGGGAGTCAAGGATCCGTTGCATATCTCTTGCAAGATAGCTTCCCTCTCTGAGTAATCCTCTGTCGCGTAAAAGTCTTTCCAGGTTGCGGATGTTTTCTTCTGTGGTGTATTCGTTTCTTGTTTGGTTGGCATCGTCCCTCGCCTCCAATACTGGCGCAAACAATAGCCTTACCCTATCGGTAACGCTCTTGTTTGCGTTGTAAGCACGTTCGAACACATTCAACGCCGCCGCCAATTTGCGGTTACGTTCTTCCAAGGTAACTATTCAGTCGCCCCTCCTAAGGCCAGCATAGGAGGGGCGACTGAATAGTTACAATGTATCCTCCTTCATGTCCATGCTGGTCAGGGACTGCGAGCTTATTGATATTGCTGACGCTATAGGGAAGCGAGGGGCGTCGTTAAAGAAGTAGAATGCCCCGTCACACAAAGATTCCTCTTTTTTCCGTGTAATGAAACAGCATTGCATCCGTATGTATAGGCAGAAAGGCAAACAACAACCAAGCAAAGAAAGAGGGGCGATTAAGATGATGGTGCTGGATAAGAAGGAAATGAAATTCGAGGAACTGAACAGCGTAGTAGGCGGCAACGCCGTAGGTCCTGTTAACGAGACCGGCCCCCTGAAGGAGACTGGCCCCCTGGGAACCGGCCCCTTGAAGGAGACTGGCCCGCTGGGAACTGGCCCGCTGAAGGAAACCGGCCCCATTAGCAATGAGAACTCTATAATTCCCGGTTCGCTGATTCCGCCTGGTTCTTTGGGGCCGGTGGAGCCTGAGCTTCCTCCTTTCGGGAAGACTGGCCCGCTGGGCATCCGTGTATAAAAGGCTGACCTACATATCAAGGGATGGGGCTGCTGCACAAAATCCTTTTACCACAATAGCTAGTATACAAGAGATTATTGCTTACTGGATGTTGTAGTGAAAGGGCATAGTGCAACAGCCTCTTTTTGCTCTGATGAAGGTTTTTTCCGGTAAGGAAGGAAATATACTGTTGACAGCGAAGTAGACAGCGAATATATCTTCTTGGGGAGATGGCCGCAAAGGCTGGCAGGCCGCCAGGAGGACTGGCTGGCGGGGATCGTTCGATAGAAAGGGAATAAGCTATGGAAAAAATGCTTGCTGACAAATCCACTTCTATTTTGTCCTTCGATATGTCCGTGATGGGGTATTCCCTGGCCCTGGCCAATGGCCTGACCGTTTATTTTGCCAGTGAGGAGGAGTGCAACAACGCCGATCTGCTGGCGGCACGGATGATGGAAATCAAGGCCGATGTCATCAGCGATGTGCCTTCGAGGATTCAGACCTTGCTGGGGGCGGAGTCCTTCCGCCGGGCCCTCAAGACTTACGGCAAGCTGGTGATCTGTGGCGGGGAGAAATATCCGGAAAAGCTGCTGGTGGCTCTCACGGAATTGGTGCCCCATCCTATGAATATTTACGGGCCGTCGGAAATCACCATTTCCTGCAATGAGCATGACCTGGCTCAGGAGGACCGCATCACCGTGGGCCGTCCCACGCCGGGGGTGACGGAATATGTGGTGGATACTGATGGCAACGAACTGCCCGTCGGGGGCCGAAGATGGCGAGTTCCAGATCAACTTCAACTCCAATGCGGCTATGGGGGTGCTGGAAGGCTATGCTTCCCTGGGGTGCGCCGCCTATGACCGGCTGGATGACACCATGGAATTCTCGCCAATTGATGTGGTAGCCAAGGCGACGGTAGCGCTGGCGCAAACACCGGAGGCTTGCCGGATTTTCCATGTCATTACCGACCAGTATATACCCATGATACAGGTTTTCCGTGAGATGGGAAATATGGGCCATCCGGTGGCTTTTGTGGAGCCGGAGGACTTTGCCGAAGCCTTTGCCAAGGCGCAGCGGGACCCGCAAAAGTCATCCAGGCTGACCAGTCTCATGGCCTATGCCCATGGGGCAGGGGAAAGGGAGAGGGTTTCCTTGGACATGAACCGGGAGTATACGCTGCAGGTTCTCTATCGCCTGGGGCTGGCTTGGCCGGTTACTTCCTGGGATTATCTACGCAGGCTCATAAGCGTGCTGAACGGTTTGAGGTATTTTGACGAAGCAGCGCAAAGGTCGCTGACTATAGAAGTACGTGAAGATGGTAGGGAAGGTGAATGGGTGAAGTGATGATGACGCTCTT